>JAABUY010000608.1_pt1 | contig 59501 bp, 41 predicted proteins | sample 5560271 | NCBI WGS metagenome assembly JAABUY01 (sample SAMN10711886, study PRJNA513374) | rock metagenome | isolation source: Antarctica rocks | place: Antarctica: Victoria Land, University Valley | reverse complement strand
TATCACCTGAGTTGTGGGTGAGGAGAGAGATATATTACCTTCATTATCACCTGAGTTGTGGGTGGGGTGTGGCTGAGGAGTCGAGTTAGAGAAATGAGATGAAATTGACATATTTGTGATGGGCTGTTAGCCTAGTGGTTTAAGGCGTCGTGCTTGAAACACGATCTGGCGTAACGCGTCATCGGGCGTTCGAATCGCTCACAGCCCGAACACACTCACACCTCAAAATATACTATTGTTATTGCAAGAGTGGATGTGGAATGGCTCAAGCTAAGGTTGAGGTATGTATCAGTAACGTAGCTTTATTGAATTTTCATTATACTACACTTAAAAAGCTATTAGTTACACCTAATGGTATGATATGATCCGGATAAATTAAATACAGACAACCAAAGGGATTGTCGGGGACGCCTAGCCAGCAGTCATAGAGGGAGGTTATTCAAGCCTAAATTCACATCATTACGTGAACATCCCATAGGAAACTAATAACAAACAACGCCGTGAATTGAACCATCTTAGTAACGGCAGGAAAGGACATCAACCGAGACCTCGGTGGTAGTGGCGAGCGAAGCCGAGCAAGCCAACTCACATGAAAGCTAAAACGTTTAAATCACTAGTTCTAAAACTACTTATTCTTGTCATTAGTGTAAGTAGAATAAGGATCCACAAAGAGGGTAACAATCCCGTAGCTCAAGCATGAGATTTATCGCAAACCTTCTGATTAAACCTGGAGACAAGCAAAGGGGTACCGTCCCCTAGGCTAAGTATGGCTGCTGAGCGATAGTGAAAAGTACCGCGAGGGAAAGGTGAAAAGAGCGCCGTTGGCGAGTGTAAATAGACCCCGAACCGGCAATCCTATGAGCAGTCAAAGCTAGTCTGGATAATTTCGTAACAGTACCAGACGGTGATGGCGTACCTCTTGCATAATGGGTATAAACAACGCCCCATAACACTAGAGAATTTGTGTTTAACTGACTCAAGGCTGTAATGCCGGTGGAGATAACTCTGCTAACGGTGAAGCTCAATCTTTACAATTGACGACACCGTGGGAAGCTAAGCTTAGTGCTAGCACCTGTAACGACTGGCGGCTGATTTGCCGCCATCCGCTGCTTTCCGCAGCGGGAATAAGGTCAGGCCGTTTCCAATGACAATGTTCCACCCCACCACTCAATCACCACAATATCTCTATCCTTACACTATACTAGCGTATTGAGTCTTTATTGTTTCATGCTCTAACCCCTAGTATCCTTGTCTAGTTGTCACCTATCAAACACAATTAATTACTCACAACAGCGTAAAGCTGGGTCCTTACATTTGGCTTCTTTATTTAACACTCTTCCGGTGATTCGATAACTGTCAAACGTGTTTTTAAAGGAGTTTTTATATTGGTCTTGCCGTAGCCTTTCAATATCTTTTTTTATTCTCTCACTGCCTTCACTATCTTTTTTTATTCTATCACTGCCGTAGCCTTTCAATATCTTTTTTATTCTCTCACTGCCGTAGCCTTTCAATATCTTTTTTAGGTAGGACGTATAAAGATCGTACCTGTTATCTATAATCTAGTACTCTCATACTGGTTTATGGACAATAATCACTCCGCCGGACCGTACTTTGGTTTCGCTATTGAATGCTTTTGAAGTCTAATAGCTGCTAGTCTAGCAAATTTAGGTCTTGTTTTCCTAGACGGTTATCAATTATGGGTCTAGTCTAGATCTACTCACTTACTATTCAGTTTTCTATACATAAAGCCTATTCCTTAGTTTCCTTAAAGGCCCTATACCATTGAGAATCACCCCTTTTTAATAAGGTATTTTTCTATTCTACCCAATAAACAGTGGATAAGGCAAAACTATTGCCGTGAGGGAGGAAAAAAAGTATTCTATCCAACAAACAGTATTGCCGTGAGGGAGGAAAAAAACAGGTAGAATAGTGAACTGAGATAGAGCTGGAGATCTAAATAAGTATAAGGTGATACACAACACATTAATGAATTACTGTATTTTTATCCAACAAACAGAACAAACAGACTGTACAACAAACAGACTGTACAACAAACAGACTGTATTTGGGTAGGGGGACAAGTGAATAAGGAATTGAGGTATTTGAGTTGTGTGTTAGAATTTTAGTTTTTGACATCCGTAAGGTATAGTCTGATCCAACACGTGAGTGTCGGATAACATAATTGGATCAAGTTAGCCATGTCGGCAAGGTTAAAAGCCCCAGCAAAAGCGATAAGTAGTATTAAATAGTAGTATATAATAAACCTTTAAATATCCTGTTAATCTATGAGAACCATTGTAAAAACGTGGTTATTATGAGGTTACAACGAGTAAATAAGTCGACGTGGCCACACCCGAGACGTGGTGAGCTACCCTTGGCCAGGCTCAAATAGGCCGAACGGGTCGGCGTTGCAGTGCCGTCCGATGAGCTGAGGGTAGGGGTGAAAGGCCTCTCTAACCACGAGCTAGCTGGCTCTCCTCGAAACACGTTTTGGCGTGACCCTTAGCGTTAAGTGTATGGTTGTACAGCACTGGTTGTCGTAGTAGCTTATTAAAATGTTAAACTGATTAGAAGATTAACTGATTAATTTGTTTACACTTATGGGGGGCTTTAGCGCTCTACCTCCGGCCGCTAACCTCGGAAACCTATACACTGATACCAAGGAGTCAGACCGTGGGCGATAAGGTCAACGGTCGAGACGGAAACAGCCGTCAGCGTAGTTTTAGGTCCCTAAGAAATTGCTCAGTGAATTAAAGGTGGTTATGACCCTTAAACAGCCGTGCTGTGCGCTTGGAAGTAGCGATCAGCTAGTGATGGTGTAACAACCTAGCGGCCTATGGGATCACGGCGCCGACAATACACGGGTCTTAGGCAGTTCACCGTAGCTACGCCTTTTGCAGTAAGACAATAATCTAAATATATCACTCACTAATATTAATAATCTAAACATAACATATCACTTACTAATATCAATAATATAAACATATCTTATATCACTCACTAATATCAATATCAATAATATAAACATATCACTTGAGGTGAGTGGTGATAAACTATGTATTATCTAGTCAAAAAGGTTATTTATCTTATGTGAGATGTCTTGCTTCGAAATGGGTAGAGGAGCACTCAGCGTGGTTTGAAGGATTGTCTGTGATAGTCTGGACATAGCTGAGGAGTGCATGGTCACATGAGTAGCGTAAGCAGGTTATAATACTTGCCGCCTGATGAGGAAGGGTCCCTCAGTAACGTTAAACGACTGAGTTATCAAAACGGTATCTAAGAATATAACAATTCGATGAGATAAAGTCTAAAGTTCTAACATCTTGTTAGGACCAGGAAAAAAAGATATTCTTTTATTCGTAGATAAGTCTAAATATAAAAATCTTATAATCGGTCCCAGGACTAATTATTTCTATTTTTGGCATCTAAGAAGAAAATGAGTTTCATTAAGATCTAAATCAGTTTTAATAAGACATATTTTTGTCTTAATGTGTTGATTTACCGTGCCCTAAACCGACACAGGTCCTTAAGTGGAGCACACTATGGCGAAGGGGTAAGGCAGCATAAGGAATTCGGCAAACTGCGTCCGTAAGCTTGACAAGAAGGACGACCATTTAAATAGCTCTACTAGTAAACTGGAACAATGGGTTATTTAAGCGGTGTCACATAACCAGGAGGTGCGACTGTTTACCAAAAACACAGGCCCCCGCCACCCTACATATTTGGTTTGCATGGGGGCTGAGTCTTGTCCAGTGCCGAGGGTTCAACGAGAATAGCCATACGTGGTTATTCCGAACACCCCGGTAAACGACCGCCCTAACCATAAGGGTGCTAAGGTAGATGCTGCCCTCCGACAAGTTCGCTGCATCTCATCATATGCGGGGACATTTATTGTCAGTTAGGTACGATAGTCTAGAAGCCTATACAAACAGAACAACCCGCAGGATGTTTTTTACATCCTCAGAGACTACGCCTGAGACGTGGTTTACGTTCTGGAACTTTCAACTAAGGTGTCATTTAACTAAAATTTATTTACTATGAACACAGCTCTTTTCACATCTGTTTTTTTTCATCCTTTTTGGTTTGTTGCTTTTTTCATTCATCCTGCCTGGATTTCAGGATTCATTGACGGAGAAGGAACCCTCCATGTTGCCATTCAAAATAACTCTTTTATAGCACTAGGATATCAAGTTCAACTTCAGTTTGCAATTACACAGCATATTCGCGATGCTTCTCTAATGTCACTGCTAAAACTATACTTTGGTGTTGGCACTATTACATCAGACGGTCCTCTGAAGGTTCAGTATCGTGTACGCTCGCTCACTGAACTTGAAACAATTTTCGTGCTGCTAGATAACTACCCACTGATGACAAAAAAGCGACTAGATGCTGAAGCGTTCCTCATGCTATGATGAAAAAGGGAAAGCATCTAACTCCAGAAGGTCTCAATGCTATTCGCAATATTCAAAACTCGATGAACCGAGGTCGAACATGGGGTTAAGAAAGAACAAACGTATTCCATGATGATATAGTCCTTAAGTTTTCTATGATAAAACTTAATATGAGCGAAATTCCTTGGCCGCTAATTACGGTCCCGCATGAATAGAGTCACGATGCCTCTGCTGTCTCATGCTGTCCCCCTGCGAAATTGAATTAACCGTGAAGATGCGGTTTACGTGCGGTTGGACGGGAAGACCCCAGCAGCTTTACTGGAGCCTGCCATTGAGCTAGATTTGAGAGCCACGGTAGTTAAGTAACAATGACCGTTTAACGGCTACAGCTAGTTCTAATACTCTTTAGGTAGAGAACAATGACAGGTGGCTAGTTTGACTGGGACGGTCGCCTCCCCAAATGTACCGGAGGCCTTCTATGCCACACCTTACAGGGATGGAAACCCTGGAGGTTATGAAGAACCTCAATTATGTGCAAGGGCAGTAAGTGTGGCTGACTGCTAGGTTGATAGACCGAACAGGCGCGCAAGCGGGGCCTAGTGATCCGGCGCACCCGTACGGCAGGGACGCCGCAAATGAGATGAAATGCTACGCTGGGGATGCCACTGATGTCCTGTTGCAAGCAATAAAAAGTAACCTATGAAAGATAAAAAACCTTTAACATGTTTTCGAGCTAGTATACTGGGCCCACACAACACCCCACAACACGACACAGCCCAAAAGGCCACGGCTAAGGCAAGTAAGAAGATTAGTCCCAGGTCGTAAAGAATTATAAGCATTTATTGTGCTACCAGTGTCTATGTTTGCGTGGTGAGGTGAAGCTAGTATTAAGTACGACAGTGTAGGCCAGTATAAATTAACCCTTAATATATTAAAGCCTGTCTAATAATGTGCTATCGCCCCTAAAACACGTATTAACGCACTAAATAATGCAGTGTAGGATCCAAACGGTTACGCTACCTAGTCAGGCTATCATTAACCACCTAGGAAAGACCATTCCAGCTGTACTAATGCTTTATCTGCTAACGTCTCAACCACTAGGAACATAAATGACAGTTCACAAACCGACTATCGCCTAGGGTATGGACATAATATTCATCTTCACACACAACACAAAGCAGCAAGTAGCACAGGAGCTGAAGGCTAAGTATGATCAAGAGTGCTAAGTTCGACAGATTAGGAAGCCAATCATTATCAAATTTATCAGTATTAAGCCTTAATAAGGCTTAAATTTACGTATCTATACTTGACAAGCTTTCTAGTTTAAAGTATTAGTATAATTTTCCTTTCCTAAATATCGGTTACTTTCTATTGCTACCATCTTTCAATGAGTTAACTGCTTGTAGGCTTTATGCCAATTAGCAACGTGCTTTAAAGTACGTTCAACGACTAGTAGAGACACCTAAGAACGCCCATCTGTGACAACAGATGATATAGTCTTAACCATCCCGATAGGGATGGCAGCATTGTTAGCCCTAAACTATCTTGAACAGAGTTATAGCGCACGAGAGTTCACATTGCCTGCGCTGATTGCTACCTCGATGTCATGTTGAGGTTAAATAGGATAAATTGCTAAGACGTTTTTTAAGGTAATGATTAGCAGCTCATTTTCATTTTAATACTGAGTTCAACGACTGTTCTTCCTGGATGTTACACATTATGATACAGTCTAGTCCTACCCGAAAATGTTGGTATGCCTATTTCGTAGGCTAACTATAAATATCGGTCGACCCACCTTATCCTCCCGGTGTACAAGCTGGGAAGGGTCCTGCTGTTCGCAGGTTAAAAAGGTACGCGAGTTGGGTTCGTTTTCCATTCTATCAGTCAACGGACTCTACGATCTAATATAAAACATGGTAGCCAAAGATAACAATACCACCTAAACAATTAACTTAATAACCTAAATAATTAACTTAAACAATTAACTTAATATGAGTTTGTGTTCTAATGAAATGCTAATGACTGGTTACTACACTAAACAATTAAGTTAATAACCTAAACAATTAACTTAATATGAGTTTGTGTTCTAACGAAATGCTAATGACTGGTTACTTTACTGGTGATTCGAAATGCTACTCTGCTTTCTTCAGTACTATCACAGGTTCTCATTTGACAGTTACTCAATGATACTACCTATATATTCCTACTACGAACACTCTATAGTACCTTATAATAGCTATGTTTATTGGCTTAATTACACATAAATACTCATACTAGCATCATTTAATTACCGTCTGTTATTCTATCGCTGTTTAACTCTATCTATGATTTTATCTCTCTATTCAATTCTGTTACCAAAAAACCATTAATTCTTGTCAATCTTATGACACCAACCGATAATTCATTAAACCGGTTTCTTGTGCGGTTATACTAAGCTATAACACATAAGACGAAAAATGGTAAGGATAGCAATACATACTAGTTATAGAATCTCGTTTGACATACTAGTTATAGAATCTCGTTTGACATACTAGTTATAGTATCTTGTTAGACATACTAGTTATAGTATCTTGTTAGACATACTAGTTATAGTATTTCGTTAGACATACAAATTATAGAATCTCGTTAGACATACAAATTATAGAATCTCGTTAGACATACAAGTTATAAAATATCGTTGACAGTTTAATCTACAAGCTAAAGTATTATCTCATAAATATGAAGGTTTTTAATCAAGCGTAAATAAGTAATATTATGAATAAAATTATAGTATCTTCCGTAGATAAAGAGCCCAACTCAGGCGCAATTAAGCGTCTAAATCAATCAATACAATTTCAGGAATTAACAAGTAAATTTAACCTGAAGCATACAATCTATGCTCAACGACTACATAAACTGACACAATACGAAAAGTGGTAACATAGTCTTATCTGTGATGAATGTCACAGCAAATATTCAAAGGATAATTACAAAAAACTATGTCAATACGTCGTGACTCATAACACAAACCTCAAATTTATATCAATTCAAGTACCATGTTTTCTTGCGACGTATAAGTAGAAAAATGCTAGTATGCCTTATTTTCTCATCACTTATATTATTGGTTTGAGGTAACGAGGTTATCAGCAGGTTAGATTTTTAACCTCAGAGACTGTAAACTACGTTTTAGGTAGGTGTAAATATAGTACAGTCCCAACTGACTTGATAAGGTCAGTTATGCAAGTAGCATGATAAGATATTTGAAGACAGTATGGCTCCTCTCCTCCGCACGAAGAGATTGTCAATTCTGGGCACACCCCTAGTACGAAAGGACCGGCGGTGTACGCTCCTCTGGTGGACCTATCGTTGGCCTAACGGCTGGCGTAGTAGGGTAGCTAAGAACGTTAAGGATAAGGACTGAACGCCTCAATGTCACGAAGCCAGCCAGCTGAGATAATAAGGCACGAAGTAGACTACTTCGAAATAGGCTGCCAGTGTATACGCCGTAAGGCGTTAAGCGTAGCAGTCCTAAAAAGCCAAAAGGTCTGTATTCACCGTATTAATCTAATATCATATTCACATCAAACTCATTAAAGATAAACATAGTAACTAAGATTTCATTACTACCATTTATCTAGTTAAGAAAATCAAACTTAACGAAATGAAAGACTAAGCTAAATTTGAATTAGATATTATTCAACTTAGCAATGGAGCTCGCTAGGGGTCTAGCACCCGGACTGCAAATCTGCGGTAGTGGAGTTCAACTCTCCTCGTGCTCTCCTCAATATTTGGTTTCGTTAGGGGCATCGTACAGTGGTAGTATGTGGGTCTCCAAAACCCTCGACCGTGGTTCGAGTCCACGTGTTCCTGTGGGGATGGGGACATAAAAAAACCAATATTTTTGCCAGGGGGTTCGACTAGTGGTTAGGTCAGCGTCCTTACGCGATGCTAGCGGCAGTTCAACTCTGCCACCCCTTATTGCACTCAGCCTGTTTAGGTAATAGATAAAATTAATGAATCTAGCCAAAGTAGACTATTCAAATAAAGCTATTATCACTAATGATATGGTTCCAGTATACCATAGAATTGCTTATTGATTTTACTTATAATCATTCATTGGCTATAAACGTAAAGGATATCTATACATTATACCTGATTTATGCAGTTTTAACTAATCTTAGAGGTACCTTATCTAACAATAAGACACGAGTTTATATGATAGTAATGTATTCATCAATTAAGAGTATTCAGTAATCTAAAGGTAATTTTATTACTTAACTGTAAAAGCAATGATTCTATTTGGTATTTTTATTATTATGACAGCGGCTGCGCTCCCTTCCTTTTACGTCGCCCCGCTGCAACTAGCACGGTGTGCGACCCTTATTTTCCTATCCGCCGGAGTGCTGGCCGCCAACGCTCTTAATGTTTCAGCCATGGGACCAGGTGTGAGTATGTTTGATGGTCTTATACAAGCAACGCCAATGACCCAAGGCATAGACGCGTTTATTAGTGTTATAGCTGCTATTATTGTAGGATTTGTATGGGCTCCAGTAGGCTCAATTAATATAGATAACATAAAGGAAAACCTCTCGCTAACCACTGTAAACACAAGTGCCCCAGCCCAAGCAGAATATTCTGTCATTCTTCTCTTTACCACACTAGGCGCGATGACTCTTGTGTCTAGTACGAGTCTAGTAACTCTGTATCTAGGTGTAGAACTTCAATCATTCGCGGTTTATATTCTAGCATCTCTGTATTGAGCATCAGAAACAGCCTCAGCAGCGGCTCTTAAGTACTTTTTTATTGGTGGTCTGTCATCAGCTTTTATTCTCATAGGTGGTGCGGTGGTATACTGGCAAACAGGTACTACAAATTTCTGGCATGTATTTAGTCTGCTTAATCAGCTAACATCAATACACGAAGGAACCACAGAAAATATCTTTATCATTTCTAATCAAATTCATATTCACTCTGGTATTTTTCTAGGTATGGATGCTATTCTTCTAGGTATTCTCATGAAGACTGCTGCCGCACCATTCTATAACTGGTCTCCCGATGTTTATGACGGAGTGCCTACTGTCGTGACGACATGGCTAACACTTATGCCTAAAATCTCTCTACTCACTTTTGTCCTACATCTATCCAATAATCTTTACAATACTGGAGTCCTTGATATTAATGAAACATGGTACACTCCTGCTACATGGTCTACACTTCTTGCCACTGCAGCTATGCTGTCTCTCATTATCGGTACGGTTGTAGGCCTAGCACAAATTCGTATTAAGCGTCTTCTCGCCTACAGTACGGTCTCGCATGTAGGTTTTCTTCTTCTAGCTCTAGCAGTTAACACGGAAATCGGTGTTGATGCGTTTATCTTCTACCTTGTTCAGTACACTATTACAACACTCAATGTTTTTCTTATTCTCCTAGCTATAGGTTACTGTCTACGTGCACAATCTAATGATCAACGAGCCCATGTTACGGATATTGAACTTATTACTGAACTATCAGGACAGTTCCATGTAAACACCGTTATAGGACTAGCCTTTTCAGCATGTCTCTTTTCCATGGCAGGTGTACCACCCCTTGTAGGTTTCTTTGGAAAGCAGACTGTTCTATACGCTGCTATGCAATCAGGTTACGAGTTTCTAGCCCTAGTGGGTATCGTAACCTCAGTTGTAAGTGGTACCTACTATCTGGGTCTAGTGCGAACTATTCACTTTGAATCTCCAAAGTATACGTTCAATGTTCTACCTCTAGCTCTAACACCCGTACACAGTTATATTATTGCCATTCTTACTCTAGTCATGGTTCTCTTCATACTAGCACCTTACCTCGTTCTCGATAGCACCAATCTTGTAGCTCTTGCTTTCCATTCAGCTTAATGACCCTTGTAACTCTTCTTATCTTCGTACCAGTGATTGTAGGAATTCTGCTCGCACTAAATCTTCTATTTGCACCGCATCATCCAGATGCTGAAAAGACAACAGCTTACGAAAGTGGTTTCATGGCGATTACAGGACAAACACGTGCACCATTCAGTATTGCTTACTATCTAATTGCTATTCTGTTTCTCGTATTTGATCTTGAAATTTTTCTACTCTTTCCCTTTGCTGTAACTATTTATACAGTAGGAATCTATGGTTTTTGGATTGTGGTTATATTCTTTCTAGTTCTAACATTCGGTTTTATCATTGAAATTGCAAAGGGTGTTCTTAACTTCACAAATCAACGATCCGCTATTGCACAGCCAATAATCAATAATTCTACACGACGAGCCTCGTAATAACATTCCCCAAAAGCTTATTTATAATATTTTCCCGGTTTTAGACTTATGACTGTGTCTGTTTTTTAAACATCTTTCCATTGTTTTCTAACCATCAAAGGAAAAAGAGGCACAAAGTACGATATTATACAATTAAGGAACCAGGAGTAATCTGAGCAAATATTAGATATCAACCGTTTAGCTAAGTGAACCAACTAAACAATATTAAAATACATAATTCATATTTACTGGTAGTTTGAAATATGGTTTAATGCAATTGACTAGCCTCAGCTCCTGCTAGTTCATTGTTTTTTGACTGATTCAAGCAAGCTATCACTATTTTAAGCTGTAGCATGGTTTATGATATAGCTTGTGATCTATTGAATCCTAACATAACAGTAAACAGATAACAAAATATTCATAATAATCTACGTGTAATACTTACTTAATTCTACACTTATCTTATTAATACTTCGTCAAAACCCAATATTTATCTGGAAGGGCAAAACTATTACCCGTGTTGTGTCATTTTCTATCAGGACAGACAAATTGAGATAGGTCTTAGAACAAAGAGCCTAAATTCAAAGTAAGGAGCTTATTAGCTATATTCTTTTTTTACACTGTAGAAATATATGAATTCTGGTATCTACTTATATTCAACCTAGTCAACAGTTTCGTAATAGATATAAATAAACTTCACTGATCACTATAACATAACCTACAATTATATATTCTTCTTTTATTGCTGTTAACTGATTAACTGATTTGATTTAGACTTTAGCTCCTGTACTCTATTTAGATTAGACTTTCTGGCTCCCGACGATTCGAACGCCGACAAGCCCCGACCAAAACGGGGTGGGCTACCATTACCCTAGGAGCCATTGACGCTTAATAACTTAAACACTACACTATTCATCTTCTTGTTATTCTTTTTATTCTTTTTTGACTTATGCCTATGCACGGAATCGAACCGCAGTCTTAGGTTTACAAGACCCATGCTGAACCACTCAGCTACACAGGCTTAGTTTTATCGTTCTCGTGCAAAAGGTTATAGCTTAGTACAGTTTTACACTAGACATTATTCTCGTCTACTCCACAGAAAGAAATAGTGTGATCGGCAAAAGCGCTTTCGTTACGGTTATTTAATAAATTTATATATTATTAACGCTGAAGGAAATCGAATCCTTTCTGCTTGCGTGAAGGGCAAGTGTGCTACCACATACACCACAGCGTCTCAAAGATAAATGGGTTAGATGTGTATTTTTAAAGTTTTATATTATTAGGTTAAACTTCTTTATATGTTATATGACACTGATACTTTATAGATGTATTCACTCATTTTCTTTCACTTTCATACTTTATCTTTACACTAGAATGCTATTATGGAATAAAGGAAAAAGAATGATGCCAGGAATAAGTTAATCTGTCGTTTCTGTTTTAATCAAATCAATAGGTCACTGCTATTTCAATATTTACAATCAATCCAAGATTATAGAAAGGCTTACAGTGTATAGATTATCTTTAACAATAGTGAATATCTTCTTATATCTGCGATGATATAAACCATACACAATTTCACTCTATTTGATGTTAAGATTATTAGTTCATATTGTAACCTACCTTACATTATGTACGCCTATCCTGTTATGCCGGGTCAGTAGTTTTTTATATTCCTTCAGCTGAGTAGCTAGTTCATAAATATCCTTTTTAGCTCTATAATTTCACTTACCTTACTTCTAATTGAATAATAGGATAATTAAGGTCCCCGTAGATAATCGGAAATGAGGGAAAGCTAGGAGATCACATGTTACAATAATTCTCAAATAAACATTTCAGTTTAAAGAATATAGGTTAGTTACATCTAAGCATTTATCTTTCAAATATCAGTAATTAATTATTATTACACGTGATAAGGTAAATACTAATGTAGAATAAAGCGAAGGTAAGGACTCGAACCTACGATAACAGCTCATGAGGCTGTAGTGTTACCAGCTACACCACTTCGCGAGAAAACAAAGACATATAACCTTTAGGTAAAATGAGATAAAAAGAGTAATTCAACCAAAAAGCTAATAGTATACTTAACTTAAGTCAAAAATATTCACTAATTATCTTTAATAACCTTATTAGCCTTGTTTACCTCTAAGATTTATGTATTTAGGGCTACCTTTTAAATTTATCTAATATTGGGTAGTGATTCGATTATTGGGCTATTAAGAATATTGTGGTTTAGAGGAATATATAAATATAATTGACTGGGGGTGATTAAACGGGTTATAATCTTAGTTTTGTCGAGTTGTGTAAGGCCCTTATTTAATCATATCAAATATATCATGCTAACTGTTCTTCTTATTACGCCTCTTATAGGCTCTCTAATTCTTATATCTATAAACGATGAAACCCCGGCGGAACGTATTCATGTAAAACATGTTGCCCTAACTGTATCAATAGTGGCCTTTATTATATCTATAATTCTATGGGCTATATACGATGCTAGCTCCCCGAAATATCAATTTGTTCAATCTTACACCTCACTAGGTTTTTGTCATTTTCATGTAGGTATTGATGCTCTTAATCTCTATTACGTCGTTCTAACTGCTCTACTAATACCAATTTGCCTTCTAGCTAGCTGGGAAAATGTACAAATACGTCTAAAGGCTTACTTTGCTACTCTACTGGTTGTAGAAACCTTACTACTTACTCTGTTTACAGTACTCGACCTACTCCTATTCTACGTTTTCTTTGAGGCTGCTCTTGTACCCTTTTTCCTCATTGTTGGTATTTGGGGTAGTTCTAATACACGTATACGAGCTGCTCTACTCCTATTTCTTTATACCCTTGCTGGCTCACTATTCATACTACTTGCTATTGTTGTTATTGCTGGTCACATTGGTACAACAGATTTCACTCTTGTCACGCTTAATGATTTCACATCTCAGGGACAACGTCTTCTATGGCTTGGGTTTTTCGTAGCTTTTGCTGTAAAGACTCCACTTGTGCCTTTCCATATATGGCTTCCTTGAGCTCATGCTGAAGCTCCTGTAGCAGGATCAATACTACTGGCAGGTGTTATACTAAAGGCCTCTAGTTACGGTATTCTTTGAATTCTCCTATCAATATTTCCTGATGCTACTCATTATTTCACACCACTAGTGCAAACAATAGCTATTATTACTCTAGTATACTCTTCTCTAGCTACCATTCGGCAAATTGATTTTAAAGCGCTTGTAGCCTACTCATCTATTGCCCATATGGCCGTAATTATTCTCGGGCTATTTAGTAACACAATTATCGGTATCGAGGGTGGTTACCTCCTATCTCTAGCCCATGGTCTTGTATCACCGGCTCTATTTATGCTGATAGGTGGTGTACTCTATGATCGTTTTCCTTCGCGTATTGTGGTGTATTACCGTGGTCTTGTTGTATACATACCCGTCTTTGCCTGTCTATTTTTTCTAGCTGCCTGCGCTAATATAGCCGTACCTCTATCTCTTAACTGGATCAGTGAATTCATAGCACTTGCTGGTGCCTTCCAACGCTCGCCTGTCGTAGGTGTTCTCGGATCTTCAGGTATTGTACTTTCTGCTTGCTACACCATTTGGCTTTGGAGTCGTATGGTCAATGGTACCTGGTCACCATATCTGAATTACACAGTGGATGTAACACGTTGAGAATTTATGGTTCTAGCACCACTTCTTGTACTAAGTTTTGTTCTAGGTATCGTACCAACAGTTATACTTAGCGATATTCACATAGTAGTAACACTTCTACTTTATTCTATAGCTTAATATTTATAAGTTTGTATAATAGGGTTAATTAACCTTAATACTATACAGAAACATATTATAATAACAACTGAACAAGGCTATAGAGTGATGTAGGATGAATCGAGATCTTCTGTTTATAGCTACACTATATAATATCACCTCAAGCATAATTTGAATAGCCAAGATAGTAACCAGTCATTTGCATTATATTAAATTGTAACACTGCAACTTAACATCTACTGAATAGTCTGATACTCACTTATTCACACTTAATTTGATTATCTCTGTCTTTAATGTTGAATGGTCAATGATGCTAGATTAACAATTAATTTAGGTTTCTGAGGAAAGTTGATTGTTATTCCTCTCATTTACGCTATAAGTATCTATTCTATTGTTTCAACGATAAATATCGTGTCTCTACAATCTAAAAATATCAGACCTAACCCTGTCACTCTAGTTAGAATATTATAAAATATAGTTAGAATATAATAAAATCTTGTTAGAATATTATAATATATTGTTTAAGGATAATAAGGATGGTGTGCTGGGGAAGTAGCATAATTTCTGGCAGTGCATCACCTTGTCGAGGTGGTCGGTGGCGGTTCGAATCCGCTCTTTCTCGAGCCCTATAAAGGTTAAATAGCAAAAGCAAACTGCAGAGTCGAGGCGTGCCTCAGGTGGTCTCAGCTGATCCTGCGCTGCTGTATCACGACCTTATTCGGTTAACGTCTTTTCAGGCGCATAACTTTCTAGGCACCCCACCACACCTCTCATGACATCTACAAACATAGCCTATTCCTTACCATACTCTAACCATTATAGAAATAGCACACATAGCCTAGAAATATATTATTTTACCAGTATTGCCACACCAGTTTCGCTAGCGCTTTATATGACTACAACATGGCTCTACCCCTCGTCCTTTTCCTTATTGGTGTTCTAGGATTTGTTCTTAACCGGCGTAACCTTATTCTACTGCTAATTAGTATTGAAATAATGCTACTCGCCGTAACACTACTGGTTCTTATTGCTGCCGATCAATACAATGACGCCACGGGTCAGACATTTGGTGTCTACATCATTGTTGTTGCTGGTGCCGAGTCCGCCATTGGCCTGGGTATTCTTGTTGCCTACTACCGTCTACGAGGTACCATTACCCTACCATCTGTCTAGCGTGTACCTAGCTATCCTCCTGCTACCATTCCTAGGTGCCGCGTTTGCAGGCCTATGAGGTCGAGTTATCGGCACAACAGGAGCACAAATCGTGACGACAGGGTGTATTTCTATTACAGGAGTTCTAGCTATGGTCGCCTTCTACGAAGTAGGCCTAAGTGGTTCACCAGTGTCGGTAGAACTAGGCACATGGCTCGATGCGGAGCCTCTTTATGTGTCTTGGACATTCCTATTTGATGACCTCACAGTGGCTATGTTTAATCAAAATTTCTAATTATGTTTCTTTCCTCTAGAATAATATATATAAGCCTAATTACGTTATACTAAAAAACATAAGCTATCTAAACACTAATAAGTTCTCAACTAATAAGTTTCATTCGTCAACTAAAATAATTAAAGTGTACTTACAGCTAAATGCATAATAAAATGAGAAACAACAACAATCAATAATTAAGAAACCATCTCTTCAATCATCAGAGTACAATATAAGTTAAGTATTCAACAAAGAAAAGAGGTAACAGTCAAAAGTAAACAATAATATGTTAAGACGTAGTATAAAAACAATATCAATAATATGTTAAGACGTAGTCAATCATAATATTTTTGACCTTCTAGATGATAAGAAAGGTAAGGATCTGTAATATTTTTTAGTTAAAACAGTTTTAGATATAGTTTATCTTATTAAGTACAATATTAGAATTAGTATACTATTTAATAATAGAATATATACTTTCTGGCATGAAAATAAGCTAAATTATGGTAGTTGACAAACGTAATCTAAGCTAGAAATTTTAGATGTAGCACTTTAAACAAAGGGTTAATTACAAAAAATGCTTAAATTAAAGCCCATTTGCATCAGTTTCAATAATCTGATAAACGACTAATAATAATAACCTTATATTTAATGACATAGTCTAATCTTGTATGTAAATGTAAGAAGAATATTAGTATTCAATAATAAATATGGCTTATTCCTGTACTTATTGTTTCATCTCTTGTGCATCTTTATAGCATCTCATACATAGCTGAAGATCCTCACAAACAACGTTTCTTCGCCTATCTTAGTTTCTTTACTGCTTCTATAATCGTACTTGTCACAGGTGATAATTACGTTGTACTATTCCTAGGTTGGGAAGGCATCGGTATCGCTTCGTTTCTACTTATTGGTTTCTGGCTAACTTGAGTACAAGCCAATAAGGCTGCCGTAAAGGCTCTCACAGTTAATCGAGTAGGAGACATATTTCTTTCCATCGGGCTTTTTGCCCTACTTTGGACTTGTGGTTCTCTAGAATATGCATCAATCTATAGTGTAACGCCTCTTATTAATGAGACGGCTATCACAATCATTGCTCTACTTCTTTTTGCTGGAGCAATATCCAAGTCTGCTCAGGTACCATTTCATACATGGCTGCCGGATAAAGTCAAAAACATCGGGTTATTAATATACAAATTAAGCTTTCTAAAATCAACTAATGATATGAATAATTAAGAAGATAATGACGAAATGACATGACTAACTCTTTCATCTCAAAATACTGATAATAATAGCAAATTTATAGTAATCTCATACATCAGAGGTCTTATTAAGCTTAGTGATACAATGATGGATGAAGAAACAATATGATGGCTTATTAGCATACTTATTTTTCAACCAACAGAATCTAATAAAATAAACAAACTTAAGACACATTCGATTTACTATATTTTTAGACTACCTATCAACACCTAAATTATCTTACTTTAATAGTTCACTTTCATCTATCGCCCTTAAAACACATTTTCTTGATGATTTTTTGTGTTATCACATGAATTAAGTTGCTAAGTTCAATATATTATTACAACTGCAATAGTCTATAGCTTTAAGATAATTATAACTATTCAAATGACAGATCTGTTGTATCGGTAGGTTATATTATCTATATTTAAAGGTAAGTGTAAATCTAAATTGCATTAAAATATAGCTACCTGTTTTGTCCGGTTTAAATGACATTAACTGCTAATATGTGTTGATTAAACGTCATTAGCAACGTTTTAATAACGTTCAACGACTATCAAATAACATATAACCTGTCATTTACCTTGAAAATAACATAGTCTGAACCTTAATGAAAATTAGGGTTATCTTATGGTTTTAACAAACGTGGCGATGGAAGGTCCTACTCCTGTATCAGCACTTATCCACGCTGCTACCCTAGTTACAGCTGGTGTTTATCTTATGCTTCGTTCATCTTTTCTACTTGAATACGGTCCTACTGCACTTGTTGTTATCACATGGATTGGTGCTCTTACCGCATTCTTTGCTGCTACAACAGGTATAGTACAAAGTGACCTTAAGCGAGTTATTGCTTACAGTACTTGTTCTCAACTAGGGTACATATTCATAGCAGTAGGTCTAAGTCAGTACAATGTGGCTCTACTTCATCTAGTAGGTCATGCATATTTTTTAAGCGCATGTAAAATCAGGTTAATTGCAGGAATATCGTAGTTTCAGGAAATCATATAAATTACATTATGAAACAATATTTAACGATAATCTGCAGGCTATATCATTTAACCCTATTTACTTTAAACTAATCTATTAATCCGGTAAAATATACCACAGTAGGATAAAATACGATAAAATCTTGTTTAAGGAAGGGTAAAAATAGCTTCAACGATCAAAACCATAACATTCATAAGCAATGTATTATATGATCTATATTTAAAATGTTTTTGTTCTGTCAAGTGTATTCTATAGTAGGCTAGGGAAAAATAAATAATATATTAGCCTAGAGTAGTTACTATTTGTTCGTATTGCTTTAGTCTTGTTATAAGCTCAGAATCGTATACTATTCAATATATCCATAGTATTGAAATCAGTGATAATCATGTGATATTATTGTGTAATAGATAACCATATCATTCATATAATATTATTCAGGTCTAAGCATATATTAAACAACCTATAATAGATCTAACTAGTCTAAGTTCTAGTTATCAAAGTGTACATAATGAAACAAGATTAAGCGGACAATTTAATATAATTCAATAATAATTAACTAATAACACAAAAGACAAATCTATTAATCTAACAACAACTAATAATAATATAGGATCTAAGCATTCAGAAAAACTAAATAATCTATCAACTACTATAAAAATATGCGGTTAATAAGTAAACTATTTGAGTCAAGAGTAAATATCAATCTAGTCTATAGTATAAATATAACACTTTCAATTAAGGCACAAATTCAAGCTTAAGGTAACAGGGTCAACATATTTTTGACAGAAAACTAGGTCTAAGATCCACTCTATCATGTTAAGAATGTCTACAAGAATAGTATTGTTATATAAATTACATGTTAAACTATGTTTAATAGTATGATCTTATACTAATCACTAGTCCTAATCTAATTTACCAGCCCCCAACAAGGTGAATAAGGGTATAAAAAGGGCGAAATACATAATAAAAAGGTTAACCATTTAATACAACAAGAATATGTTCAGTTTAGGAACAATCAATGATAAATAAGTATTCATTATCACTAAATAAGTATTCACCATCACTAAATACACTTTAAGGTAATGTGGTTTACTATAATATTAGTATTAAGAGTAGTCTATAGAATTTACTAAAACAAGACAAGCAAAGTAATCTAGTATATTAATTAAGTGTCACTACTGATAAAAAGATAAATCTTAACCCAAATCTGACAATCAAAAAAGATAAGGCTAAGATTATGAATAAGTACAATCATATCGTACATAATATTTTGTTAGTCAATTAAGTTATAAGCCAAAGTATACTTAAGTAGAACTAATAGGTCTATCATTCTAAGAACTCAAACTAGGAAAATCTAATTAAGCTATTACAACAGACATTCATCTCAATATAGAAATATATGATAGTTAACCTCATTTAAGGAAATTTCATAATTCTTCAGTTTTAAAATTGAAACAGTAGCTGTACTATCAATTCAATCAATACAAGAATATAGCATGTTTAAACAGTAATAGCTCATAATGTTTTTGACTTCCAGATATCCTAGCTAATCTTGCAAAAAAGCCTAACTGATTTTCATTGTAATTATATCAATTTATTCAGTCAAATACAGATTAATTCAACTAATCAAAACTATATTTAAATGCTTCTATATTATTATACATTATATTTATCTACCTATCTATACTATTTTATCTCTTTTTTATGACAGAACATTATACGTTTTTTATGTCTTTAAGGCTCTTCTCTTTCTCGCTGCCGGTGCTGTGATTCACGGTATAACCGACCAACAAGATCTTCGACGACTAGGTGGGCTCGTAGGCTTTATGCCACTAACTTACACAACCATTCTTGTGGGATCTCTATCCCTTATGGCTCTACCTTGGCTTACAGGATTCTACAGTAAGGATCTTCTTCTGGAACTTGCCTATGGACGTTACCTCGCTTCCGGAACTCTAGCTTATTGGCTTGGTACATTTGCCGCTGGTTGCACAGCTTTCTACACCTTTCGTCTCGTGTCTCTAGCGTTCTTTGTTGTACCTAATGCTTGACGTGAAGATTACCAACAAGCTCATGACGCACCTATGCTCATTGTTGTCTGTCTTGTTATTCTCTCTATTCTCGCTATCGGATTTGGTTACGTAGCAAAGGACCTATGGGTAGGCCTAGGAACAGATTTTCTATCCACTGCCCTATTTCAACATTCTAATCATGTAGCACTTGTAGAGGCTGAATATGCCCTGCCACTTATTATTAAGCTTCTACCGGTTATTGTAAGCATTAGCGGAGCCAGTCTAGCCATATACGTCTACCACGAAATACCTGAGTTTGCAGTAACCGTATCCCGTAGCGGGGTAGGAATTTATCTGTATTGATTTCTTGTAGGTAAGTGGCTCTTCGATATTATCATTGTAGGGCTCGTGATCAAGCCTACTCTTTCTGTAGGTCACGTAATCTCAAAGGTTCTGGATCGCGGTGTCATCGAACTTGTTGGTCCATTTGGAATGGCTACAGGTCTTACAAGTATGGCACGCCTTATTGCTCAATACGATTCTGGTCTAGTTACGTCCTATGCTCTGTATATGGTTCTGGGTATTATAACTATCCTGCTCTATGCATTTGCACCACTAGTCCTAGGTAATATTGATACAGGAGAAGATTACGGTCTAGTTCTAGTCTTTCTAACATCTCTAGTTCTTCAACAAGGAAAAACACAAAACTCAATAACCTAAAGGCACCCAAAACAACATTCAATGTTACAATTCCCCCATTATATTCTAACCAAATACCACACAACACATAGCTATATTTCAGAGCCCTAACCATATTATCTAATCATTTCGTTTCTGTTCACACCATCTATTTTCAGCAAGTATACTATCCTCACGACAAGCAAGTTCAATTTATCATATCACTCTACGAGTGAATAGGGCACAGTAGGAATATAAAGCGTACACAAGGTAAAGGATCAATCAGGTAATAAGTAAAAAAAGTAAGACAAGAGTGTCAAAAGAATCAGGTAAAGAAAAAGCAAGGTTATTAAAGAGTCCAAAACAAAGGATATAATTAAAGGATATAATTAAAGGATATAATTAAAGATAATTAAAGGATATAATTAAAGGATATAATTAAAGGATATAATTAAAGGATATAATTAAAGGATATAATTGACTGGACTGGGTTAGGTTAGGCTGTCAATTAAGTGTTGTTTAAAGCGCAGAAGAAAGTCTATTAGGTAGGACGCTCGCTTTGGGTGCGAGAAGTTGGAGGTTCGAATCCTCTTCTTCTGATTATAAATTAGTAATTGTGATATAAGATAAATGATTAGTGATTGAAATCAGTGTTGATATATAAATATATCTATTCTATAATATATGTTAATTTGATATGTTAAATCTTACCTTATCTTGATTAGTCTTACTTTTTTATGATTAGTGTTATTTGTGTTATTTGTCTATTTTTTACCTTTATTGTCTTAATCGTTGGAATAGCTTAGTTTGGTTAAAGCAAAGCACTGTTAATGCTTAGACGTTGGTTCAAATCCAACTTTTGACTTGGTTTCTTGGCTGTGCCTACTCGAAATGGTTTAAACCCAATTTCTTGTATCTAAATATTTACTAGCACGTTACCGGTAAAACTAATTTTATTCTAGTAACCCTGCTTATTATAACACTATAGTTATATACATTTGAACCTTATTTATTATTTATATTCATGAATTACCTTCTTAATCTTCTTGCTTTAGGTTCCGTTATTGCTGGTATACTGGTTATTACGTCCAGTAACCCTGTCATTTCTGTCCTGTTTCTCGTCACAGTATTCGTACTTGCTTCTTGTTACCTACTTGCTCTAGGTGTAAGCTTTGTAGGTCTAACTTACCTCATTGTATATGTAGGTGCCGTAGCCGTACTTTTCCTATTCGTTGTTATGATGCTTAATGTTTGAGTTAGCGAAATTGTGGCAGTTGGAATAGAACATACTAAAAATATCCCTCTTGGGGTTTTTGTGGGTACCATATTCACACTAGAACTTATATCCATTCTGCCTGCTGCTTCTGTTGAAATAAATACTACTCTCTTTACTCTTGCTAATGCTCTTTTTCTTAACTTTGATATTTCTATTGACCTTACACATGTTCACCTCGCATTTTCTGGACCTGTGTTTGACTCGGGGTTTGCCGCTTTTACTCAAATCCAAGCTCTTGGACAAGGTCTATATTCTCATAATTCAATAGGTCTTCTTCTCGCAAGCTTTGTACTCCTACTCGCAATACTAGGCCCCATCCTAACTTGCCTTAACTCTACTGAGGATAAGTAGACGCCTGTGCGCCACTAACTCCCCCTACTTACCTTTTCTTGTCTGTCTCATATTAAAAGGCTGCTATGGTCCTTAACAGCTGATTTGTAGTGTGGGGTCTAAGGGTGTTATAGTACGTTTAATCATAGTTGCCCTCTATTTTTATTCTGTATTTTTCCTGATCCTAGGGGTGATTGTACAATGGTAGTACATCGTGTTTGCATCGCGGTAATCTGAGTTCGATTCTCAGTCTCTCCAAAGAATATATCCAACTGAATGAATTAGGAAACCAGGGGATACTAGCAACTACTCATATCTTAATTACTCAGAAAAAAAATAATTTAATTACTCATCTCATGTTAGAGTATAAAATAATCAGGTTAGTAAAATGATAAGTTATAGTTACGATTTAGAATGTCCTAAATAATCTTGTGTTAGGTTACAAAATTTATAATCCTTGACTTGACAAACTGTCTAAACAATCGTCACATAAGTGTCACTTGTATTCTACAATTCCTATTTTTCTTACATCTGCCTTAATTTAACCTATATATTTAAGGGTTTAGTTGTATTGATTAGTATTACTCGTATTTCATAATAATATTGAAATCTTTAAAGTGATTGATCTTAATTGCTTGTCGACTAAGATATTAATCTGTATTTTTGTAATTGTTAATCTACAAACTCTATTTTACAATACCCCACTTTCTTAATTAGTTATTGATCTATATTTTGATTTCTTTATATTACTATTGTTGCTGTTTTCTATTATTATTTTCCTTTATTTAGTCTTAAAGCTATAAACTTATCTTCTCGTCATCTATAACTGAATTGCTACTGTGACATACAAAAACATTGTATTAGACTGATCACAATTCATATTGTACTTATTATTTTCTCATTCTTTACTTAATCTATGTTATTTACATGTTCGCCTTACTCGTTTTATCAACGCGTTATTCGTTTTCTTATTTTCACAACACTAGTTATCTTTATTTTGTTAGCCTAATGTATTATTTAAGCGCTATTTAAGAGTATTTTATAATTAAGTTTATACTAGTTAAAGCTTATCTCAAATATATTCTTAGAGTAAAAACACAAGTAAACTCAGAATAATATTAAACAAGTTTCTTTAGTCAACAAATCTATGTTATTCTCTCTGTGGTTCATTGTTTTCTTTAGATGCGGTTGATGGATATATTATTTCAGTTCACACATCACACAAATACTGTTAATTGCAAGTCTAACTATTATAACAATAATTTACCACTACTGACGAGATAATACTCAATATCTGTTAACACTAGTAATAAAATTATATTTAAGACTCTCGCCTATTCTTAAGAATCTATCTTATTATTATAGTCCACTAAAGAAAATTAATAACTATTCAAATATTTATATTAGAGTACAATATGTTTGTACTATTTAATGTTAGTTTAGCTTTCTAAAGTGATATAAGGGTTTACACCAGTAGCTTAAATAGAGAATAATAATTTGGCTTAGACAGTTGACAATAGTATAAATGAAGCCTAAACTTATAATCTAAAGTGTATCACTTATCACTCACTATAAAATTACAATAAAAAGAATATAGCTCAACCGTATAAACCATATAACAATAAACAATCTACAGGTTATAAAGGGTTAAATATCAAGACAATAAACAATATAAGACTAAAGCAATTAGTAAAGAAACAATAATGTATTATGCCTAAACCTTAAGAGTTCAACAAGTGATCTAGTGTAAAAGTAAACATATAATATCAGTCAAAACAAATAAGATAATATAGTTATATAAGTATCAGAGTTAAATAGTCATAAAGTAGATAAGATTTACGTACTAGGATCAAATAATTAACAAGGGTTCAGTAAGCCTAAAAAAATCAAGATGTATCACATAATAATCTAAGGAATTAATTAAGAAGTTATAAATACTACGTGAGGTGATATTTTTGACAATTAATCGTAACCTTTAAATAGGTGTTGAAATTCTTTAGAGTTCTATGATTTCAGTAGTAAAGAACCTAGTTTTAATCATATTTTAGAATTAAGTTTGAAAACCCGTAAAATTACGAAACAGTAGTATTCAAAGTAAGCACAAAAACTATAAAAATAATAACAACCAGGATAGCTCTAATTCAAATCTCTAAAATTCGAGGTATACTTTTTCTTATCTAACACATTTACTCAATTAGCCTTTTCTTATTCTATTATCATTAGTCTTATCCTCAGTTGTTTACGTTTTTTACTTTGATTTGCCGGGATAGCTCAGTTGGTTAGAGTTCTGATTTGAAGCTTCAGAGGCCGTGGATCATAGCCACGTCCTGGCATAAACTCATTAGCTTATTAATAATAGTGTATTTGATATACTATGTCTATTTGCATCTATAGTTTCTATAGTTTCTATGTAATCCTAATATAAATCTTCATATGTTTGTGATCTACTCTTATATATTTTTAATGTATTAGGTTTCTATGGATAATTTTACCTTTTGCAATAGGTTTACCTTACTTACTCGTAATCTTGTAATAAAATCTGTTTGACATTATTCTTACAATGTGAAAAACTATTAATTCTTTATACTCTATTCTTACGTGATTATCTTATATTTCATAAGCCTAAAACAATGTCAAGTTTATGATTAAATATGTTAATTCTCAATATTATATAGCTAATGCAACTAGAATTTATATCTAAACATTCAGTTCTAACTAAATCATTATTAAGTACACTTATTTGCTTTTACACAGAGACGGTGAGAATATGAAAGAGGGTTTTTATATTGAACAGGAAAGATTGAGTTATTAAGAGAAATACCTAAAAGTGAGACTGATAAGATTTATTACAATGAATAATGGACGAGGTCGCCTAATGGTTTGGCAGCCGACTGTAAATCGGTCGGGTCTAGCCCTTTGGGGGTTCGAATCCCTTCCTTGTCAACACAGGCATTAAATAGGTCAATATATAGTAAGTATAGTCCTTTTTCTATCACACTTCACGAGTAGACAAGGATATATATGACAGCGGTTAGTGATCAAGTAGACATACGTTAGGTGGGACTAACTCAAAGGCAGAGTGTTCCTTTGTGGCAGGAAAAATCACGGTTCGAGCCCGTGGTCATCACCCGTAAATAATCAAAACGCAATTATAAATTTCAATTAACCTCACAATAATCCAATCCATAGTATTTAAAAATAAGATAAATAGATCTTAGTGATAGGTGATTATTGTTATAAAATAGACATCAGTATCATCACACATTTAATCTCTATATTTGTTCTGTTAAGATAGAGAACTTTATTGACAGCGTGAGGTTTACGATACTGGCTGGGCTTAAGTCCATGAGGAAGGTCGGTGATTACGTACTGCATGCCCTATCACTCCTACCTATAACAGTATTTGTGGAGTGGAAGGGGTGGCGAGAGCCGCGGTAACGAAACAGATAAGATCAGTCTAAGATCAATACAGAGTAGGCAGTGAAATAACGCACCCGTGCAGAATCAGTATTGACGTTAACGAGATTTAAGCAGCCATACAAGACACCGCCTACAGAAAACACTCACGCTATTCCCTCAATTAACTCACTAAACCAGGCTGGTGAGAGAACATTAATGAATTAATGCTGAGGTAGCTTAACAGGATAGAGCACGTCGCTCATGCCGATGATGATGGAGTTCGAGTCTCCGCCTCAGTTTAAGCAAAACTTAAGATATATCTTATGTGCTGAGTTAAAAAGGCCCGTAGCATAATGGCAGTGCGTGTTGTTGATGATGACATAGCCAAGGTTCGACTCCTTGCGGGCCTATGTTTTGATGATTTATATATTTTTGTTATAAGAATGTTATATCTATTCTTTTTACAACTTATCTATTATTTAACTTCTATCTTCACACTAATTTTATGTTTAACGGTTCAGCACTTTGGCTGTGTTTTACGCTTAATTGCGTGATCGTGGTTCGATTCCATATGAACCGAACGCTAACTGCGTGCTAGTAAATGCTAACTGTCACATAACTTAAAGCTTGAGTATACGTCTTGACAAAGTCTAGCACATTCACATAACCTATCCTAGGATACCTCAGCTACGGCATCTAGCCTGGCTTTTATTATTTATCTATTAATGCGTATTCTTAAGGCTACACCCCTTCTGTCACTGGTTAATAGTTACATTGTTGATTCTCCACAACCTGCTAATCTATCCTATGCTTGGAACTTCGGTTCTCTGCTTGGTATGGTTCTGGGTATGCAAATTGTTACTGGTGTTTTTCTTGCTATGCATTACACACCCAGTGTAGATCTTGCCTTTGTTAGTGTAGAACATATCACTATTTCTTGTGTTCTTTAAACCTATAGACTGCTTAAACCTCTCAATAACTTTAAACCTCTCAATAAGTTTAACTGGAATAGTGAGAATATTAGCAAGGATATTCTATTATTGAAATTCTTTAGAGACTGTAAACAGGATACCCTAAGAAACAGTCCGGACAGTCGCGTGAGCGATTGAAAACATATTCGCTTGTCTATCATAAAAATAGAACTGACCTAACGATACTACGCATCTTAAGACAATACTAACATAGGATTAGAGGCTTTATCTATGGAAATGGCAAGTTTCAAGGTGTTATGTTATCTACGGCTTACATAAGACAATATTAAGGTACTCTACAATATTAAGACTCATCTGGATATAGAAATCTTAAGCATTAATAGCGATTTAAGTTTGTTCGTTATCTTAGCAGTCTGGTGTTTAAGTTTTTCATTATGAACCAAGATTTTCTAATGACAGATACTAAGGATTTCTTTACGCTACTACGATTCATTGTTTGTGTTGCATAACAAGTAACACAAAAAACAAGTAACACACTTTTCAGGGCTGTCAATTTTGTTCATGGAATACACTGACATAGTCAGTCTGATCTGTCTACAAGGTGAATTTGGAAATGAAAAACGCGAGGTATTTCAGGGCTGTCAATTTTCTTCATGGAATACACTGACATAGTAATCGCAATATTGATTTCTATTGACTACTCAGCTTCTGAGATAAGGTTCAATTTTAAGAATCTTAGAGACAAGAATTTGCAATCTTTCTCGTGGTTATTCGTTTACATTCAATAATGGTTTGCCTGTAGTAAACAGTATGCTAAATTGTAATGTGAAGATTCTGTCTATTCTAATGATCTTGATGCTACAAAATACACCTAAATATACCTTTCTAATCGCGTAGTGTCTTGCACTACATCACTATACTATTGTTGTTGAGGTTGACAAGTGAGTTATAACTCATTTGGCATATTAATCAATTGATCAATGACACAGCACAAATTCTAAACTTACATTGAATACAGGCTTTATTATTGATGTTTTTTGTATTTGAACGCAAGAAAAAGCTAAGACTATAACTTAAACCGTTGAAACTTGCACAATCTATATATATGATTATGATGTGCTACTTAATGAAGATCCTTATTTTTATCCGGCTTTTTCGAACAACCCGCGCTGTTTCTCGTAATATCAATAGGGGTATGATCTTTAAAGGTCAATACACGTTCTATTATACGACTGAACGTTACGACATAACCTTCTATTTTACGACATAAACGACTATTACTAACACCCTCGATCATGCGTGATGTTAATTACGGTTGGCTTCTACGTTACCTTCATGCTAACGGTGCCTCCGCTTTTTTCATCTTTGTTTACGCTCATATTGGACGTGGTCTATATTACGGTTCTTATAAGTCTCCACGTACACTACCTTGGTCTATTGGAGTAATCATGCTAGTGCTCATAATGGGTATTGCTTTCCTTGGTTATCAATGTAGCCAAACATAGTATAATACGATAGATTTTATTTCAAAAGATTATAATCTTTCCACACTGTCAATTTTATCAGTATTTGAATAGCCTTATTGTGATTATATCCTAAAGACTCTTAAACTATTGTCAAAAGCTGTCATTTTCATATTGATAATATGAAGCTGACAGTTAATCAATTTATCAAGCCATTAGCAGAAGTATACTTTATCATTAATCTTACTTAGGATTATATTTATAATGCTTTTTATCTAATCTATTCAACAAGCTTTTATACGGATTTTCTGGTTGCTACTGTGTGGTCTATTAAATTAAAGTGGTATTAGATAACAATAACAAAACTCTTCTAAATATAAAACACCACAACTACTACAATCTGAATATAAAACACCACAACTACTACAATCTGACTACAATATATAAGATGGTAACACATTTAACATTAAGCATATTGAATTAACCTGATTTGACTCATCTAAACGAGAAAGAATAACTCTTACTTCTGATACAAATACTGTATTTGAATAACTGATTTTCTTCGTATTTTGATTAATGAATATTCATACCTGAAGGTCTTTACTAATTCTGCAAAGGCTAACCTATCAAATATAAGTTGAGTGTGTTCTAGTGTTATAATTATTACGCTCTGTATTATTTTAAAGGTTGCTGAATACTGTAACTGTAACGAAATGACTGTTCAATGAGTGGAATAAGTATTATCAAGAAGATTTGTTGAGTTGTTCTAATTGGAAAGGCTAACCTTTAATAAATTATTCGTGTTTTATTATAGTCACACAGTTCTCGCCTAGAGAAAAGAAATGCTCCTGTGAATATTCTTACTGGAATATTGTTGAAATTATTTATTTCAATGGCGACACGAGTGAATACGGTTAGAGAAACTGTCCGCTTTCAAGACCGTCGGTTGTATAAACAATCGCTACAGACTGGCTCACTTGTGGGTGCCTTAAAGGGTGCTTAATGTACAGTCGAATCCGTGTGGTAATAACCCATTAAAGGCCTAGGTAGAAGTTATTCATAAACTTATTTGTGTAGGATTGAATAATGGACTAGGTACAACTACTATTTATACTGAACACAACTCAATATGAGATATAGATAATTAGACGGATATGTACGTACTTCCTTATGGACAAATAAGTCTATGGGGTGCGACCGTAATTACTAGCATGCTAAGTGCTATTCCATGGCTAGGAGGCGATTTTGTTCAATTTGTAATATATATCTAAGCTATAGTATTAATGGTTTTTTATCATGGCTGTCATCTCAATATTTGAGTTCATTAGATAGACTGAGGAAAAGAAGGTTTACATAAGCGTATTTTATGCATTTTTACTATGTTTATTAATATTGTTGACCGTTAGAACACAAACTATTTCATCTTTTGACAACTTGACTACGAGTAGTGTTATTTATCTTAAACGTGTTTTAACGTATTATAATTTCTCTACTGCTATATTGTCTGAGTTGATCTTACTTAATTGACTGAACATGACTGTAGTCAATTAAGAAAGAATAGATTACACTATTTGCTGACATTCCAACCATAGCACTTCAGCTCTTGCCTTTTTATATTTCTGTTCTGTGTGTTGTATCAGTCATTTTTGTTATTGGTTATTTACGTCTAAGTGATGTTATCTTGTTTAGACATTCATACCAACTATTATACAAGACGCAATGTACTATCGATAAACACGGAAATGACATAAAGCTTTCAATCTCGTGAATCTTACAAATGTGGTTAACCTTTTCACTTATTCAAAACTGTCACCTCACATAAGTGTGAATCTTATGAACCTTGATTTGAGATTATATCCGTCGATTAAAGAATCTTAATCTAACTGCGTTAACTAACAAGTTCTATCGCTTAGTTTGCGATACGCATAGAGTTTTATGCTGGCATATTTTAATGAAATTACCTGCAGCCTTTAAAATGGCTCAACGACTAAATATCACACGAATTCTCTAACACCTTTTCCTCATCCCTTAATACCATATTTTGGTGCTTAGGGGGTAAGGGTTATCTGGTGTATGATATAGTCTAAGCTCTTTTCGAAAGAAAGAGTTGGCGACATGCCAGTAATATATTGTTGTTTGGGGTGGGTTCAGTGTTAATAACGCTACGCTAAACCGATTCTTCAGCCTTCATTTCGTTCTGCCATTCGTGCTATCAGCTTTTGCTATTATGCATCTTATGGCCCTACATACACATGGTAGTAGTAATCCTCTGGGTGTTGGTGCTAATACGGATCGACTACCTATGCATCCTTACTACATCTTTAAGGATCTTGTCACAATCCTTGGAGCTCTTCTTGGAATTGCCGTGCTTGTGCTATATCTACCTAATGTTCTAGGTCACAGTGATAATTATATTCCGGCAAATCCTCTACAAACACCTTCATCAATTAATAACAAGTGTTATTACATCCTTTTTATAGTTAGTGCTCTAATAATTGGTTGTGGTCTTAATACTAATTTTGACCCTTCACCAATAACAACTATAATAAAATTATGACACGGTTGATTAAATAAATAGGGAAAACTGCTGAAACCTATAACTCTATAAAATCAGCATCGATAAACGATAAACGATTAGCATAAACTCTACAGAACCTACTGATGATATAATCTAAACAGAATGGAGACATTCTGATCTTAATACAAAATAATACAATTTGCGTTCCAGAATGGTAAAATTAGATGCCTTTCTAAAACCTAAGTCAATGCGAGAATGAGAAGTTAGCTAAAATATACTTTAATAAAGTAATAATTATTTAATGTTTATCTTAACTTGCAGTGTTTTTAATTACACTCAACGACTATATCTTAGATCCTTTTAAGGAATGACATAGTCTAAATATATTAAATCTACTAGGTTTCATGATTAGTTTAATTTTATTCGTTAACAAATGGATGACTAAGTTAGAATGACAAGTTGTGAATCTATCTAAATATCACAACAACTAAGCGATAATAAGCTAACTAAGCTAAATTATACCTTAATAACACATTTCAATTTAGCACAATTTGGAAAGATAGAAAACTCAGAGTATTATTGGCATGTTATCAATATTTTTACCGTTAATTGTACGTTAATTCTAATATTAATATTTAAGAAATATGCTAATGTGGAAAATTATATAGTTGTTAGATCTATTAAATTTGTTATTTAGTAATTATTTAGCTAGTATTACCAAATGTTTTATTTTAACGGTTAGCTAATTGTCCCTAATTTAGCTTACTAGATTATGAATAATGGTTCTAACGTGTAAGAATTTGATATTTAAAGTATTAATCGCTTAATGGTTGTGAAGTCTAATATGTCAATACTCATAATATGTCATCTTGAATATATATTTAAGGCCAATCTCAGGATAATATTCGTTATTAAATAATGTTTAACATGATACCTTGTATGATATTTAAGCTAAGTTTATAGCTTAACAATATATATTGATCTACTTCCATTTTATACAGTACTTCGAAGTATTCCTAACAAGCTACTTGGTGTTATAGGTATACTAGGTGCTCTTCTCATTCTTCTTGCTATGCCTATTCTTGACACAGGACGTATTCGAGGTAGCCAATTTCGACCACTTATGCGAGTAGCCTTTTGGATTCTTGTTGCGGATTTCTTTCTGCTAATATACATTGGATCTCAACATGCTGAAGAACCTTTTGTAACAATTGGTGCTGCTGCAACACTACTGTACTTTGGATGGTTTGTAGTACTAGTACCAGTAGTAGGTCTAATTGAAAATACGCTCCTCGATGTAGCACGGTAAACTCTAAACGTTTCAATATTGTACTATGTATCTAGGGCTATAGGCTGTTTAATTTATTCCCCATTACAGCTCAGTAATACCTTGATTTACTTCAAGCCATAAAATTAAATCGTATTTTATCTTATTTTCAATATTACAATTATTCAGAATTTTAACTTACTAAACAATTTAGAATATATTTTTACTTTTATATTTTTCATGTTTCTTATCTCATTTATTCTAACAGACTTTACGGATACTTAACGTCTAGTTACAGAGTCTTATTACGTAGCACTATGATAACAAACGCTGGGCCTATTTTTTCAATTCACCGTTGACGATCTATTTTGGCTTACCGTGCTTAGAGTGGATACGCTATCATCCATTATTCAAGGAACCTTGAATTGACAGCAATATTATCCTCAGAGCTAAAATCAATATAAATCGTATTTAACGAACTAACAACACAAACAATATAATAATATTCTTTATTTTCCTACACTTTCACAAACTTTCTATAACTGGCCCCACTAAACATAATATCAAAAATGAGGCTATCGGCCATAACACAAGCCTATAACCCCTTACCTCAAAAAACAAGATTTGTGTTTTGAGGTGGAATGAGAAACAAATAGATAGGCTAGTGAGCCTAGTGAGCAGGAAAATAAAAACTTGTGATCAGTATTATATCATACTAATTGCTATTCTTGTCTCGCCTCTTCTAGACACCAGGCTAATACAAAAAAACGTCTTTGAACAGCCCAGTTAACTATCATTTTACAGAATCAATAATCCTTGTCATCAGCTCAATCCTTAGCTCTAACCGCTTAACTTGTTTAGAATATTGGTTTTATACGCTACAAATATAGTATTTGAAGGTATGATATTATATCAAGTGGCGGTTCTTATCTATCTATTCGTCATAATATACTCAATGAACAACCTTAATATTATAGCTCCACCTTTCAATATTCACCTTATTGTTATTCTGTTTTAATTTTATGAATATAGTTAGGCCTTTCAACTTGTTTTATTATCCCAACTTACCCTTATTACTGATCATTCCTTTTTCTTGAAGAATTTTCGCCTTATTGCAGTTTATCCTTAAATGGTAATGGCTGTAACACTTCAAGAATCTACTATTTTCTTTGAACTGCTATTAGCCCGTAAAGGAAAGCTAATCAAGGCGAAGTTAACACACAATCAATCATTCTATCTTAGTATCTTGTTGCAAATGAAATTATTTAAATATGTCTACTGAGTACTCTAGTCCAATAACTGCTAATGTTGCAGTACAGGAAGAAATATAAGTTTTGACTAACCCACAGGCAATCTCATCAGCGAATAGCCATATTCCACCTGAAGAATCTCGTTAGGTTAACTCTACTGATATGTCAGGACCTTCAGGTAACAAGATATGTCAGGACCTTCAGGTAACAAGATACGTCAGGACCTTCAGGTAACAAGATAGGTCAGGACCTTCAGGTAACAAGATAGGTCAGGACCTTCAGGTAACAAGATAGGTCAGGACCTTCAGGTAATAAGATAGGTCAGGAACTTCAGGTAACAATAAACGGCCTCATCACGTAACAAGAAAAACATCAACAAAGCTAACATCAACATTAATATCACCTTAATAATAACCGAATAATACGCCCTAAACAGAGTTTATACTATGTTAAGGAGTTATTCGTGATATCATAAACGTAAACAATTCTAACTCAAAACATATAACAAGATCAAGAATATCCACCTCAAAAATAAGATCACATAAGATATATCAAGTAAGCTAAGGAAGTAAGTCAACAATAATAACCTTTAAGCAAGAAAATAAATAAGCAGTTGTTGTATCATCAAAACCCGAATAACTATCTGATCTAATCGTCTTATTGGATAATCTACAAGAACAAGCTATAATAACAAACCATTCTTACAGTATTAATCATGAGTTCTTGCAGGCAGTAAAAATCTAAGAGCGATCTGATCATATCATTAGTATAATAGTGTACATATCAGTGATCAAATCTTAATTAATCGTATCATCATATAACTAAGCAAAATCATATCAAATAAGAGTATTAAGTAAAATAAATTATCGAAATTAGTCAGAAGTAAATTAGGGGAGAATAAGGAGAACTAACTTAAACAAGAAGAAGTCAATTAAGTTATATAATTTAGCTTAGTAAGAACTAAGAGTAAATTTAACCAATTTACGCCTAAAATCACAATGATCACATAAGACAACAAACAAGTAGTATAACAATCTCAAGTATCTTCAAAAGAAGTAAATCAAGATAAACTAGTATAGCTGGCAAGAACAATAACTAAGTACTATAGTTAACAAGATAAATGAGAGTATCACTAAGCTATATAAATGACAGTATCATTAAGCAAGATAAATGAGAGTATCACTAAACAACATAAATGACAGTATCACTAAGCTATATAAATAAGAGTATCACTAAGCTATATAAATAAGAGTATCACTAAGCAATATAAATGAGAGTATCACTAAGCAAGATAAATGAGAGTATCACTAAGCTATATAAATATATAAATGACAGTATCACTAAGCAATATAAATATATAAATGACAGTATCACTAAGCAATATAAATGACAGTATCACTAAGCAATATAAGAATAACGAAATTTGTAGTTACCACATTATATCACTTAATCATCTTAACTTAAGTCAATTCTGTTGGTATTTGGTTTATTTAATTTACTTAACATATTCAGTAACCTAATTGAGCAATTTTATATTTTCTTATCTAAGGTTATACTCACATCTTATCATTTGCTTATTTCTGACCTATGAATATTTTTGCCTTTTGCTGTTCTGGTTACAAGTGCAATTTTATCTTTTCTTTTCATTCTAATCTCACTTAAGGGTTATCAGTTTTTCCATCTACCTGTCCCTTGACAAGATTTATGTATTATTACCACTGAGACAAATATCATTTAAGAGTTTCTTCTATTCTAACCTAGTTTAAATATTTTACCAGATAAATAAACTAAAGATGTCAGTAGGCTATAATAACAAGTAACCAGAAAAAGGGATAGGATAAAAGAAGTAGTAGTAATATTACTCAAGGCCCTTATATCATCATTTACACTATGCTAACTTTTATCACTAATACTGCTCAACACTTTGCAGACGGAGTCAATTTCGTAACTTGCAATTGCTGCGGTACCGGAACATTTATGTTTCAACTTACACTAGATGCTGCTTCCCAATCAGCTATTTCTATCGCTTTCTCCCAAGCAGCCACCTCAGTTTCTCGTAGTGCCTCTCAATCTATGACGGAATCTCAATTTTTTCTATGGCTTAAGAATCTAAGTATTGGACTACAAACTGCCCTTGCTTCCGGGGACACCCAATCTGCAATACATTCAGCCGAGCTTCTCGAGCAAGTATCTTCAGCAACCAATGCAACCTTTACCACCGGGGATTTTGACTCAACCCCTCTTCCTTCCCTAGCATCTGCTCCAGCTGGAATAACTCACTTCGATGCCTCTATGCTGGATCGGGATTTTTCTGATCCTCTTCTACACCCGTCTTCTGCGCCAGCAGGAACTACTCATTTTCAGCCTAGTCCACCTCATCTTCTAACACGATAGTAATCATAAATCGTCTTAACAAGATAACAGGCTTACTATCAATTCTCTTTTTTCTCTAACCTTAGGCTCATAGCTGTAAGTTTTAAACCTATCTCTTTGTGAGATGTCAATTAGGTTCTTCTCTCTATTGATTTTACTCCCCGATTCTATCATCAGATATTGTATTTAAACAAAGCTTAAAGCTATATTGATTAGACAAGATAGATAATTTACTTTGCTTAGGCGTGTTTAAGGTTTTCATCTACTCATTTTAAAGTTATCACTGCAGTAGGACACTAATCAGCAATTAAGATGATATTTGAAGATTACTTGAGGTGACACGAGATTAAGAAAGAAAAGTAGACTAAGGTTATGAAGATGATCAATTAGGCAAATAAAATGAACGAGAGTGTTGGAATAGGATATACAAGCCGTTCTTAGGAAGCGGGCCTTTATCGGCATATGGGTTCGAGTCCCATCTTTCGTAAATAATATAAACTCAATAAACACAGTAAACACAAGAATTAGGATAATAAATATTATCGTAAGTTAAAAAATCAAAGGAAAACATTCAGAATACTAATCTAAATCTATAGTATCTTTAGGAAACGATATGGTTCTTTTCGTGCTATCACGAGCACCAATAAATTTGACAGCTGCCATCTTTGTTCAAGTGGTTAGATTGTTTAAGGTAATACTCATGTAACTGTTATCTATCTATAGATTGTGTAGACTTCAGCGCCCTTTGCATAATGGTTTAGTGCGTCCGCCTTCGAAGCGGTTTGTGGAGGTTCGACTCCTTCAGGGCGTTACTAATCAATTACCCTAGACAGATCACTATCTACGTTACCGTAGTAGCTATAACTGCAAGGTTCTATCAGAGGATTATTAGTCCTAAGCATAGTCTAGCCACCTAAAAAAGACCTTAAAGAAGGAAAATAAAATAGAGGCAAGCTAAGCGGGTGCGTAGCTCAGAGGCAGAGCGACCGACTCTTAATCGGTATACGGTGGTTCGATACCATCCGTGCCTCAAAATAACGATAAAGACTAAACGCAAAGCAAAGTCCATCTAATCAAATCAAATAAAAGTAAAAACAGGATAATCAAATCTAATCTTATTATATCTAACTAACAAAAATTAAGATCTTGTCATTTAGTCCCATAATACCACAAAATATATAAGCCAACTGAGTGTTGTGAACTCAAAAGGAAAATTAGGAAGAGCACAGCTAGAAGGAGAGGCGTCCTCGGTTGCTAACTGAGCGGAGTTTTACTCCTTGTGGGTTCGACTCCCACCTCTTCCGTCCTAGAACGATGAAAATAGGGACAAGTTGCCTAGCTTGACTTGTTTCAATACAAACCCTCATCACCCCAATTCGTTATATAACCTTATTACATCACCACCACAAAAGCAAAAAGGTAGTGGAAAGGAAAAGATAAAAACGGGTGCTAAATAAAAATCACCTTAAAGCAGTAGAGTAGACACTAGACTAGTGGATTGAAAATATTGTAAACACAAAATCGCTTAACTCTAGAACCAGGACATATTATCGTGAGCCTAACCCTGAAAGGCTGAGTACTGAAAATGTGTCATAATAGCAGAGTACATAAGTGAGATAAATCAGTAATAGTGCATATACTAAGACCGTAAATAATCATCACTATACAAACACTCAGGTACGATCTGAGTTCACTCACGTGGAAGGCGAGGGTAATAACCAATTATACTATGCTTGTGAGCTTATCTATTTTGAGGGCAAAAACATAAACACAAACAACGGCTAACCTAGCCAAAAATATCTGAACATGAGGAGTATTTATTCTCTTATTAGACTACAAGACTAATCATGAATTATCGTAGATGTGATGATCCAAAAATATCTGAACATGAGGAGTATTTTGTTCTATGACAAGGCATGAATGAACTAGACTAATCATAAATTATCGTAGATGAGGGGAGTACAAATAGTAATATTTTTGACAGAATGAGTTTCTTATGGTTTGTTTCTATGATCCCCACCAATAAACCATTGCATAAAGTAGTAGCCATACGGCATCTACAAACGTATTGTTTTTTTATTAATTCAGCGCCTCACGACTCTGTACAGACTATGTCATTCTTTCCTTTATTATCTGGTTGTATTTAATCTCTAGGCTGTGTGCTTTAGAATGAGGAATAAGGATAAGATTGCGTGTTCTAGTGGCATAAGGCCATAGTCGTTTATCGCCTTGATATCTTGACGAACCACGTGGTGTGCGTTTAAGGCATACTTTCGTGTTGTTAACGCGCTTAAGTCGATAAGACATGGCACTTATTAGATGAAATGCCAGTAGAGAATAGATGCTTCAAATCCCATATGATGTGCTGATGTTAGATGGTAAAGAGTTAGACGGAAAAGGCCTACGGCAATAAAGATTGTACCGATAAGAACATGAAAACCATGGAAACCTGTACTGAAGTAGAAGCAAGTACCAAAAGCTCCATCCGGCATACTAAAGCCTGCTTGTTCATATTCGAATCCCTGTAGAGCAGTAAAGAAAATTGCCAGTACTACTGTGAGAATTGTACCTAGGAGAGCAGGGCCACGAGCCTTATGAAATAGAGCGTGGTGTGCATAAGTTACGGTAGCACCGCTTGAAACGAGAAGAATAGTGTTAAGGAGTGGTACAGTTATAGGGCTTAGTGGTATTACACCAACAGGAGGCCATTGAGATCCGAGTTCAACAGTAGGACTTATAGAACTCCAGGCGTAAGCCCAAAAAATACTTAGAAAGAAGAAAATCTCAGTTACAATGAATAGTGATACACCCATCGAAAGTCCTCGTTGTACAATTTTTGTGTGTATTCCTAGAAGTGTACCTTCTGTTGTTACATCCCGAAACCACAGCACAAATACTGTTGTTGTTGTGGCAAAACCTAGTGCAAGTAGTGTACCACCGTGGCTAATATTGTTGAACCAAAGGACAGCTGAGCTAAGTATAGCTAGAACGGAATTAGCAGTTAGAATAGGCCAAGGTGAATTCGCAGTAAGATGATGAGGATGAAATTGAGTTGATGCTTGTAGCATTCGAAAAGCTTGTTCAGTTAGCTTTGGAACTATTGATGTATTCGAGATATGTGGTGACATGAGTAAAGTCTTTTAAAAACGTAATACGGCAGTCATTAAGATGATCGTTGCCAGATTGAATTAGAAGAAGGCGAACCTAATCGCACCTTTAGTTCCATTTATTATTTCTATTCCTGTTAACCCTTAAATTGAATAACTGCACATGACACCAATAATAGTAAGTTTATAGCACTACTAACATTTCTAATCTACAGGTGGAAAGATTTCAATAGACGCGTAAGGGCGTAGTAATATCAGTAATATTTAGTGTGAGAAAGCATAAAACTCAATCAGTAAAAAGGATAATAAGATAAAAACGCGGTATGTATACTACACACAAAAAGCATAATATAGACGCCTAGAATCTAGGCGTACTTTAAGAGGATACAAACTCGTCCCTAAAAAGCATAACAAGGTCAATTGCCTCGTAGTACGAATAGATATAAATGACAGAATCATATCTAATTTTGTGTTGTCAATTGCCTCGTAGTACGAATAGATTTGATTTAAATGACAGTATCTTAGAATATCTATTTTTAATTGCCTCGTAGTACGAAGAGATTTGATTTAAATGACAGTTTCTTATATATTTTTGTGTTGTTTCGTAGTACAAATGACTGAATCTTAGAATTTCTATTTTTTATTGCCTCGTAGTACGAATAGATTTAAATGACTGATATCTTAGAATATCTATTTTTGTGTTGTCTCAAATAACAGAATCTTAGAATATCTATAGAATCTTAGAATATCTATTTTTGTGTTGTTACCTGTTATAGGTTGTAAATATATTATGGTTGTAGTATTTAGTTATTGAATAAAATATCACAAAAGATAGTATTATCTTATGTTACTACAGAATAAATAATACTTTACCTGAACTTTGATAAATTAGTAAATATAGCTTACAACATTAAACTTAAGGATAATTTGCTTTTGATTACATTATAAGGTTATCAAATCAGTATTTGATAGTAATGCAATATTGAGATGGTTAAGACGATAACATTATGAGTAAATGATAATTAAGTTAATCTGATATAAATAAGTAGACACAATAAAACTACAAATATTAATAAAACTACAAATATTCGTGCTATAGAGGTATATAGGTAAAACACAAGATAAGTGTGATCAAGTAAATATAACAAAACAGTAATTATAGAGTAGAGAAGAAACAATAAGGGCAAAAACTAATATAAGGTAGATAGCAGAAATGTGATAAGAAACCTTAAGAAAATAGCATACAGTTAAACTTGTTAACACTATAGTGAATATATCACATACGAAGAGTTGCGTAATTTGTTACGAGTTCAGACAGGCTTATTATCGGGTCAGACTATGAGCAAGAACAAGAGCCTTAGTTTTTTCGCTCTAAGCATGCCACAAGGACCAATATAATTGACAGGTTTGAGTATTATGTCAGTCATAGATTAGCTGATATTCATACCAGCATCCAGATTATGCTTGTAACTTATAGATGAGTGAGATAGACTGAATAGTATTATTTTGATAGGTGTTGTACGTAGCTGTACGAAAGTGAAAGTACTAACGCCTTACTTAGGTCTAACCCGGATAATGTATAGATTGGAAAAAGATAGGCGAATTGATGATACAGGCGGTTATATAAGTTCACAGTTCTATTGATGTAAGTCTTATCGTTAGGTTTATTGATTACAGCATAAACACCGGTAACACGTTTTTTCCACAGCATTCTTTTTCCCTAATTCTTGTATTCGGCTATTATTTTAGGGTGGAAGGCAAATTTGTGTGGGGAATATAATCAAATCAATAAGAAGAACTAATGTATTTGTTTATGAGTAGAGAACTAGGAATGAAACCATAAGGGCAAAAAGTCCCGTTGCTTCAGCAAGGGCGAACCCTAGAATAGCGTAAGTAAAGAGTTGTCCTCGTTGTGATGGGTTCCGGGCAACAGCATTGATCAGAGACCCGAAAATTGTACCGATACCTGTTCCCGCTCCAATAAGACCGATAGCGGCTAGACCAGCACCAATGAACTTAGCAGCAGCCATAAAGTTGTCGTGTTTATTATACATCTCACCTTAGAAACAAATAAGACTGAGGTGGAAAGAAATCACATTAGAATAAAATTACTGACATTCTATTAGGGGCCAGGTCTAAACTATCTGAAATTACTCTAACGGATAATAGCGGATGCGGGGTTAAAGCAAGAATGAAGGAAAAGTCGGGATTAGGATAAATAAACCAAATATAATCGCAGTGGATTAAAGCATATTCGTAGTGTCAAGTAAGAAATAAGATAATAAGTGAAATGACAGTAGCAATACCAGTTATCACATAAAAATAAAGAATATTATAAGCTAGTGATATATGTATCATGTGATTAGATAAGAATATTATAAGACCTTAAAGCTAGAAAGTTTAGCGAGCTAAAGGTGTAAAAACAGTTAATAGACTTTAAAGATACAACACATTACAAACGAGATAAGTCTTTTGTATACTGAGTAATATCTAGCTGTAACCTTATTAATATCATACTTGTCCGTCATTTCGTCTTTTCGTGATAACTGTTAATTATAGTTTAGGCACCGAAAGGACTGTAACACTTTCCTCCTGATAATACTGTCAACGAAGTGCACTCCTCTCTAAACCCTCATAAACCCTCATAAACCCTCATAAACCCCCAGTGTAAGGAAAAATCGTGGTTTTAAGGGATAAAACACTGTCGTCAGTCGAAAGAATGGTAGATATATTATTATTAGGTGATAGTAAGTAACTGTAACTTGAAATAATGTTAAATGATCTTCTATAATCTCACGATGATAGCTACATGTTAGAATTAACACTACTTAAGTGGTTGAATCTTTAAGATTATATTCTTATATTGTTATTCTTTAGACTTAAATCTTAAGATAAAAAACACCTCATCTTATTAAGTGGTATGAGTTATTAGTCTTATTCTGTCTTTTTTGTCGTAGTTGATTATTAAGTGGTATGAGTTATTAGTCTTATTCTGTCATTTTTGTCGTAGTTGATTCTTAGTTTTGTATTACACCCTAATACTCGTAATTGATTACTCAATATTCCTATCTGTCCTTAGCTTATCTTTTCGTATCTTTTCCTTTATTTAAAACTCATTAAAATATAGAAATCTATATACTTTTGTTTTGTAGACTAATGATAATATAATTATTGTATTTGTACTGAACCTTAATAATGGAATAGTTATAATACTTAATGATTAATCATGGTTGACTTTAATCAGTTATCTAAGATTAGTAAACGATTTAATCTAAACGATTTAATCTAAACGATTTAATCTAAACGATTTAATATAAACGATTTAATATAAGATGGGGGCAGGGAATTGACTGCTTAAACATCCTTGTTATTTATATGTTTATTTTTTAGTAATGAGATGTATCATATAGTTTTGTGTTTTATTTTAGTGTAGTTCAATAGCATCACGAATATAGCTGCATGTTAGAACTGTAAACACATAGGCTTGAATGAAAGACACTGCAATTTCTAGTCCGATAAGTGCTACAAACACCGCAAATGGAATAAGAGTAAATACTGCCGTCACAAGGCCGGCTGAAAACAGTTGTCCTAGGAAAGTTGAGAGAATCTTTAGAAGTGTGTGACCTGCTACCATATTAGCCCATAGACGTGTACCTAGTGATACTGCCCGTGCAAGATAACTGATAAGTTCAATAAGAACAAGAGCCGGAACCAGAGCAAATGGTGTACCAGAAGGCACGAAGAAAGCGAAGAAATGGAGGCCATGAATAGACATACCGAGAGCAGTAACAGCAAAAAAGACGAGTATAGAAAGGCCGATGGCAGTAATAACACTAGTAGTAATAGTATAGGCATAAGGTACGTTACCGTTAAGATTACCAATTAGAATTAGCCAAAAAAGAGCAGTAATGAAAGGTGTGTAAATTTCATTATTTGAGCCAGTTTGATCACGAACAATATTGAGTACAGTAGTATAAGTGGTTTCAAGAGCAATACTCCAACGGCTAGGTACCAGGCGGTGAGCATTATTACCTAGAACATGTATTCCTAGGACAAAAACGACAGTAATGATAGCGTAAAGACCGAGATTAGTCAGAGCAAGAACAAAATTACCCAGTACGGGAGCAGTAATTGATACAAGAGGTGTTACCTCGAATTGTTCGAGTGGGGATGATAGCATAGTCATGTGAATTAAATTAATGATTTGAACTGTTGATTGGCTTAAAGGCCCAGCATGCTAAAACAGCTGGGTGTTCGACTGAGAGGTCGTAAGAAGCCATAAGGGGATTAGGTTATTCATTTTCTATCGGCCCCAGGTTCCCCTAGGACCACCTTGGTTCGACTTCGTGCCCACAAAACTCGACGAGTGGCATGAATTTAAGCAAAATAGGTTACCAAATGGTTACTTTCTTATCCTAAACATCAAAGATTAGTGAACTTAATGTGTCAGTTATTAAGTAATTAGGTGCAAATCATCTAATAACAGTATTCAATTTAAGATATCTTAAATAAAGGTTCTATTAAGAGTTACTGCTTTACTTTGCTATTTTGTATAAGATTCTGCTTTATCGTTAGAGCATTGAGCGCCCGTGACGAGCGGTTAGTACCTCCGTGGGGCTTTATTCGCCGTACCGTTGTGATGCACGACTACTCGGAACTCCTGCTTCACGTGGGCGAGTTGCAGCCCACGATTCGAGCGGACGGCGGTTGGTGTTTAGCTCCGCTTTACAACATTGCATCACGTTGTAGCCATCCTCGTGGCACGCCTGTAGCCCATGTCATAAGGGCCATGCCGGCTTGTCATGCTCCCCCAACACTTATTTCGTATAGAGATAAGGCCATGAGATAATGAACACACGGTGGGGTTTGCGCTAGTTAGATGGACTTAACCGTATACCTCACAAGCACTAGCTGACGACAGCCATGCAGCACCTGTAATCATAATATTCATACAAAATAAGTAGATATGATTATTCAAGACATGGTAAGGTGTTACGCGTAGTGGCGGGTTGGACAGCATGCCCCGCTTCCGTTTGCCCACAGACGGTCTCGTCGTTTGCGTGTCGGCCTTGCGGCTGTACCATGCAGGCGGCAGGCTCAAAGCGTTAGCGGCGGTCTCCATAAATATATTCCTCTTAATTACTGTTTCCATATTAACCGGAGTTATTACAAAGACCGGGCCTGCATCGTTTACGGTCTGGAGTACGCCGGTCTCTAATCGGCTTCCCTGCCCAGACTGTCGTACCTCACCGTCAGTATTTATCTGGCAAGGTGCCTTCGCCCTTGGCCCGCTCCACAGGTTCATAGGATTTCAGCCCTTATCTGTGTGTGGGTCTTGCCTCGATAAAACTCAAGTGCTAATTTCTTATGGAAAACACAGGCTGCGCACGCTATACGCCTATTTACGATTCCGATGGGTGGCCCTTACCGTATTACCGCGACTGCTGGCACGGTATTTGGACAGAACTATAAGCATCTTATTCACTCATTATGCAAATAAGGCTTTCGAATTAGGCTATGCCTTCATTCGACTCCAGGTCGCTGGTTCACGCTTTTGCGCATTGACCAAGATCCTCCACTGCTGTACGCTCCTAAGCGTACTGGCTTACTTCCTAGCCAGTGTCGGACTCAAGGCTGTCACCCGTCCTACCTGTCATTGACTGGGAAGGCTGTAACTCTACCCGTAGTCTGCTAGGAGACGAGGAGATCTTTAGGCGATTAATTATCTTTATGTTTATCCTTGATTAGCATAGGACCTTAAGGTACCTTACTCATCTATCCTGACCGGTGCGCCACAACGCTTAACGTTGTCGACTTGCATGTGTTAAACACCTGGAGACCCATCCGGGGGCGCCACGACGAAACGCTTGCTTGGTTTCTCCTATCATCTGAGAAACTTGGGCGGACTGAATGTCCGCTTTATCTTGTGCTACTTTAGCTACGGTTCGTGTACGAATGTACTCTTTTAGTCACCACTCACATATCTACCCCTCTCACGTGTCAACAGAGTTCAGCACTAGTTATTATAGCCAGTAAGCATCACAGAAGGGCAAAACTATTGTAAAATAGGGTGAAAAGGTTACAATATTAGGTTGTGTGTAATGGTTAAATACACATAGCTAAGTTATAGGCAATTTGATTACAGCCAATATTATAGCAGACCCATTATATGGCCTTAGGGTCCGGCTTAATTGAACTAAGTCAGCTTATTGAAATAATTTATCATCGTCCGCTGGCTATACTCGACAAATGCAAAGGATATCGGTACACTTTATCTGATTTATGCTATTCTAACTGGTCTTATAGGTACCGCTTTCAGTATGCTTATTCGACTTGAACTATCGGCCCCAGGAAGTCAATATCTAGCAGGAGATCATCAACTCTATAATGTGATTGCAACATCACATGGTATTATTATGATTTACTTTATGGTAGTACCATCAATGGCCGGTTTTGGTAACTACATTGCCCCAGTTCTCGTGGGAGCCCCAGATAAAAACCCAAATAATCAAATCAACGTGCACTAGGCTAACTGATAATATCGAAGTAAACCGTATTAAACATCAACAATCCAAGTAAAATCACTGTCAATAACCTTCAATAGTTATCCCTTGTAATAAGGTGTAAAATACTGCCGTATCACCATCAACAATATTGATAAACTTAAATGACAGGCCGTATCACCATCAACTATATTGATATACTTAAATGACTGGTTGTTTCTATATTGATATACTTAAATCCCGTTTCTATATTGATATGCTTTTCTCCATCTGATATACTTAAATGAGTTCTCCTTCAACAATATTGATTTACTTACTAATATAATACACATCAATATAACTATCCTACCTAGACATTCTTATTGAATTCATGTTTAACATTCTAGATTTATATCATCTTATAAATTATGGTTAACTCTATGGTTTCCTTAATGCTGATAGTTGTTGCTTAAATACGCTATATGACTGCTGATAGAAACGGTTAGATTCGTGTCGGATAGTTAAGGTGCTATTATCTTGTAATGGGTGGTTCATACGTTTACTATAATATCAGAAGTTTTTAAGATTAATCTTAATATATCTCATCAAAATGGACTAATACCTTAATTGATATAGTATGACATCTCTAAACATTCTTCTCGCTTATCTTAACCTTCTCTACTGCTGTAATAGAGTAAATTGACTAAATATAAAGACTTATGTGGTATGCTAAGCTAAATATATTTCACAGTAACTGGACGTAATAAGTTAAATGTCCAGATGTAGTAAAACATATCTTGCATAGGAATATCTACGAGAAAGCTTATATTTCATTAAGTCACTCGTAACATAATTTGTAAAGCATGTTCAACGGCTATATTTCCTAAACCTAATTAAGGTTATAATATAGTCTGACCATTACTGTAAAGCAATGAAGTTTATTTAGCGATTACAAAAATGATGGCTTTTCCACGGCTCAACAATGTAAGTTTCTGGCTACTACCCCCAGCCATTTGTCTACTCCTAGCTAGTATCTTTGTCGAGCAAGGTATGGGTTCTTTTCTAATTAACACTATTTAGAAATGCTCAGTCAATTCGTTCAACCCCCTCACTACACTTCAGTAGTTTTTTAATAAGATAAACATATTTATACTCCTGACTCTTCGTGAATTTTACTATTAAGTTTCAACTAAGTAGTTAACCTGAACAACATAAAAATATAAATTAACAGCTGGCTAGTTGTTGTTTACATTAAAGCGGATATTCAATAATCACGCTGAACACACATCATAACCAATCATTGTAGCTGTCAACTACATTAATTTTCTTTAATGACTAAGGTATCTTCCAACTTTTCTTTAAGATCACTGTGGTATAAGTTCTTATGTTTCTCAAGTGTTGAACGGGATTTTTATTAACTTATGGGCTTATATCAAATGCTCTATATTGTACGGTAAAAGGCAGGAAAGAAAAAAGCGCCTAAACAGTATTATCGTCTGGTATTGTGACAACCTAACTCAACATTCACGACTAGCGCCTAAACAGTATTATAGTCTGGTATTGTGTAAGGGTCATAAAACTATTGTGTAAGGGTCATAAAACTCCTGAACGTACCGCTCGTCAGTAAGGGGCGAACGCATTTCGACTGGTCGTATCTAATCTGAGCCCATATATTCATTCAGGTTACACTATCTTATTATTTCAGATAGGTGAAAATTATCTATTTTCTAGTGATACAGATACGGATATAGTGCCTAATGTAAACTGAGCTTTCTGCATGAACCAACTAACTAGCTCTATATGCAACGCTGACAAAGTCTGCGTTCAACGACTGAACACTACTCCAGCGTGTCAACACGATAACTCAGTCTGGTCTGTAACGAGAGTAGCAGTTAATCAATATTAAAGATTATTAACCAAACCGTCAGGATGGACTATGTATATGCCTCTTACAGGTGTGCAAAGCCATAGCGGAGGATCAGTAGATCTCGCCGTATTTAGCCTACACCTATCGGGAATTTCCTCCATGCTGGGAGCTATGAATCTAATTACAACTATTGTAAATATGCGAGCACCTGGAATAACTATGCATCGTCTACCACTATTTGTATGGGCTATGCTAGCACAAAGTGTGATTATTATTCTATGTATTCCTGTACTAGCTGGTACACAAAAAAGCGCCAGTAAATCATTTGGTCAAATGCTGGAAACACTATTATTCGTAGTTAATCAGCAGGTTATTAAGATAAATAATGACTTCAACGATAATACATCAAAAACATCAGTCTCTTATTCTAAGCTATCAGGTATAAAATCATATCATACCAAAAACAATAAAACCTCAAGTAAACATTAATTATCATATTAAGGATCTTCCACTTGCACAATATATTCTTTCAGTTAGAGGCCACGGTTCTATTTCAATATTATTGTATCTATTGTATCATGTCATAACATAATTGACAGTCTAAATAGCCTTATTGTTGTAACTAACATAATTAATTTGACCTTATCATGTCTTTGACAGTCTAAATAGCCTTATAGTTGTAACTAAGATAATTAATTTGACCGTATCCTTAACATAATTGACAGTCTAATTAGCCTTATAGTTGTAACTAACATAATTAATGGTTATATTCGAGATGTTTTAAGCTTATTTAAATTATTTATTATCGTGTTTACTGATAAATCATTCAATATATAAATTAGTCTAATTGCTAAGTATTCACGAATAGCAGTGAGTTTATAAATAGTACAATTTAGTATACTGACAATAATCGCCCTATTTCTGAAGGTTATTTCTGAAGGTTTCAGTTGAACAAATCTGTTTATCTACTCTATCACAGTATAAGGTGATAGTCTAGTTAGTGTTAATATTCTATAAAAATATCATGATATAAAATATAGATAGTAGCCAAAACCATGATAATAAATACAAAACAGGTAAACTGTGAAAAGAATGTATTTCACATAAGAATACTCTAATAATATCTTTAAATTTAAATCACCAGAATAAGTAGATAATCTTAATATTGTATCTTAATTTACATGAAAATGTTAAATGAATTAGCTTTATTCTATAAAACTTAATGGCACTAACGATGATTCTTACTGATCGTAACTTCAACACTGCCTTCTATGATGCTGCTGGTGGTGGTGATCCGGTTCTATACCAACATCTGTTCTGGTTCTTTGGTCAAATTTGGCCCTTTATGAATCCGTTCATAACGCATTGCGCTATTTGCTGGAACGGTTCCGAAGCCTACCTCATTACTATGTGCATAAGTGGCGTTAGTATTAGTTTTAACCCCCGTCATAGTCAAAATATGAAAAACGCACTGGGAGCCCAATCAGCAGGAAACCAACGACCGCCACGACGTCAAGTGTCGAGTCTAGTAGGATCCTCAGAGACTACACGCGCAACGCATTCCACGTCTAATTCTATACCTAGTTTTAAGTTCTGCCAATGGGTGGCAGGACTTATTGATGGAGATGGTTGTTTCCTTGTAAGTAAGGCTGGTTATATTTCTTGTGAAATTACAATAGGTTCTAACGACCTACACTGTCTTCGTATACTACAAAACGCATTTGGTGGTTCAATTAAGCCTCGTTCTGGTGCAAAAACACTACGTTGGCGTCTTCATAACCGACAAGGAATAATAGTACTTATTAATTGCGTTAATGGCCATATTCGACATTCTGCACGTCTGCTTCAGCTACATCGAGTCTGTCAACTACTGAATATTGAATCAAAGACAGCCTCAACTCATATGGATACAACGAACGCCTGGTTCGCTGGTTTCTTTGACGCAGATGGTACAGTAACGCTGAATACTACAACTCTACAACTAACCATCAGCGTTACAAACAAGCTTATTATGGACGTGCTTCCTTACAAGGATACTTTTGGTGGATATATTTATTTCGACAGTGCACAAAACGGTTATTACAAGTGGACAGTTCAAACTCGTGCGGATATTCTACGTATGCTAAGCTACTTTAAGCTATGTTCTCCTCGCAGTTTTAAGTCACGACGAATTCTGCAAGTTAACCGTTATTATGCACTACAGGATCTGCGAGCTCATGTTCCAACTTCGATCCATCACACAACCTGGCTACGGTTTCTAGAAAAGTGGAACGCGAAGATATAGTCCGTTTATTTACTTAAAATAAATGCATCCAGAAGTCTACCTTATGATTCTACCAGGTTTTGGTATTATTAGCCATGTTATTAGCACATTCTCAGGTAAGCCAGTTTTTGGTTACCTTGGTATGGTTTATGCACTAGCTTCAATTGGTGTACTAGGTTTTATCGTTTGGAGTCAATATTCGATGTCTCTCCTTAACTGTAAAGTAATGGTAACAAATCTCGCTATATGCTGGAACAATCAAGAGCTTATCAATACGTTATCACGTGCTAAGTTATATTCAATCAGCAGGAAATCTAGATACTCTTCGAAGTTTAACGAATTCCTCAGAGACTACACGCGAAACATCTTTCGATATTACAAATTTAAACATGTGCAACTGTCCTCACAAGGCTCATATCACTTAATCTATAGCCTTAGCTGAAGGTGACAAAAATATCCTAGGGTCACTAATTCAGGCGCTATCTTGTTCATAGTACTCTAGAGTAGACATCTGAAAATACTATCGTTTCATTGTCTTGTGAGTTCTAGCTTATTTTACAAGCAGGGTTACTCTCAACTTATTACCACATCCCTTAGACGCTTAAGGTTAATTTAATTTCAAAGTCCTATCACGTGCTAACGCAGCGCTACGATATTGAGTTATAGTACGATTTCTACTTTAGAACAGAACAACACGAACACTCTAAGTATTCTAACCTTACACTAACATAGTCTATTGTTTCTAGTGTAACGAAATCTCAACTATAATATTAGCTAAGCAACATCAGATGGCCTTTAAGCTATTTGAGTGATATCTAACCAAGTGAATGTACTGAGACATAAATGACAGGGTCAGTAATGATATCTAACCTAGTGAATGCTATCAATACTGAGACATATAACTGTACTGAGACATATAACTGTACTGAGACATAAATGACAGGGTCAGTAATGGTCGAATGATGAAGATATAGTCCGAGACCGGTTGTGAATCCGGTGTGGATGTTTTTAGTAGACATAAACCACTTGCATCACATATATGCAGTAGGACTTGATGTTGATACACGAGCTTACTTTACAGCAGCTAGTATGATTATTGCTGTTCCTACTGGAATCAAGGTATTTTCATGGCTCGGTACTGCTTACGGTGGATCAGTACGACTAACCGCCCCTATGCTGTTTGCTCTAGGTTTCATCGGTCTCTTCACAATTGGAGGGCTAACTGGTGTAATTCTAGCAAATGCTAGTCTAGATGTTACATTCCACGATAGTACGTGTTGTGCCTAAACAACGAAACACAGACCATATAAACACCTTTATTTAAGGTTCAGCTTGTGCTGGGTCATTAACCCAGCTCAGAGACTAAAATCGTTGCTTGACACAGTCGAGAAGATATAGTCCAAACCTCCTCGAAAGAAAAGGATCACAATTAGTGAGTCATTTATTGGTCTAGCATACCTAAATAGTCCTTAACTAACACCAATATGACCAATACACGTAACGCATTAGATGCAAATGACAGAGGCTAAAGCGGAAATTACAACAGGACTAACTTAGTTAATGACTAAACTAATACGTAGGTAATTCTAATATTCGGTTATCGAACTATTTCTGATGCGTCGCGGTAGCCTCATCGCTAAAGCTCTTATTAAGAACGGTGAAACTGCGTTTTCTCTTTAGAATCTACTTTAAGGTCTAGTCTAGATAACACCTAGTGAGATTTCTGTCGCTAAAACACTCAACACGTATTCATGCGTGTCATCGTTAAGTAGGTCCTGCCTCATACGCTCCTTTCGTGGTGAAGCCTAACACAGGGTCCTGTTTTACGTAGTTTTAAGGCCTATGCCAGGAACCAATAACACAGCAATAATGACCGCGCTTGTTAGTCACATGGTAAGATTTATATGCACGAGCACTGACCTTCGAACTCATCGCCTCGTTCTTCAGTGCGGCTGTGTTTATTGACAGGACTGTAGGCTCAAAGCATTTAGGTGTCAATGTCAATAGCGCTATTAAAGCGAGAACACTGTTTGTTCACTTACAAATGACTAAAGTTTCGCCATCATAGCTAGAAGTGTGGCCATAAGAAATACTTGTATTTAAACATCACTTAAGGCATGTTAAATTGAACTTACGGATCCTTTATTTGCAAATAAGCAAACTGTACACCTACAAGAACAATACCTACAAAAAATACATGCTGTTTAATCAGGAAAGCAAGACTAATGTATAGACGTACTACGTAGTCGCGCATTTCCATTACGTCCTCTCTATGGGAGCAGTATTCAGTATTTACGCAGGACTTTACTACTGGCTACCTAAGATCGTAGGACGGACTTACAACGAAGATCTAGCTTGTGCTCATTTCTGGACGCTATTCATTGGTGTTAACACAACATTCATGCCCCAACACTTTCTAGGGCTACAGGGTGAACTAAATCCTGAAATTATCACACTTTACATGTTTGTAGCTTATCTTGGCCCTATTCGTCTATTGCTATAGCTTACTATTTTCGTCATCGCTTTCAGTAATATTATGATTTCTTGCCTCGATCTTACACGACAGTAGTATATCTGTGAATTAATCTTAGTACTCGCTATATTGCCTGCGGTGTGCTGTTCATTATATTAGTATTCTTGTAGTCACAAACAATACAATAAGTTAAGTCGTGAACAGTTCTATCTTACTTTCTGTCGTTTCAATGGTACTTGTTATCTACCTTACAACCACTTACTACCATCTGATTAAAGCTTTCAAGCTAGTACGGTATAATGTTGTATATCCCTTGTACCATAGCCCTTATTCGCCTTTCTCAATATATCGCGTAATTTAAACCCCAAAAAGTGTTGTTTGATACACGAGCTAAGCTTATAAAGCTTGTTTATGTTGTCTCAGTAGCACAGTAACTCACTTTATTATAAACTACGCTTGTTCAGAAGAAATACAGTAGATAACATAGACAAAATGAAGGTATGATAATACTTAAAGTATAACTGCCCTTAATATTAATATTGCTAAGATATCTTAAGTAAAGATCACTAGCAACTATAAACAAATCACTAAATATAGTTATGTTATGGCTCAACGACTAAAAATAATAAAGGTGTTCAACCTATGACATAGTCTCGTCCTCGATGTGAGTCGTGGTCTTATATCTAATCTTACTAAATATCCAAAACTTATGGTTTAAGGAATAGAGAAGATGTGAGAGTTAAGAATATCGATGCCTCGCCGTATTCCGGATTACGCTGATGCCTTTGAAGGCTGGAACTATATCAGTTCTGTAGGTAGTCTAATTAGCGTAACTGCTACAGCGCTCTTCCTGTATGTCATATACGACATGCTGGTTACTCAGCCTGTAACAGTAGGAAACACATGGGCTCAACCAGCCTATTTCGTTGACAGTCCGTCATTCGAACAAGGAACGCAACACAGCACAACACTTGAATGGGTACTACCAGCACCAACACCGCTACATGCCTATTCAATGATTCCAACCCAATCGTAGGTAAAAAACCAGTTTAATCGTAGGTTAACGATATAATAAAAACCTTAGTATCTCGTATCACTATACAACTTGTTTAGTCTAAATACAAACATTACTTTATATTCCCCCTTTTCTTACACCTGTCCTATAGGCTTTTAACTTGGATTCAATTGACAGTTTTCACAACTATGCCTCAACTGCTACCTTATTACTTTGTGAACCAATTTACATGGACCCTTGCCGCCCTTTTCATTATTGCTTGGGTTATATCTATTTATGTGCTACCTAATCTAGTATACATATTCACAATTTGAGTATACATGACTAAGCTCTAGATCAATGTATTTCTAATTTAATACTTCCTTACGTTACACAATGAATATTCCTCTGTGACCCCTAAAGACGTGGTTATGGAGATTGAGTGTACTAATCAGTATACAAAGTAAGAGTGGATGTTATGGAGAATAAGGTATATAGGGGTTCGACTAATGGTTAGGTCAGCGTTCTTACGCTATGCTAGTGGCAGTTCAACTCTACCATCTCTAACTGTCCCGTGACAAAAGCAATATAATAAAGTATCACAAGGTAACAATAACGTAATCATTCAAACTCTCTAATTATAGTCAAATTTTACCTAAGGAGCTATGTACCACTAGGCCATTAATCAGTCAAAAGTATTATTAATCAGTCAAAAGTATTATTAATCAGTCAATAGTTTTGTTTTATTAATCAGTCAATAGTTTTGTTTTATTAATCAGTCAATAGTTTTGTTTTATTAATCAGTCAATAGTTTTATTAATCAGTCAATAGTTTTATTAATCACTCTATAGTTTTATTAATCAGTCTATAGTTTTATGCCTTACTGTTGGTTAGGTTTATATCATAATATCGTATTTGAGGTATCTAGCTTAGATGAAAAATGATGTTTTATACTGTGTTTGTGTTGTTTTGTTTTATTTTGTTTTTGCGCGGGTTTTATACCTTGGATTTTGCCTACACTGTTCAATTTAGATTGAATCGTTAATCTTATACACTAGTGAATCCTTGGATTATTGAGTTGATTTGATGTAGGCTAAGGCATGTTTCCTATGAATTCTCTCAACCTATTTACCCTAAATATCCTACATTGTGACACTCCCGAACCTTGGCTTATAGGTTTTCAGGACGGTGCTAGTCCAGCATTTGAAGGTATGACAGAACTCCATGATGCTATCTTTTTCTATCTTATCGTTATTGGTATTGGCGTTGGTTGGTTTATTGGTTCTGTTGTTATAACCTTCCGTGATATTCGTTCACCTCTAACCCATAAGTACTATAACCACGGTACACTTGTAGAACTTATTTGGACAGTAAGCCCAGCTCTAGTGCTTGTAGCAATTGCATTTCCAAGTTTCAAGCTACTTTACCTTATGGATAAAATATCTACTCTAATGTTTCTAGATAAATGATAAATATATTGTGCTACATTCAAATAATATTGCTATTATACTTTAAGGCATTGTTAACATAAATAACTATGGATCCCTGAACAGATTCATTTTCGGTTAAATTCATATTTCATCAGACTACTAAGTATATATTTGTGATATTTAGCTTTATATTTAGACTAGCACTTGACAAAGCTTGGCTACCTTACACTATGTACAATCAGGAACACCTGTCAATTACCTAGCCGTGTATTAACCCATTTCAACTATATTTAATATATTGGAAAGTGAATAGACTATAAAGAATAAGCAAATATTCTCTTGCATTATGTGATCATTAACTCAATATGTATTGAGATTCTACTGTATTTAACCTTCCTGGGTTGTAATCAAGTAACGCTAGTGTTTATAAGTATTTCAATCATACAAATATTTTACCTAATTTGATGTTTATCTACTAGCTATACTATACTATACTAAACTATACTAAACTATACAAAACTATACTAAACTATACTATACTATAACACCCACACCTAATAACAATTTGACCACCTCTGGCTAGCCTAGTAACATAACAACCGGCCATCATAACACAAGTCTATCAAATAAGAATCTATCAAGATCAACAAGCATTAGTAGAGAATCGTCCCGTTAAATGATAACATTTAACAGCTAACGTTACTATATGCTGGAACATTTCTTTTCGTACCAGTTCATAACCAAATTGATTGATATTTATCCACATTAGGTCACACTTAAATGACAGAATTAAGATATGACAATCACACTTAAATGACAGAATTAAGATATGACAGGACAACCAGCAGGGAAAACTAACCCTCAGAGACTTTACGTAACGATTTCTTACTTAGAAATATGATAAAGTCCAGATACGTATTTAATGTATCCATTAAAGGAAGTTATTTCACCATCTATGACAATTAAGGCTGTTGGACACCAATGGTATTGGAGTTACGAGCTTAGTGATTTTCTCGACGCGGAAGGAAATGCGATTGAGTACGACAGTTACATGATTCCAGAAACCGATATTGAAGATGGTCAACTTTGACTTCTAGAAGTTGATAATCGTGTTCTTATCCCCGTTGATACTCATGTACGTTTTGTCGTAACCGGCGCTGATGTAATTCATGACTTTGCTGTGCCATCACTAGGTCTAAAAATTGATTGTTGCCCTGGCCGTCTTAATCAAACATCTGTACTAGCACAACGAGAAGGTGTCTTTTACGGTCAATGCTCCGAGCTAAATAAACAAGGCTCGTTTTAATGGTCGTATTGCTTGAATACCGTATGTTAACGGTGATAAGCAGCATACTTATTATATGCTTCACGGTTAGTTTAGGCTTAATTAGCCTCGTGAGACTATGTCGTTATGCGATAAGATCTAGCCTTAGCAGAATTGAAAAAACCTGGAGTTATAATACTCAGTAATAACCCAGTAGTAATCTAAGTTATATAGGTTATGATGAATGAATAGAAAAATCATATCTGATTAGTATGCTATAAAACGTAACTGTAGTGTTGAGATAACAAGTAAGTTTCAGATACATCAGCTTCTATCTATATCTATTATATGCTTAACCCGTATAGATATATCTTGATCAATCTTCATATTTCTTAGTGTATTCAGTAGGCAATATAGGTATAAAGGAAAGCAAATAATTTGTAACAGCTCAACATTCAGTGAACCATGTGGAATATATCAAAAACCAGTCAAAAGTATTGGACCTATTGGCTCGAATCTTGAGTTTAATAACTGGCTATACTCATGGGTCAGTCCTCAATACAAAATAGTATAAAAACTGCAACTAATATTTATATATGAGTATTTACTCTATTGTTTTCTAATACTACTAATCGAAGAATTTAGATTTGACTCATCGAAGTATTTGTGTTTAATGCCTTGTCTCTAGTTAGATATTACGTTTCCTGTTAACTGAATGTTGTATGTTTTCAGTCCACATAAACCTTCAATCTAAAATGAGGGGTTGTTATCTGGAATTGTTATCTACCATCTAGGGGTTGTTATCTGGAATTGTTATCTACCATCTAGGGGTTGTTATCTGGGGTTGTTATCTGTACAGGCTAATACAAGGCCGATAAATTTGTATAGATTCACCTTATTCGAAAATATACAATGGTTTTAATGCTGTAATAGCTATAGATATCCATTCACTATATCACCTTAGGTAGCTTATAATACAGATAACCAGCACATAGCAACTAATCTATGGTAGCAGCTAACGCGTGTGGATATGAAGATACTAATAAAATTACGCGTTATATTAATAAGCGGTTTATTAAGCATGTATTTCATGGAATTGTTATACTTGTTTTCTTTATTCTACATTCTTAGAAAAAAGTCAACTGGCATATTTATTGAGTATTATTCAATAGTTGATAGCAATATTGATCTAAGTCAGTATATTATTAACGCCTAAAAATCGTTTAAATCGTAATGTATCTAAGCATAATTATAGTGTTTCAACTAAGTAGTTAACCTTAACATCATAAAAAATCATTTTTCTATTCCTCTACACCATATAACCCATGAAGGGTTTACATCTGTTGTGGTATTTACCATGGTTTCATGCCTATTGTTGTAGAAGCTGTTGGTATTGATAAGTATCTTGTGTGGCTAGACTCACAAACCTAGCATATTTTTGACAGTTGTATCTTACATATCATAAACCTTTGCCCTCCCACACCCACAACTCTGTTGTGTCTTCTGAGTAAAAACTAAAAACAGACCAGTATCTATTCACCCCGTTTTCCGATAACCCTATTTCTAACATATACTTTGGTTAGTGTGCTATCACTGTTATTCCATTTTGTGAGTCTTGTCTTCACCTGTGTAGTTTTTAATTATACTATTTTATGCTAACTGTTCTCTATAGCCTTATTGAGGTAATTATTGTTATAGTCCCTGTGCTTCTTGCTGTAGCTTTTATAACTATTATTGAACGTAAGGTTCTAGCTGCTATACAATGATGAGTAGGACCTAATACAGTAGGAGTATATGGTATTCTGCAACCGTTAAAGCGAGCGGCTATTCGCTGATAACAGTAATAATAGAAAACAGAACTCTATGCTGGAAACTACTTTGAAAATTCTATTTAACTCAGGTTAAGTAATAATTAATATTTCTATTAAGTAATATCAGCAGGTTATATATAATCCTCAACGATCACATGTTCTGCTTACTTACAAGTATGATGATATGATCTATAAAAATATGCATTACTTTTATTTACTCTATTTATTATATTCTATTGTTACTACTAATCTCTATCAACACATTTATCAAATCATGTCCTGGTCTTATATTGAACGATTTAAGAATATTATCTCAATTGACATAGCCTCAAGACTTTGAAGAATATTAGTAATATTTATAAGATTACTTTCTTACCCATTCGAATATTTACTTATTATGACACTAGTTTAGATAACGTTTCAACTATTATTATTATAATGGTGGTTAACATTCTAAGGGTCAAATATTTCAATATTGATTGTTTACTGTGCTAATTAATCGAGTAAAATATACAGTATATTTTCTTATGAATTTTAGTATTAATAATTAGACCTTTATACGTTTTAATTCTATTTTATCACTACTTACGCTATAAAAGATTAGAAATAGTCTACATGTAACACAATAAGAAATCTAATTATGTAGTAAGTAATCAGTAAAGGAATAAAAATATAAGTTTATGAAGAAACTAGTTTAATACTGATTTAGAAAGCTTTTATTCGAACTATTCAAATGACAGTTTGGTAAATTTAGCTATCACATAGTCATCTTAGTTTAAAATTGGAATAAGATATTACACTACATTACAAATTGTAAATAGAATAATCGTTTTTATATTTGTCGCTGACGCCCTTAAGCTTGTTGTTAAGGAAACCGTTGTTCCTGCACAAGCAACACGAAGTCTTTTCTTTATCGCTCCTGTTATTACCCTAATCTTCAGTCTTATTGGATGGGCTGTCATTCCTTTTGGTGCTGGATATGTGCTAGCTGATCTCGAACTTGGAGTTCTTTATACTCTAGCTATTTCCTCAGTAAGTGTTTATGGAGTACTATTTGCTGGATGGTCAGCTAATTCAAAATATGCCTTTCTGGGAAGTATGCGTGCGGCAGCTAGCATGGTATCCTATGAACTAATTCTAAGTTCAGCCGTGCTTACAGTCATTCTGCTCTCAGGAACATTCAATTATATTGGTATCACTGAAGCTCAAGAAGCTGTTTGGTACATTGTACCTCTTCTACCTATTGCTCTACTATTCTTCATTTCAATCCTAGCTGAAACAAATCGTACACCATTTGATCTAGTTGAAGCAGAATCAGAACTTGTAAGTGGATTTATGACTGAACATGCAGGAATAGTTTTCGTATTCTTCTTTCTAGGCGAATATTGTTCTATTGTACTTATAAGTGGTTTTGCTTGCTTCATATTTCTAGGTGGCTATAATATACCTGAACTTGTTGTTAATAATACATTTATTAATCTTCAGGCTATTATTCTAGCTATAAAGACTTGTGTTATTTGCTTTATGTTTGTTTGGATACGTGGTACACTTCCACGAATACGTTGGGATGGTCTAATAATGCTGTGCTGGACAAAACTTCTACCTATGTCAATTGCGTTTATTCTTCTCGTACCTAGCATTCTTGTAAGTTTCGATGTAGCCCCTTATTTATTCCCCTCTACCTCAATTTATCTTTAGAAGGCCTGTGAATAAAGATACTTATTTCTATTTATTTCACACTACAGATCGCATTCTTATAATTTAACTAGACAACTATCGTATTAATCTCAGTCTTATTACATTTTACTATCTTTACTCTTTTTTAGATTATTGGCCCACACAACAGCATAAAATATTATTGTACCTGAGTGTTCAGTAAATCTAAATCTAATCCACAAACTCTAAGTTAGAATATAAATACTAATTATATTCATATCAAAGTCTAATCTAGTAATAAATCAGCTAATTAAGATAAGAAAACTTGAAGTTAAAATATAAAAAGGAATATATATCAATACACAGTGCACAATATATCATTCTAAACATTAAATAACGAGCACAACTTTCTTTACACCAGTCAATTACCTTCAGTTTCACCTGAGTAAGCCTTTGAGGAGTCAGAAATATTACCTTCAGTATCACCTGAGTAAGCCTTTGAGGAGAGAGATATATTACCTTAAATATCACCTGAGTTGTGGGTGTGGAGTCAAGTACATACACCAACCTTAAATATCACCTGAGTTGTGGGTGAGGAG
>JAABUY010000607.1_pt1 | contig 59555 bp, 66 predicted proteins | sample 5560271 | NCBI WGS metagenome assembly JAABUY01 (sample SAMN10711886, study PRJNA513374) | rock metagenome | isolation source: Antarctica rocks | place: Antarctica: Victoria Land, University Valley | reverse complement strand
GCTACATGCTCTACTACATCTGCCCGATGCACACGCTGTTCACGATCATGGTGTACGCCGCGCTCGGCATCGGCGCGCGCTACAACCAGAGCCACACCGGCGTGTTCCTCAAGTGCGCCCGGGCCCCCGTGTGATGAGGGTTAGAGTAGGCACCAGCGGGCCTGATGCGGGGTCGCCGCTCCCGCCTACGCCGATCTCCGCGCCCCGGCCCCAGGCCGCCTGACGCGACTCGCGCAGCTGCGTGCGGCGGGCGGGCGGGCGGGCGGGCGGGCGCTCTGTGAGCGGCCACGGTTGCGCGCTGGGGCACTTGGTGCTGTCGGGAACTCGGCCCAATCGGGATGACACTCTTGGCTCCCCGATGCCATGGAAGGGCCGACTCCAGTGTCGGCACCAATTGCTCTTCCAGAACCTAAGCCTAACCCTACACCTGACGCCGGGCGCGCGCCGCAGGATCGCCGCGTGCTTCCTGCTGGTCTTCGTGTGCTGGGACCTGAAGCCGGTGTTCTACGCCATCTGGGGCCCGCTCACGTTCCTCATGGGCTACTCCGACCCGCGCAAGCCCACCAACGACCTGCTGCACGGCGCGCGCGGCCCACCCTAACCCTACAGCCCCGCCCCTGGCGACCCAGTGACTCGCGGCTGTCACCACCGACCTGCTCTGTGTGTCTGCTTCACATCCAGCACCCTGCCCTCGATCCTCAGAGAGCAGTTGGCCAGCTGATCTGTGACCTGCCCCGTGGCGCCCCCGCGTTAAAGTGGTGCGCTCACATGGCGTCGCCCAGCTCGGCCCACGCCAACAGCTGCAGCGCCGCATGCGGCTAGGTCTTAGCAATATTAGTCTACCCGGGCAGCGGGCCCTGCCCCGCAGTCAGGCCCGCAGCCGCACGCGCCTGCTTGGCGCCCCGGCCGCCAGCGCGCGCGCCTGGCCGCATTCGCCTGGCAGCCCCGGCCAGGCAGCCGGGCCGACGCACGTGCGGCCGCGCGCGCAGAGTGGTACTTCCGCTCGTCGCTGGACCGCTACGTGTGGATCCACGGCATGATCTGTGCATACATCCACCCCTGGTGCGAGGCGGCGCTGCACAAGGTGGACGCAATGTCGCTGCGCGCGCGCCTGGCCGCGCGGTCCGCCATCGCCGCCGGTGCGCCCGCGGGCGCCCTGACCTCGCGCGCCGCCGCCTGCGGCGCGCGCCGGCGGCCCCTGTTGCGCGCGCGGCGTGCCCTGCGCCTGTGCACGGGCACGCCACGCACAGTTGCAGGGTAACAGCGCGCCAAGGGCGGGCATGGTTATCAGCAAAATAGCGTGCGCCACAGGGTACACTGGCCATGATTTTGTGGGCTAAGAGCCGCGCGTGCTGATGGCGCTGGTTTGCACCTGGCGCCGCCGACGCGGCTCAGGGGGCCAGGACGTTGAGCGCGGTGTCTGCCGTGCGTACTCCTGTGGCTGTGACCCCGCGCCCGTCTGCGGCGCGCGCGCGCCTGGACGCGCGCGCACGGCGCCGGCACACCCGCCGCTGCCCGGCTCGCCGCCAGCGCGAGGGGCGCCGGGCGGAGGATCCAGTCCCCCATCGCATGCATTCAGGATGTGTGTCAGCGTTTGGGCCCGAGCGGGCTGGGCGCGCGCAGTGACGCTGGCGGTGGTGGGCGTGTGGTACCAGACGGTGTACGTGCTGCCCAAGCTGGAGTACAACCAGCTGCACCCGTACACGTCCTGGATCCCCATCACCGCGTGGGCGGTGCTGCGCAACCTCACGCCCGGCGCGCCCCTCTCCCTCCCCGGGCTGCGCCCCGCGCAGTGCACCTGAGGCCCGGTCCCCGTCCCCCCTGCGCCTGCAGGTCCCCTGGTCAGTGCGCGGGCCGTGCTGCGCAGCAATCTATGGTCTCCACAGCTTGCTGGCGAGGTGCCGTGTCAGTATAGGGCTAGGATTCCCCCTATACCCTAGTATATAACCCGTTGTGTGTTGCGCCAGGCCTGCGCGGGTACAGCCTGGGCCTGTTCGGCTGGCTGGGCTGCATCACGCTGGAGACGTACATCGGGCAGTTCCACACGTGGCTGCTGACCGACGTGCCCGACGGCCAGCCCAAGCTGCTGCTCAATTTCCTGCCGCCGGCCTACCCGCTGCTCAACTTCGGCCTCGCGACCGCCGGCGCGCCGCGCCGCGCCCCGCCGCACGCTCCCGCCGCGCCCCCGTCGGCCTGCGCGTTGGCTACATGTGCATGCGCTCGCCCGCTCAGGTGTCAGACAAAGCGTTCGCTGCGAATCTCGAGCTGGCGCCTAACAACCACTCGCACACACAGCCGCAAGCCCGGCCTGCTAGTCTGCACCGCTCGCTTTTTACACATGGATGTGCTTTACCAGCACGCGCTCTGCGACAGTATCAGCACGTGGGTTGTGACAGCAAACGCCCTGCAGCCTGCAGTGCGCTGACCGAATGGCCAGCGCTGATGGCCTGCCCGGCGCGCGCGCAGTGTACGTGTATGTCTCGTACCGGCTGTTCCAGCTGACCAACACGCTCCGGATAGCGGTCATCCCGGCCAAGGCGGGCGCCGAGCTGCTGCGCAACGTCGTCGTCATGGCCGCGTGCACCGGCGCGCTGGTCGCCGCTGGCGCGCTGCTGCTGCGCATCCGCCTGCTCGGCGCCTAGTGCTGGGGCTAGGGTAGGGTCAGGGTCTCCTGGCACCGACGGCGCACGGAACGGGGCCCGGTGCTGCCTGCCAAAGTCTGCCAGCTGACCTCGTGCTTCTGACGGACGCGCCACCCCGCCCGCCGCGTGGCGTGCATGGCAGCGCGCAGTGGGCGCACCTGCCTGCGGCTCGCCTGCACAGCTGCGCTTGCCTTGGGAGGCATGGGCTGGAGAACCCTCTGCTACACAGTATGTGCCGGCGAGCCATTCGCTGCCGGCAGGCCTACCGCCGTGGCTGCCAGCCTCCGTGCGCGCGCGGGTGGGTCATGAGCATGCGACCGCAAGTCCCAGGCCAGCCGCAGCCGCGACAGTCATTTCTTGCGCGGCGCGCCAGCGCGCGCATCGCCGGGAGCTGCTCTTGCTTGTGCCCTGTGCAGGGATTCTGTGGCAGTGGCGTCCCGACAGTGTTTGCAGCGGAGTGTGCCAATGGGCACCCGGGGGTCCCCTCAGCGCGGCACCGAGGTGCCTTTGACCGTCAAAGTTTGACGTGGGGCGACAGTCAGCTTATACCCGTGGCCGGGGTGTTTTTGAGCCCGCCGCAGCATGTCGATGCGACTGCGGCCGTCTGGCGTGCAGCGCTTGTTGGCGGAAGCGCGCAGAGCAGAAGCGCGGCTGCTTCACACTTCATCAGGCTGTCCTACGTGGACAGCTTGTTCCTTCCACACCCGACTCCCACTGTTAAGCATGGCGTGCACTGAGGACGGTGGTACCAACACGGAGTCGGCACTGTTGGGCCACTTGCAGTTGCCGTGGCCCGCTCCCTGAGGCCAATTCCACTGCAAAGAGACTAACTCGCGTGCTTCAACGCCTCCCCGCTTCACCCCTCTCCCCAAGTGCGCACAGGCGCCGCCACTGCCTCCGCTGCTATGCGAAGCTGCTGCCCTCGAGCGTGGCAGCGCCGCAGATCGCTTCTGCACCGGCTCTCAACGTGCCCCTCTCTCTGCAGTGTCTGCAGTGTCTGCGAGCGTCCTCGCAGGGTGGAGACCCATCACACGCTCGCGCTCCCGCTATCAGCACAGCGCACTCGGCAGGTGGTTGGTCGGCGGCGGCACCTTAGGCTGGCAGGGCGCAGCAGCGTCTGTGCACCTTGTCTGCGGACAAGGCCGCATCCCTGCACACTGCCGTCCTCGCGCCGCAAGACCTACGTCCGGGAGCAGCCACGCACCTCGCCGGGTGCAGCGCCGGCGGGCGTCGCAGCCGCAGGCGCGCCGCCGCCGCGCAGCTCCAGGCACCGCTCCAGGATCGCGGCGCGGTCGTCGGACTTGGCCTTGTCGGCCAGCGCGCCGGCCAGGCGCGCCTCCAGCGCCTCCACCTTGCTCGTCAGCTCCGCAAACTTGGTCTTCTGGCGCTCGCGGAAGCGCTTCTGCGCCTGCACGCGCCGCCGCCAGGTACAACGTGAACCCTCTGCACAGGCGTAACTCCCGTGTCAAGGGCGCGCGTCGCAGTGACGGCGCGCGGCACACGCCCCATGAGCAAGGCATGCCTTGTACCAGCGGGTGACTCAAACTCATGTCATCGTGCTGGTGTCCCCCAACTGCTCACGCCTGTCCTACGACACCAGGCTGCTTGGAAAGCCTGGCAGCGCTGTGTGCTGCGAGACGCGCGCGCGCACCCGCCGGTTCTTCTCCTGCATCTTGGAGCGTGTCTTCCCCTCGCCCTCGGCGCCGGGCTCATAGTCCTCGCCCTCCTCGCCTTTGCCCTCGCTGCGGTAGTCCGCGCCGGGGCCGGCCGCGAGCAGGTCCTGCGCCGTGAAGAGCTCCGGCTGCGCCGGCTGCAGGTAGCCGGGCGCCAGGCCGGGGACGCTGCGCGCGGTGTGCCACTCCGCCGCCGCATAGGACGAGAAGGGAGCCGCCGCGGCGGGCGGGTACGCGGGCAGGAACGCCGCGGGACCCGGGCCCGGCCCCAGGCGCAAGTTTTCCATCCATGCAGCTATGTCATGCGAAGGCGGCCCAGGCTGGGGGCCAGGCGGCCTGTCCATAGGCAGGGGCCAGAGGTCATCCGCTCACATACTTAAGATGCATCCGCGCAGCCACTTCGACAGCAACTGTCCCTTGCTAGAGTGTTGCCATTCTTGGACTTCCTTGCAAGCACGCCGGTGGTGTCCGGCGCTCAGGCCTGCGGGGCCGAAATGGAAAGCTGCTATAAGCTTATAAGTTTAGGACTGCGGAGGTCTACCCGATGCTGACCACGAGGCATTACGATGCAGTCCCCTAGCGGTCCCCTAAAGCGTTGATTCACAACCGCCAGAGCACATGCGCCCATTCCTGCCAGGCCTGCATGGATGAGCCTACTTACTGACATGTGACAGGCTGCCGGTCAGCCGCAACACATGACATAACTGCGCATCAGCAGGACACAAAGGAACCGCCAGCGAGACCCTGGTCACAAGCCTTCCCGAGGAGGCAAGGACAGCAAAAATGCACTTCGTCACTGGAAATACGCATGACACAACCCAGTATCTACAGTATGGTGACAGGTGTGCGCGCGGCGCGGCAGGCATGGCTGCCCCTGCCAGGCGTCTCTGCGGCGTGACGTGGTCAGGACGGCGAGGCCGTCGTGACGGGAATGTCGTCAGCGCAGCGGACTCCTCGGCCAGCCAGCGCCGCTGCCCACAGCTGCCAGGCGTCACGGCAACACAGGCCGGACAGCATGACCTACATGTCGGTGTATTTGTGAATGCAGCCCCTCGCGTCTGCCAGCCGCTGCCGCTGCCCATGCTAAATTTACGTCACAGCAGCACAGGCTGGACAGCGCAGCGACACGTACATATGGTCGGGCGCATGGTCTTCGTTTTGCTGGACACCGCCGCTGCCCTGGGTGGCCAGGCGGACGCGGCGTCACAGGCCAGACAGGAAGACGACCACGACGGTGATGTCGTCCGCGCAGCCGTTCTCCTCGGCCAGCCAGCGCTGCTGCGCCAGCGCGACCAGCCGCTGCGCCGCCTGCTCGGCGCTCGCGCACGCCGCGGCGACGTCCACGGCCGCCTGGCAGGACAGCACGCCCCAGAGGCCGTCGCTGGCGAGCAGCAGCAGGCGGTCGGCCGGCGTGAGGCCGACCGCGGTGCACTCGGGCTCCGCCGTCACGCCCACCCTGCCCGGCCGCGCGGCCCCCGGTCAGCGCCTGTGCGCGCAAGCACTTTCTGATCCTTGGGGCGGATCTCTTGTGGATGTGAGCAGTGACCCAGCCGACGCGCATAGGCAGGGACACAAGGGATTTTGGGAACGACATGCATGTCAGCGCCGTGGGTTTTATGCTGCGACGCATGGAGCAAAGGCGCCGCTCAGTGGGTGCCAGGCGGCTGGGCAGGGGAGCACGGTGGGGCACATACGACAGCCAGTAATGCAACGGCAGTGGGCAGGGGCCTCACAGGGACGCCAGGCTGTCGCCGACCGCGCGGCTCATGGCCAGGCCGGGGAAGCCGCGCTCCGGCAGCCACACGCGGAACGGCCCAACCGGCAGCCCGCGCTCGTCGCGCATGCTGCGCGCGCAGCTCGCGGTGGCTCGCATTGTGCGTTAACATGTGCAAATCCCTCACGAGTGCACCGCGGTCAGGCCTGCACATGCGGGTGCGTGGAAGGAAAGAAAATTGCAGGACATATCCCTGTCAATAGACGTGGGAGAGCGAGGGCCGGCCAGCTACCCATCCAGGCATGCGAGACTTGATGCGCGGCGCACCGCTCAACGCGACCCCCGGCCGCGACGATGCGGCGTCGCTCGTTGGCCAGCGAGGGGTCGTGGTCCTGCGTCAGCGGCACCGCGACCAGCCGCTCGCTGTCGGCCGGGTCCGCGCGCGCCAGCACCGCGCGCGAGTCGCCTGCCCGGCCGCCGCGGCCCATGGGGCTCAGCGCCAGCCCGCCCGCCGGCATGCCAGGCAGCCGCGTCGCAGCCCGTGCGGCGTGGTACACGCTGTGGTCGGCGCATGCTCGCGGCCGCACACTGTGCACGACCCCGGCGGCACCCATCCTGACAGCCGTGCAGCAGCAGAACCGGACCGCAGCCACCTTTCAGTCGCCAAGCCAGGCATGGCTGGCATCTAAAATATTCAGAAGAGGCTATTTAGAGCAGGCGTGGAGAGCAGGCGTGGCGAGCGCGGCACGCCTGCCCAGGCCGTGGTCAGGCGGCGGCCGCGGAGCAGGCAGGCGACGGCGGTGCTGCCGCTGAGCTCGGTGTCGACCTTGCTGCTGACCAGGCGGCGGTGCACCTCCAGGAACGCTGCGCGCGGGCGGCGCGGGGCCAGCCTTGCGCCGGGCGCGGGCAGAGGCGCGACGAGGTGGAGCAGGCATGCGGGTTCTGTACTAGGTGGACGCCGACATGCCAGGTTGCCGGAATGCCAGTTGCACGTGTTTGTGCGGAAGCGAGGCGGGGCGTCTCACGCACATTGCCGGCATGGTCGCTAGCTGTCACCGGAGGCTCTGACCATGAGAGTCAGGGCCCTACGCACACCCCAGCGAGGGCCGATGGTGGGCGGGCCGGGCGCGCACCCCGGCGCAGCGCCTCAGCCTCGTCGCCCGCCTCCAGCGCCAGCAGCTGGCCCAGCACGGTCGGCAGGTGCTGCCGCACATAGCCCGACACCTTCTCCCCTGCGGCCGCCATGCCGCTCCGCACTTGCCGGCGCCGAGCTCCGCAGTGCCACAAGCGCTTAGGCAAGATTTTCTTTTCAAAAGGGCTTCGTCAGAAAATGCACACACTGAGCGACCTGGCAGCTCTGGAAACGAGGGTTGTGGCAGACACCACAGCGCTACCTTTCGATGGCGGACAGGGAGCCTCCCCGGGTTGCAAATGCATGGAAACACGCCCAGGGCGTGATTCCACTCGTGATTCACTGACTCCAGGGTGAAGCTCACCTGCGGGCCCGTGGCCGTCAAAGACGCCGAACAGGGCCTGCTGCGCCTCGCCCTGGAACCCCGGCAGCGACAGGCACGCGTCCTGGTTGGCCTTGCGCTGCAGCACCCCGCCCTCGCGGCCCGTGCGCGTCGCGGTCGCGGCGGAGCAGGCAACCGCGCTGCTGCGCCTCTGCGCAGCCACAGCTACGCTCTAGAGTCGCGGAACAGGCTCAGGTTGTGCAGCGTGCGAAATGGGGACAGTCGTGCAGGTGCACAGATCAAGATGAGGGGTCGCCACAGTCTTGCAGCCCAAGTCACGCACACACACCGCTCCCGACGCTGCGTGTCGCGCCTGTGCTGGAGTGCTCCGCGTCGAGCTGAGCGTCTGCTGGCAAGGGGCGACCGCGCACAGGAGCGCGCGCTTGTCCTCAGCGCGGTCCTGCGTTCGCAGCTGCAGGCCAATGCAGCAAGCGTGCGCCTTGCTATTGGCGACAAGCAAGACTCCCTGACTGTACAGCTCTTGTGTTGCCACTCGTTGGGAGAACAGTGCAGTCAACAGAATTGGCCGCAAAGGCATGGCTGCAGGACTAGCAGCGCGCTGCGAGGAGCAGCACAGCATGGTGCAGAGCCCCTTGCCAGTGCTTTTCTTCCTACCTTGTTGTCGTGGGCGTTGTATGGTGCGCAAGCAGGCCAGCAGCTCTGTGCATCGCCATATGCTGCCTTAATATCGCCGGCGTCGTCAAATGCGTCGTATGCCCTGGCCTTGTGGCCTGCGCGCACTGTTGTTCAGGCAAGTGCTTCCAGACATGTGAAGGAGAGCGCGCCGGGTGCGCACTTTTTGTATCCTGTGGGTAGAGTGTGAAGAGAGCGAGCGGCACACTTCCGCTGCAGCCCATGGCAAGTCCCTGCAGCTACTCTGCGCAGGTTCCAGGGGTGCTTCAGCGCGGGAAGGCGCGCGCAGGATCTCGTGCGAGGAGAGGAGAGGACGCAGCCAAGGTGCAACGAGCGTCTCGACACGCGGCCTAGCAGCACTGTGTGCCCGGGCATTCAGCTCCTGCACACCAAAGGCGGGAAAGAACAAGGCACTCAATTTCAAATTCAGTGAATATCAGAGGGTTAAAAGAGGGTACAGAGCCTGGCTCTGAGGGCGCGCTCGGTCATGCGCACTGCTGCCTGTTTTAAGCTGAAAAGCTGATAAGAGCTGCTAGAAAAGCGCCCGGAACAGCATCTGTGTGTTAACAGGGCGCGGCTGTGCGTTTGGGACGCTGCAAGCATGCTTGGTCAGAGCGTGCCGTTGTGCTTCAGCTGCCACCGCCTGCCTTGCCATAACGCTGAGCGCTGGCGCCAGCTCGAGAGGTTGCCCTTGGTATGGCATGCGGATGCGCGACGGCTCCGGCCCAGGTATGTGAGCTTGTTCAGGCAGTGACAAGATGTTTGCACATCGAAGGAGCAGGGCCCGCCTGACAAGCTCCGCTGTCTTATGCAGGCGGCAGGCAGGAGCACCTCGCTGTTCAGGCAGAGACGGCCTGCCGGAGGAGAGGCGGGGCGGCGGCGCTGCAGCAGGGGACCAGCGTGCACCACTCACAGCGGACGTCCAGGGAGAAAGGGGGACCGGCGAACGCCCGCCTAGGTGACGCTGAACGTCAAGCGCCAACTGTGCCCGCATCAACCTTGGATGTCTGCAGGAGGGAAGCCTGGTGTGAGGCCAGCCTTGTTAGTGACGCTATGGGACACATGATGCCACATCACGCATTCCACGCCTGCTGCGTCTGGGCCGCGGCGTTGAGACGGTGCAGGCTTTGGGCGCGGGCCAGGGGTGGTAGCAGTGTGCAGTCGAGCCAGGCCAGCAAGGAGCGTGTGACTTTGCTTCCAGCACAAACGGCCTTACACAGGCCGAGGCGGCGGCACGGTGCTGGCAGGGAAGTCGCGGGCGAGGACACGCAGCGACTCCCAGCACGGCCTTACAGCCTTGCAGCGGCGGCTCTGTTGCTGCCCCAACAGCGCCGCCTTAGGCGCTGTGAACATAGGCTGCAGGCTGCGGCGCGGCGCCAGGCACAAGCGAGGACCCACAGTCGGTCCTCAGCGATATAGACCGGCAGACTGGCGCTGGGGCGCCTGCTGCCTGCTTGCGGCGCCGAACGGGTGCTTGCGGCGCGCAGACCAGAGGCGGCGGCGCCGCGGTGTGTCGCAGTTGCGTGGACGCATGGTGGGCATGTGGTCTGCTCGAGCGCGGACGCGCAGTTAATATGTGGTGTGCTCGCGGCGCCGACCGGGCGCTCGCGGGCGCGCAGGCCGGAGGCGGCGGCCTGGCGCTGGGACGCGAGCGCGGACGCGCAGTGGGCGTACGGCGCCTTCTTCGGCCTGCTGGCGCTCGGGCAGCTGCCGGCCGCGCAGGCGCAGCGCCTGGCGGACCTGCCCTACTTTGTCGGCCTGGCCACGCTGACGATCTACATCGGCGCGCACCGCGGCCTCTCCAGCCGCTCGCGCCAGCAGATCAGCCTGCGGCAGGCGCGCCGGGGGCGGGCGCTGGCCCACGGGCGGGGGCTGCGGCTGCTGCGTTGCGTGCTGCGGGCGTGCTGCTGCCGGCCGCTGTTCTGCGTGCGATCGTGCGCGTGCAAGCTGCCTGGCATGGGCTCTTTTGGAGAGCGCGTGTGCATGCGCTGTGCATGACCCACGCCGCTGCCTGGCACCGCCGCGCTGATGCACATACGGGCGCTCAGTGGGTGTCATGACTGTTACGTCACTAAGCACTTCTATCAGATGAGTCCATGCGCTGCGGGCAGGGCGCGCTGGCGCCGGTGGCAGCCTCGGCGGCGCTGTTCGGCACCTACCTGGTGCTGAAGTGGCTGCCCGAGCTCAACCTGCAGACGCTGTTCAACGCCTACTTCTGGCTGGTGGGCGCCGTCGCGGTCGCCAGCGGCGTCGCCACGCCCCTGCGCCGCACGGCGCGCCCCCCGAGCCCCCGGCTGTCCCCAGCGCGCGCCCGGGCCCGCGCCCGCGGCGCCTCACTGTTTCGGGTCGGCGACGCGCAGGCGGGCGGCCTGGGCGAAGCAAGCATCGACGTGCAGCTGCCGCCCTGGCTGCTGCTGGGCGACGACAGGGTGCCCATCACGCGCGCACGCCTGGCGCCGTCCGACGTCGCGGCCGGCCTGTTCGGGCTGGGCGCCGCCAGCGCGGACCTGGCGTCAGGGCACACCATCTTCGGGCTCAACAACATGATCGCCTGCCTCCTCGCGACCGACATCCTGCAGGCGCGCGCGCGCGCCGCGGAGGGTTTTCAGGGGTTCGAGTAAAGTTCGCACACACATTCCTTTTGCTTTGTGGGCGTCGTTTTGAAGCTGGTGTTACTGTTCTGGAATGCGTTGCGGCCCAGCCGGCCCCTGCTGCGCGCGCGCCCGCCCACTCAGGGCCTCACCCGCCGCCAGCCTTGCCAAATCCTCGCCCGCCATCGATCCGGACGAGCACGCCTAACCCGCACGCGCAAAGTCTCCTGTCGAGCACCCTGCGGCGGGGCTGCCAGCGCGTTTGTGCGGTGATAGAGCCTAGTGGCTAGTTGCAGGCTGAACACAAGGCCGTGCATGTGGGTAGTGCGCTGCAAGCAGCAGCATGCCCATCGTTCGCCCAGTCCGCTCGGGGCGTCCTGCACCCGTCGCGACCGCACAAGCGCGGCCCGGACTGCCGGCGCGCGCGTGCATGCCCCGGCGCGTGCAGACGCCGCGCGCGCGCGCGTCGCACGCAGGTGCTGGCCCACGCAGGCGATCATCTGCGCGCGCCGCGCACTGTCCGGGATAGGATAGGCTAGGTTTAGATACATAACCTAAAGACAGATGGAATGCTTGTGCCGCGCGCAGCTGCTGGGCCTGCGCTCGTTCCGCGCGGCGGCCGCGCTGCTGGCGGGCCTGCTCGCGTACGACGTGTTCTGGGTGTTCGGCTCGCCGCGCGTGCTGGGCGACAACGTGATGCTGGCGGTCGCGACCAGCGACGCGCTCGTCGGCCCGACGCGCTTGCTGTTCCCGCGCGCGCCCGGCGGCGTCGGCGAGGCCGCCGGCTTCCCGTTCTCGCTGCTCGGTGCCGCCCGCGCCAGCCCGCCCCCGCCCCCGCCCGCCCGCCTCGGGGGGTCAGCCGCGGCGGGGTCTGCGGCGCGGCGCTTGTTCCTTGCTGGCGGCGCCCGGGCGCCGGGCGCGCCCGCTGCCCAGTGCTCAGTGCGCAGCCGCCAGGCTCGGTCGAGAGTTCAACATGCCATGGCATGCATGCAGAGGGGCTGCAGCCGTCCTTTTGTATTGGTGCTCGTGACTGTGATGTGTGGGCTCATGCCGGCAGCTCCCGTGCCTGCCCGCCTCAGCTAGGACCAGGCCGGGGCGGCGGGGCGCCAAGCGCGCGCGCGCGCAGCGCAGGCCTGGGCGACGTGGTGGTGCCCGGCCTGCTGGCGTGCCTGGCGCTGCGCTTTGATGCGTCGCGCGCGACCGACATGCGCGCGCGGGCGGCCGCTGCGGCCGACGCGCTGCAGCGCGCCGTGGGCGCGCTCGGGCCGGGCCTGGCCGACGACGCGTACATGAGCGCCGGCGCGGACGCAGCGGCCGCCGCCTATGACGGAGTTGCCGACTCGGAGGCCGACGCGCGGCAGCGCATGCAGGCGCGGCGCCCCTCACGGCCGCGGCCGGTGCAGGTAGGGTTTGCAGCAGGGTTGGGCACTTGCTTGGCGCAGCCGTCAACGACGGCATCGCTGACTCGGTGGTCGGCGCGCGCCGGCTCATGCAGGCGCGGCGCCCTTGGGCTGACCCTACCTCCCATGTGGTGGAGGTAGGGCCGGCGGCAGGGATGGGCGCAAACCGCTCGCTTGTCGCAGCCGTTACAGGCTCCTGTGCTTTGGTCGGCGCCGCGTGGGCCTGGGTTCAGCCGAGCACGGACGCATGGCCGTCAGGGTTGGGGACGCTGAGGGGATGGGGCCTCTTCGGACACTCGGGGACGCACGCCAGCCGTACACGCCCTGCGCGGGCGCGCCGTCATAGCTCTCCTTTACTGGCTCCTGCGAAGCTGGGAAAAGCAGCCTCGGGCTTGACAACGTCTGCAGACTGACCCATGGTAAAGCGGACGACTCCACCGTCCAAGCCATTGGCAGCATTGCGCAGGGCGCGAGCTCACCTGCATGTGGGACTCAAGCCGGTCACAGCGCTGTCCGGTCGCAGCGCAGTCAGCTGGTATGCACAGGCTCGCGGCCGCCGCGCAGGAGGGGGCGGGCGCGGCGCGCGCGGGCGCGGCGTTTGCGGCGTCGGACGACGTGCTGACGCAGCGCACCTACTTCCTGCCCACGCTCGCGGCGTACGTGGGCGGCCTGGGGCTCGCATTCGCCGCCAACGCCGTCACGCACATGGGCCAGCCCGCGCTGCTGTACCTGGTGCGCCGCCGCCCGCGCGCCGCACGGCGTGCATGGAGCGCGCGAAGAACCTGCTCCCCCCCACTGAACCCTAACCCGTAACTGCTGGAGGGCCAGCCCGCGCTGCTGGACCTGGTGCGCGCCGGCCCTGCCGCGCGGCGCGCGCTAGAGCGTGGCGAGCCCGCTCCCTGCCTCTTATAATTAACCCTACCCTATGATAGCTGGGGGGATACCATGCAACCTGCAGGAGCATGCGGCAAGCCCGCCGCCTGCCGGGCGCCACCACGCGCTGTTGCAAGCTGCATCAGTGTGCAACAGCTGAGCCAGCGTGGGCGCGCAGAGGCAAGCCTTGGAGCCCAGCACGCGCTCTAGTTCTCATCAGGCAGCTGCACGCCCGGCGCTGAAGCGGCCGCCTCACGCAGGTGCCGTGCACGCTCGGCGCGGTGGGCGCAACGGCGGCCGCGCGCGGCGAGCTGCAGCGCCTGGGCACCTTCACCGACGCGCCGCCCGTGCCCGCGCCCGTGCGGGCCGACGACCCGGCGGGCCCCGGCCCACTTCCGTGACTCAAATCTTGCCTGCAGGCTCCCGCACCGCGTGCTGGCCGTCTGCGCCTGGCGGGTGGGGTTGTGCAGGGCTTGTGCTGCTTTCAGCAGGCAGCCCAGAGCTGTGTCCAGTTGATGCACACGCCGAGGCGGCTGCAAACTCCGTGAACCTGCTGCCTTGTTGCCCGCGCAGTTAGCGCGCGTCCGCATGAAAATTTATGCTGCAGCCTGTGGCAGGCCAGCGTGGAGCCCTAGACAGTGAGCACATCAGCACTGCACTCCCAGCAGCATGGTCAGGTGCACCGGCCCTGCTTGGTGGACGGGCGTCCTGCTTGTACACTTCTAACGGGGCGTCGTGTGGGCTGTGACTGTAAACCACTGTAAAAACAAAAGCGAGTGTGGAGTGGGAGGCCGCTGGCGCATCGGCACAGGGAGATGGCACTTGGGTAGCGTTGTTGTTACATGTGCAAACAACACCGACTCTGCACGCTGCATTATTACTAGACACGTGTCTGGGCGCTGTCCTCCGCAGAGGACAGCGGACGTGCGTTCTGTTCTGATGTGTTACCTACGTCGGGGCTGCGCGCAGGGGCCGAGCGCGGACAGCTCGGCGGCGGCGACGGCGGCGGCGGTGGCCGCGCTGGCGCTCGGCGCGCCGCGCGGCGCCAAGGACGATGCGTTCGCCGAGTCCGTGGCGCCGGTGTCGAGCGTGTTCGCGGATGACCTGGAGCTGTCGCTGCCGCTGGGCGGCGTGCAGCGGCTGACGCCGGAGGTATTCCAGCTCATGACGCCGCGCGACGTCATCGAGCTCTATGAGGTGCGGCGGCGGGGCAGCAGCCGCGGGTTCAGAACGGCCTGGTGCTGCCGCTCTGACTGCGCACATGACAGCACACTTGACAGCATGGTGGCGCCGCTACGACTGCACACACGGGACGGCCTGCAAGAGCCTGCTTGACCATGGTTGCGTGCCTGTGAGGCATTCGCGATAGGTGCATGCCTGGCAGATCAAAGCTGCTGTCATGCTGCGCTCTGCGCCAGGCGAGAGCTTGGCCCAGGCCGTGCTGCAGGAGCGTGTGGGCAGATATTTTCTCATCCTCATTTATCGCCAAAATTCAAATGTTTGGGCAGGTGGTAAGCTGGGCGGTGAGCGGTTGCAGAGCTACGTGGAGGCGATCGGCGTCTGTCTGGAGCAGGAGAGCGTGGAGGACGATGCGTCGCCCGCGCACCTGCGCCTCACCAAGCTGGTTCACGAGATCGTGCGCGCGCGCCTGCCAGCATAAATTTTCTGCTCTGGCACTTGACGTAATGCCCGTAAGGCGGTGCAGAAGTGCAGACGCTGTGTATGAGCGCTAGAGTGGAGTCGTCGACTTCTGTCGTGCAAAGAGTGATTATGAAGGTGTCTCTAGGGAACTGCCTGGCAAGGGATTGAAACACCACATGTCATGGTGCCATGGTGTGTCGTGGCACACCTTGGTGCAGCACGGAGGCGGGAGGATTTGAGGAGTGGCCAACCTACAAAAAGTGTCATGAGCGAAGGTCCTTACTGGGATGCTGTTTGCGCAGAGCACTGTGGTGTGCCGCGCGGCGGCGCTGCACCCGGTGCCCATGCGCCGCATGCACATGCACGTCAACCCGTCCACGCCGGCGTGCCTGCAGGAGAATGTCAACCTCTCGCGCCAGCTGGTGGTGCGCCCAGTGCCTGCTTGGCGCCCGGGTGTGTGTCACGGCATAAGCGCGTCCAGGTGTGTGTCACGGCACAAGCGCGTCCGGGTGTGCGTTACAGCACAAGAGATGCACGGTGTGTCCGTGTATGGCTCGCAGGCCGAAGCGTAGAGGTGCCTGTTATGCAGCACCCTGCCATCTGGGCGCGTCGCGGGCTGGGCCGGCAGGGTGACGTGGAACATTGACGTTCCGGAGCGGGCACACGAGCTGCAAGTTGCACAGAGGCAGCTGTCTCGGGCAGTGTCCGTGCGCGGCGGGCGGCTGACGCAAGCGTCGCGCGCGCGCGGCGCGCAGCGGCTGCTGGGCCTGAGCGGCGCGCAGAGCCAGAAGCTGGTGGGCGTGTCGGCGCGCTTCCAGCGACGCGCGCACGAGCTCCGGCTCGCGCGCCGGGAGCTGTATGCGAATCTGCGGCCGCCGCTGCTGGAGGCCGCGCCGCGCGCGTGCTCCGAGGAGTACGTCCGCGACTTCCTGCAGGCGCGGCCGCGCGCGCGTAGGGCGCCGCCTGCGGGCATCTCTCGATTGTAGCCACCTCCTGCGGGACCCACCAGCGTTGACTGCAGATCTGTGGAGGTCGCTGCGCGATGCTGCGCACCGCGCTGTGCATCAGGCCTTGTCGTAGCCAAGTGAGTTGGCGGGCACGTAGGGCACTGTGAGAGCGCAGAGCGCTCATGCGTGTTCCTCAGCTGCGCAGTTTATACTCTGGGCTGCGCTGTCAAGGCAGCACCATGGAGTCGCCGAGGGTCGGCGGTGTGTTGGAGGGCGCAGCTCACTGGCATACATTGGCAGGGGGGGTTAGGTTTAGAGTAGCTTAAGTCTGAACACCGGCAGGGCGTTGACAGCGCTGCCTGCTCACGCGCAGGCGCATGACGACATGGACGCGCTGAGGTGCAACCTGCGGCAGGAGCACTGGGAGGTGCTCAACTGGATGACAAAGTGCTTTGAGATCCTCACGCCGGTCCAGGCCGCGCGCTTCATGCTCGGCTCGCACCCGCGCTGGTGCGCCGCGGATGCGCACATGCCCGACGCATGTGGCAAGGGAGCTGGTCTTTTATCCCAAAGCCAGGCCTCTGTTTTCACGCTATTACTGCCAAGCTGCCACATGCTCTGGCAGCCTTATCGGTGTGGCGAGTAAGTGAAGCACCCTGCTTCCTGTGCGCGCTGAGTGCTTGCAAAGTTTGCTAGGAGCCTGGTGTGAAATTACGACTGTATGAGCAAAAGACGTAGCGGGCTGACAACCGCGAGTGGCCGCACGCAGGTTCGACTTCTTGTCTCTGTCAGCGGTGCTGGCTGCCGACCTGAGCCTGCCGATGACCTAGGCCTGCCAATGACCTGGGCCTGCCGATGACTGGGCCTGCATGACCTAGGCCTGCCAATGACCTGGGCTTGCTGACGGGCCGGGCCGCTGCCATGGGCCCGCCATTGAGCCAGGCCGCTGCTGGCTGTAGAAGGGGCGATAGTAGGCAAGGCTTGCGCTAAGCTTGTGTCCGCTTCTCGGCACGGCCCAAACTTAGGCGCAACAGCTGCAGCCTTCATGTGCCAGCCCGCATCATGCGCAGGTGAAATGAGCGGGGTGGTGTAAGGAGTGGGGGAAACTCTCAATAGGTTTGCTGCATGCTGGGTGACAGCACTGCGCGTCCGGGTCTTGCGTGACGTGTGATGGGTGTCCCCGGCCGGCCCACGGCCTTTCTGCCCCCATGGGCCAAGGTGCCAGTCCCTAGTGCCCCCCCGTGGCGGGGGGCGCCTGTGCGACGGGCCCTTGAAGCACGCCCCCCTTTATCACCCAGCCCGCTGCGTGCGCCGTGCCGCTGCGGAGCAGTGCGCGCGAAAAAGATAGTGTGTTTTGCTAGACTGCCTGGAAATTCGTTGGGGGGCACCAGGGTCCCTGGCGCGCGCGCCCAGAAGGGACAGGGTGTTCTTTTCCGGAAATTTTTGTGCGCGGCGGTATCCCGTGTTCGAGGTCAGGGGCTCTGCCCCCGCTTGCTTGCCCGCAAGGTGGATCTGCGCGGCCAGCGCTCATCTGACACGCGGCCGTGTCCCCGTGCATGGGGCTTTCAACTGGCAGGCGGTATCAGCGCCCTGGGTGCCCAGGCCCTGGGCGCCCAGGCTGCCCAGGGCGCGCCGGAAGGGGTTTCTACAAAAAAGTGTAGGGGAGGGGACTTGCATGACCAACACTTGCTTGGTAGCACGGGGCTGGGAGTATCTGGGAGTGCGCGTCCTCTTCGAGTCTTTCTCGTTCGGGCGCGCGCCCGCAGCGAGATGAGCTCACTCAGCGGTATGCTTTGAGGGGCTTGCGCTGGTGCGCGGCTGGCCAGGACGCTCCCGATGGGCGCACGCCTGCACCATCCGCAGGGCTTAGTGGGGACGCGGGACACCCGCAAAAGGACATGCAGCAGCAGATGGAGGGATGCCAAAAACGCAACACAGTTGCTGCCGACTGTTTTTCAGAGAGGCGCGCCGTGGCGGTGAGGGCAGAGGCCCCGGCACTCGCCCACACAGCACGGCGCGCCGGAGAGCTCTGGCGCGGGTTTATTGCCTGCGCGCTGGCGGTTGCTCGGCAAGGCCTGGCACTGCATGCCGCCTTTGCGGCGCGGACGGCTACTGATCAATCATCTAGCACTCGCAAAGTGTGGGGCCGCCCGCGCTGACTTGCACCTGCGCCTTTGGCCCAGACAGTGCCTGGGCTGAATGTACAGGGGCGGCGTGCGGTGCTCGAGTGGGCTGGCCCTCTGGGTGCGGCAGCCTAGGGCACATGGCCGTGCAGCATGCCACGGTCGGGCATCGCCAGTGCGAAAGGGTTATGGGTGAACATGGGCCAGAGCAGCGGCTGAGGCCGCGAGCACACGCGCTGCGCCCGGCGGCATGCTGCTCGGCCCCCGGTGGGAGTTGTGTTTTCTGGGAGCCTAACTGTTTGTAGCACATCCAGGCGGCGTTGGGGCACCTTTCCTGGGCCCAGTGCGGGTCATGCGTGCTATGAAGGCCCGGGCGTGGCCCGAACCTGGCGCGCTGGCCTGCAGATGCTTGGGCACCACGTCGCTGCCTGCCTGGCTTGCGTTTCAATCATGGGTTGCCGCTCAAGGATCCTGTTGGTTTTGCTCTCCTTGCTGCTGCCATGTCAGCGTGAAAGCAAGCAAGCAGGCAGTGTGCATTGAGAGCATGCTTTCATGCTGCTGCCATGCTTTGCAGGGTCTTCAGGCAGCCGCATCCGCGTTTACCTGCAATTTGTCCAGACGAGGAGTTATTATGTGGGTCAGTGTAAAATTGTGTTTGCTTGGACAACAGCTGCATGCAGGCGCACATGTCTGTGCGTGTCATTCCAGCAGCTGCGGCAGGCCAACCCGTCAGGAGACGCACGCAGCACACCCGCTGCTCTCTCAACAAGAACGACGCTCCACACGAAAGCGAGCGCGGCAGGTAACTCTGTAGTAGCACGCAATGCTCAATGCTAGTACAGAAGAAGCAGGTCTGCGACACTATTTCTCAGCTGTGCAGCGGCGCACTGTACAGGCGAATCGCGCGGCTGGCAGTCGAGCTGTTTGTGCAGTCGGGCCAGACGGTTGGCATAGGAGCGGGCGCTCTCGCCACGACCTGCGCTGTTCACGAGCTTGCGGATGCCCTAGCAAAGGGCCGCCTTCAGGTCAGCCCTGACACAGCGAACACTGAAGTGCTTTGCACGTAGGACTTGGCACAGCTACCGCATTGCAGGCTTGGCTCAGTTTTTTCTGCATGTCGTGAGGGATGCCGAGCTTTGCCAGCGTGCGGGCTGGCCAGCAGCGCGCAGCTGGTGCTGAGCGGCAGGGCGTGCCGGGCGCAGGCGATACGCTGCGTGCCTGCATCGGACGTTGCTGCAGCAGCTGCCGCAGTGGCTGGCTTACCGCTGCTGGACCTGGAGAAGCGCGCTCAGGTGAAGGGGGTTGCCTGTGCAGGCCTGGGTGCACACAGCTGATGAAGCTCTGTCTGATGGCCCCTCACATGCACGAGCGTGGGTTGGCTTTGCACAAAGGTGCCGTGCACACCTTGGGGGAAACCGCAAAGCTCAAGCCGCTTGGGCAAGGCTGCGCGTTACTGGCTGCGCAGCAGTGGCAGCCGACTCCAGTGGCTGTCTGAAGGAGCGTCTGTGCTGTCTCAAGGGCGCCTCCCTTGCAGCGTCCACAATGTGCTTTTACTGTACTCAGTGGGTTGGGTGAGCTGAGCCTGGCCACCAGAGCACTCAGCATGCTTGACACTGAGCGCGCAGCATACTTGAGGCATGCTCAGCAGTAGCCTTTCAGCGGGGCACTGGCGCAGGTCGACGTGACGCTCTGCCAGGCCGACGAGGTAGACGCGGCCGGGCTGGCATTCCTGGCGGGCCAAAATCCGCGAGGCGAGCTCGCGCAGCCGCAGCTGCACCGCCTGCGCGCGCTCGCGGCCGCCTCGCGCGCCTGGGTGGCGCTCGTCGACGACCCTGTCAAGGTGCCCCGGGCGGCGCGGCGCCCGATTGCGCTCCTCGACCGCGGAAACCGGACGAGCATGCTGCACCCTGTATCTGCACGCATGTCAGCTGCCAAGCAGCATGCATTGCCGCAGCGGCTGCCTGCATGCGCTCGTTTCTGTGCTGCTTGTATATACCTACCCTACCCTATCCTAGCCATGCTGCACCATAGCGCCCCAGCGATCCGCGCCGCGTGAGCATTGCCAGGGCGTGGGGCCCTCGACGCCAAACACACAGACCGCCCGGGCACCTGCTCATGCGCATCTTTTGAGCTGGGCCGCCATCGTGGCCGTGAGTTCAAGCCTGTGGTCGCTGAAGTGGAGCTCCAGCGCTGCGCGAACTTTTAAGTGAGCATATTTGCGCCACGCCTGCCTCTTGCCACCGTGCGCTATGCACTAGATAAGGAGGAAGCGTTTTTGCGCTCGGCAGCAGGAACAATGATCAGAACGGGATCAGGCCAGAACTGGAACTTATTAATCAACACCTGGAAATAAAACACCATCACCCTGGCGCTGTTGTGGCGCAGGTGGTGACGCGGCTGGGCGGGGCGCTGCCGATTGCCATCGGCGCCGGCCCCGACTGGGAGGACACCGCAGAGCAGTTGGACGACCTGTTCCTGGGCGACGCCGAGGTCTGGTGCGCCGGCCCCGGCGCCTGCCGCCCCGCGCCGCGGCGCATCGCCAGGCGCAAGCCCGAGAGGCCGGCCGCGCAGGGCTGCCCCCGCATGCGCCGCCGAGCGCGGCGGTCGCGGCCCCGTCCGCGGCTGCCTCTGGCGTGCACCGGCGGTCGCCCTGCACGCAGCAGGCGACACGGCTCTGAGCAAGTGGTAGAGTTGGGGTTAGGGTTGACTTTGATCCCGACCCTGTGCGACGCGCCCGCTCAGCGGCCGGCGGGGTGCAGGCGGCGCGCGGCGCGCGGCGAGGCGGAGGACCCGCGCGGCGGGCGGCAGCCGTACGTGTCCGCGGAGCAGCATGCGCTGCTGGACCTGCACTTTGGCGCGCCCGAGGCTCCGGGCGCCCCTCTAAGGCAGCGGATGGATGTATTGCTCTGGGAGTCTTTGTGTCTGACATATCAGGATGACGAGCATATGGAAAGGCAGCATGTGCTGCAGCGCATGGTGTTATGCGAGGTCCTCTGCTGTGAGCAAGGGGTCGTGGTCATAGCAGGCCGGCTGTGCTACGGCGGCCGTCCACACGCGTCTGTGCCTGCGCACGGCCTTAGCACGGCCGCAGGGAGAGCGTGCGGCGGTGCGTCAGGCCACACGGTGCTCTGCCGGTTGGAGCGCAGGGCGCCGCATGGCAGGTGACAGCCCAGGGGCCGCCATGCAGCGCTGGCGGGCGTGCTGGCCGCGCGCCAGCCGTCCTGAGCAGACCCGGCGCGGGCCGGCGCGCAGACGAGGGGCTGCGGCTGGTGGGCGAAAGCGCGGGCTACGCGGAGATTGCCGATGCGATCGAGGCGGTGCCCGGCGTGGTCGCGCACGGGCTGTTTGTGGGCGTCGCGACGAGCGCGGTCGTCGCGACGCCAGATGGGCCCCGCATCCTCCGCCGGGTACGCCGCGCCGCGCGGGCCCGGCGCCGTGCTTGCGGACATGCGCTGGCCCTGGCAAGTGTCAGGGTAGGGTGGCACGCTTGTTGCGACGCCGGACGAGCCGCGCGTCCTCCGCCCGGTGCTCGCGGCGAGCCTGCCGCCGCGCTTGGGGGCGCGCGCTGGCCCTGGCGAGCGTCAGGTAGGGCAGCACTCAGGAGCCCCGCGTCTTACGCCGGGTGCGCCGCTCGCGGCGAGCCCGGCGCCGCGCCTGGGGACTGGCCCTGGAATGGAGCGGGGTGGGGTGTCGCTTGGGGGCATGCGGGCTATGGCCAGGGCGGGGGCTGCAGCCAGCAGAGCTGAGTCCTGCGGACGGCGGCGCGCAGGAGGAGCAGAGCGCGCTCCGCTCCGGGTGACCCGCGCTGCGCGGAGGGCCGCCTAAACTCGGTAGTGTAGAGTCTGAGTGGTCACCACAATGTGTGCAACGCATGCATGGTCCACGATAATATTGGTGACTGGTATGCAGCGCGAGGCGTGCAGCGCGCATGCTATACTCGTCCGCTCTGTGGACAGCAGGATTTGTGACGCAGCATGGACCCAGATCTTCGCGCATGAAACAGAGAGGGATTGAGCAGCAGGAGCCTCCTGCCAGGAGGTCTACATGCAGCGCCATTACAGGTTAATAAAATAGTTATTAACCTGATTTGATTTAAAATCAAAGCTCCTATAACCCTTCCCCTACCTGCTTGCTCCTCCGTTTGCTCCTACATCGATCGCGCATAGTGATAGTAGACAGCGCACGCCCCTGGGCTCTTATGGGATGCAGGCGCTGGCCTGTCTGCCTGCAGGCGCTTCCCCTGAGGTCATGGGCTGTCCTTTGCAGCTAGAGTACATATCAAGATGCAAAACTGCTGGGGCAGGTGCACGTTACCTCCCCTGGCTGCGGCGACGGCTCTGTTGCTTGCGGCCTGTGGGGCAGCCGCGGCGCGTCCAAGCAGCCCGCTCTCCTCCGACAGCCTGCACCTGGCCAAAGTACAACCGCCTTGCCTCTTCACGACCGTGGTGTTGAGCGCGCCGCGGGAGGACGGTGCGCCACATACTGATGCTTGGCATCCTGTGGCATCATCTGCTTGGAGTACAAGTGCACACACGCGGAGGCCGGCTTTGCCAGAGTGCTCAGCGGTCACAAGCTCTGACGCTGGGCCTGCACCCCAGGTGCGGCGCAGCTCCAGGTCACGCTGTCGGGCCTGCTGGCCACGGGGGTGGTGCGGATCCACCTGATGTGGGGCAAGCACGAGGACGGCGGGCTGCCGGAGGACGTCCGCGCGGTATGCGCCGCGTTCAGAGCCGCCGGCATGGCCATCGCCGAGCACGTGATGGAGCGCGAGCTCTGGGAGCGCACGCGCGGGCCCTGGCGGCGCGTGCACAACGCAAACTACTTCTCCGCGCTCGCCGTGGCCGCGGCGGCGGCGCCGGGCCTGCCCGTGCTGGCGCGCCACCAGACATCCCTGACCACCCCGTCTCCTGGCTGCCGGGGCGGGGGCGCCGCGCTGCCTGCGCTGCCGCCTGCCGCAGGCCGGGCAGCCGCTGTCAGGGAGGACTCTGGAGCACGGCACAAGTGCCAGGCGTGGCCACGGGCGGCAAACATGCTTGCAGGTGGAAGTGCAGGAGCGCCCCTTCTTGCCCAGCCAGTTGGCCTGCCTGTGCGGCCCGCGACGACGCGGACACGACGCGGGGCTAGCACCGTTTGAACTGACAGCGCTGTGCCACTTGTGCAGCACACAGCTAACCAGAGCCCAAGGCGCAGTGCGAGATCCCGCCCGCCCACCCCAGAGCCTGCGCTCCGCGGCCGGCCGCCACACACCGCGTATCACCACACTGTGGCAGTCCCATGCCCACTGTAACCCTCCCCCCTCGCTCAGCTTCGCTGGCTGCCGTGGCGCCGCAGGTGCTGGAGGACGATGTCCAGCTGGCGAGCTTCTTCTCGCTGCGGCTGTGCCGCCTGGTGGGCCAGGTCGCGCGGGCGGCGGTGCGCGGCGCGCCCGCGGCGGCCCCCGCCCGTCCTGCGGCTGCCGCGCTCGCGGCATGCCTGCATGAACAGCCCATGCATGCTGCAAGAGCCTCATTTAGAGGACCCGTGCGCCGCTGCTTTCGTGGCAGGCCTGCGCGGGACGCCAGGCCGCAGACGCCCTTTCCCCAGGTGCCTAGGAATAACCTATCCCTACCCTAAGCAGGGACGCGCTTGCTGTCGGGTGCAGGACGCGCCGCCGCACGGCGCGCCGGGCCTGCCCGCCGCGCAGGGCCCGCTGGCCGGGCGGGGGCGGGGGGGCGCGGGCGCGACCTGGGCCGTCACGCTCATGAACCCCTTCACCCTCAGCGACGAGACCCCGAGCGACCTCTTCCCCCGGGCCGCGCCCGGGCTATTCCGCTTCAGCCCCGGCGCCATGGAGGGAGGGCTTCTACGGCAACCAGGGCATGGTGCGGGGCCCAAACCCTATCCCTCTGGCCCGTTCCCTCAAGCCCCGCAGCCATAGAGAGCTTCCGTATACGGGCATGGCGTGCGCCCGCGCGCGCCCTCCCCGCCGCCTGCGGAGTGCATGCTGGCGCCGCACCTGCCTGGAGTACTCACGCTCGACCAGGCGATGCCATTCACTTTACTCAGTCCCGCTGCTGCTGCACCTGTATGTTCGCGTGGACTGCAACAGGCCGTGGCTGGCAGTCGATCTGCCCATAGTGCGGCCGCCGCGAGACCGCGGCCGCGCATGCAGCGCACGGCGCGAGCGCGCGCGCGCCGGTGCGCGCGCCTGACGCCGGGGGCGCCCGGCCGCAGGTCTACTCCCCGGCCATCGTCCCGAATCTCACCGACTGGTTCTACCACCACGCCGTGGGGACCAAGGGCCACCCAGGCGCGCCCTACCCTAGTCACCCCCCCTGACCCCAACCTCACCGACTGATTATACCATTACGCATAAAAACCGCGCCGTGGGGACCAAGGGCCACCCAGGCGCGCCCTACCCTAACCACCACCCCTGACCGTAACCTCACCGACTGCTTCTACCATTACGCATCACCATGCTGTGGGGACCAAGGGCCGCCCAGGCGCACCCTTGCACCCTGCGGCGCACCCGCCCCTGCGGTATAGGTTTCTGCGACTGCCCTCGGCCGCCTTGGCAGAGGATGCAGCGCGTCGGCGCCGCCCTGTCTCAAAAGGACACGCCGCCCCTGTGCGCCGCCATCACAAGCGCGGTCCCAGCAGCAGGCTCGTGATGCAGGCATCCATGCGAATGCTGTAGCAGCAGACATCCATGAGGATGCCCGTGACAGTCGGGCTGGCTGCGCCGGCGCGCAGGCGAGACCGACAAGCCCATGGACTACACCCTGCGGTGCGCGGCGCCGCGCTTCCTGCCGCCGCCGCCCCGCCGCCGCCGCCCTGCTGTCCCTTGCCTGCACACCAGCTTGCTGCTGCGCCAGAGGCTGTCGCTAAAGCGTGCCAGACCCCCTAGTCCAGCAGGGTCTTCCCGATCCCTGAGCGCGGTCGTGCGCTCAGAACCTGCATGGCTGAAAGCACACCACATGTTGCCTAAGCAGCCCTAGCTGGCTGAAACAGGCTTTAAACGTAACATGCCTGGGTGCGCCGAAAGGCGCGCGCACTCAGAGCGCACTCACATGCACCACGCACGTGTGCGCAGCGCTGCGCAGCACGGGCCCACTCTGGGCTGCAGCGGCGGCCAGGGAGTACATGCATAATAGGGTTGGCCCACACCCTATGGTGGCGGCCAGGGAGTACATGCTGGCCATGCGCGAGGAGGACTTCTTTGTCGTCCAGGACGCGCTGGTGCAGCACATCGGTGCCGCCCGCGCGCTCTGCTACACGCCTACAGAGCCTCCCTTTGCCCTGGGCCGGAACACAGATGTCGTACATTCATTGCAAATGTTACGATGCACGTCCGCATGCACCATCATACATAGAAGGACATGCGGAGTCGCGTTCATATGAACTGACAACCAAAACGCGGGTCACTGTTGGCCCTGACATGCACGTGGGGCGTAGCCACCCCGTGCGTTCCACGCCCTCTTGGCGCCCCCAAACCTGACTGGTCTCCTGACCGGCACAGTGCGCTGCAGGCCTCAAGTCCTCGCTGGGCGGCAAGTTCTGGACGGCGCAGTCGTTCCTGGACGCGTCGTACGTGCGGGCCAGCCCGCGGCCGGGCCGGCCCGCCGGCACTGCGGCGCGGTGACGACCGCGGCGCGAGGCGCGGCCACATGGCCTGCAGGCTCGTCCTGTCGCCCAAAATCTGGCACGGGCCGGCCCGCAGCATCGCGGCGCGTTGATGCCCGTAGCGCGAGGTGAGGCCGCATGGCTCATCCTGTTGCCCTGACTTTGCATGTACGTTGGAGGAGGGCCTGGGATGGGCTGGGTTTTAGGTTCTAGCCTTTCCTAGCTTTTTCAAGAAAGCCTGGGCAGGCCGTCGCCGTTGAGCGCGTGCGCGGCCTTCCTGGCACTGCTGGACATCTTTGGCTGAGGTCTGCATCAGCTTGCGGCCACCTCATTTGTTCTGGGCGCCTTGCTGCATCGCCGTGTCATTGGCGTATTACACAGGAGAGCGGGTTTGAGCCTCCGCCAGGTTGCCTTTTAATTTCCAGCGGCCGGAGCCCGCATTGCTTGCATGCAATTGCCTGGCACCCCTGTTTCAAGACGCTGAGTTGCTAGCCTTGAGAGTGCGCGCACGCCTTCTGTGAGGCGCACACTGCTGTACCTGGGTATGGTATGGTGACTGGTTGCAATTCTTTCTTCTTGCCCACCCTGCATTTATGTTTGCGGCCGTGTATAGTATGTGCAACACATCTCATGTGACCCTCCAGTGTAGTCATACAGTGCTCGGATACGCAGACGCATTGCGTTGTGCCGCATGCAACACATAGGGCGTGCAACCACCCCTCCGGCCCCAGGAACCGTCCGCGGCGGACACGCTTTGGACAGCACTGGTGGCTGGCAGCCTGATGGCAATGCCCCTGGGAAGGAGCGCACACAGCACTGATGCATCTCGAAGAGCAGCCTGTGCGGCGAGCCGCGTCGCCGCTGCCTGAATGCAAGCCGCCGCATGCTCCACCCCGGCCACAGTAGAGCTGGTAAACGCGGCGGCTCGCCGGAGCACGCAGAAACAGCGCCCAGGCCAGGAAACCCTAGCCCGGCACTGCTGCACCCGAACCTGCGGAGCCTGCCCACGCAGGCAGGGGCGCCGCCGGCTGGCTGGGGCCCGCAGGCGCGGCACGCAGCGTAGCAGCGACGGCCTCGTCCACGCTCCAGAGCTCGCCCGACGCGCAGTCCAGCATCCAGCAGCCGCCAGCGCCAGCGCCGCCGCCGCCGCCGCCGCCGCGGGCGCCGCCGAGCGGCGACCCGCGCCCGAACAGTACGCCCGGCGCGAGCAGGCAGCCGGCGCCGCCGCGCGTGCGCAGCGCGGCCAGCCGCGGGCCCTGGCGCGCGGGGTACACGTCCACGCGCGCCAGGTGCGGCGCGTGCACCGCGAGCAGCATGCGCGGCGGGTCTGAATACCCTAAACCTAACCCTACACTGCGCGGATGCCCCGGCGCCGCCGCGCGTGCAGCCGGCGGCGGCGGCGACGGCGGCTGCGTGTCGGGCGGCTGCTGCAGTGGGGAGGGCCCCGTCGGAGGCCCCGCGCCCGCGCTGGAGGCCGGCGGAGCGGGCGGGGCTTCCGCGGCGGCCTCAGGCGGCGCTGCCGCGCCAGGCAGCTGCAGCCAGGCCAGCTGGGCATCGCGGTAGCCTGGCTCACCCCGTGCGCCCGCGTCTAGTCAGGCCGCATGCAGGCAATCTTGTCAGTGGCATGAGCAACAGACACCCACCGACATCAGCACCCACCAGCAGGCAGGTTTGGAGCACGGATCTGTGTCAACAAGTGCACCGAGAAGGAAGGGCATCAGCATGTGCAGACATGCACAGCCATGGACTTCATCAATCTAACTGTTTGGTTCCAAGAAGACGCCTATTTTTCATAGGGCCATAATATACGGGTAGGGACCATGTGACGCCCGGGAGCGCGCACCCTTGAGCACGCGGAGCACCGCGCCAGTGCCGGCGTCCAGCAGCATAACGCGCCCCAGGGCGTCCGCCGCCGCGGCCAGGGGGCCCCTGAGTGCGTAGTCAGTGACTTGAGATCAGCATGTCAGCCCCAGACATGCTGGAAAGCCCTTCTGACATCGAGGCAACGCAACAGACTGTGGTGCGGCAAGAGACAGGCCATAGGGCTGCATGTTATGTGCCCTGTTCCCAGCCGCTGAGCACATGAAGGCGAGGCTGTACAGAGACGAGCCAAGGACCGCGCCAGGGCAGCAGCGCCAGAGATGTGAGTCTCACGCGGGACAGCCTGCGCGAAACGCCAGAGCGCAGTGGCCTGTTCGCCGGCCGGCCAACGCCAAGAGGGTTCCATAACCTGAGCTTTTGGAAGAAGACGGACAGCAGCCCATTTTAGCAATTCCCGGCAGCCCCAAGAACGCCGCAGACTACGCGACCCCGGCGGCGCGGGCGCGCCTGGGCGCCAGCACGAGCGAGGTGACCGCGCGCGGGCGGTCCTGCACGGAGCGCCAGAGCGGCGCGTGCTCGCCGGCCGGCGGCGGCGGCTCGGGCTCTGACTCGGGCGGCGGCGAGGACGCCGCCGATCCCGCCAGGAACTCGGCCGAGTTCTGCAGCCAGGTGCGCACGCCTGCGGGTGGTGTGTCAGCGGGCGCCCGGCCGGGCTGCGCAGCCAGGGCCGCGCGCCTGCGCAGATTGAGCGACGCGAGGCGGGCGAGGACGGGCTCAGAGCTGGCAGCTCTGCTGCAGGCGCTCGCACGCGTCACCACACTGATAGGAGCAGCGGAAGGCACTTGTCAGGCAAAATGTGGGGCATTGGCACACAACACGCCATGCCGCTGCTTGTGCGCAGGATGCCTGCTCCTTGCTCGCATGCACCAGGGTGCCAAGTCTGGCGGCGCCACAGCGGCTTGCGCATACATAACGCGCGCGTGATCGGCCAGCCCTGGCGGCGTCCTTCGGCGCGACGAAGGTGAGGCGCCAGGTGGGAGCGAGCGCGGGGGCCGCGCCCGCGCGGTAGCCCCCGGGGCGCCCCATGAGCGCCTCGCGCGTCATGCTGGCCACGCTCGCGGCCGCGCTGGTCGCCAGATCACCCACGAGCGCCAGCGTGCCGCGGCCGCCGCCCTCCTCCGCCTCGCTCACCGCCACCGCCGGGTCCCTGCCGCAGCGCGTGCGCCGTGTTCCCGCAGCCGGCCTGTGCGCGCACCTGCGCGAGCTGCTCTACAGGAAGACGCGACCGGCACAGGCACACATGCATTGCCGGTTTCCACTGTGCTTCTGTTGGAATCTTATTCCTGTGAAGCGCATCAACTCATCGGCCCACACACGGCGCCCCCGACTTGTTACCCAGCGTCAAGGCAGCAGCTGACCGCTTGTACAGATGGTCGGTCCCTTACTAGAGCACTGCCGCGGTCAAGCAAGCCATCCAGACCCGCAGCATGCCACCTACTGACGTCTCCGTGCGGCGACCCGGACAGGCGCAGGGCGGGGCTCACTGACCGACGGTGAGGATGACCAGGCGCGGCGCCGCGCCGCGCTGCGCCATCGCCGCGTACAGGCCCGCGCCGCGTGCGCCCACCAGGAGCCCGTCCGCGCGCGGCCCTGCGTGACAGGCGCCGCCGGTCAGCGCGCCCGCGGGCAATCAAACATGCGCCTTTTGCTTGGGGGGTTGGGTGTAGACTACACGCCATGTCCTCGCAGAGTGCAAAACGTGCGTGTTCTGCCGAGGGACGGGGGGCGGTGCGCGCACCCACGGCCCTGCCCAGGCTCCACTTGGGGCAGGCCAGCGGCGGCGGCCAGTCCGCGTCGCGCGTCGGGCCCAGCTGCTTGCACAGGCGCACGAGCGAGCGCACCTGCGCAGACAGTCAGGTCTTTTGTTGAGAGCTTGGCCGCGTTGACCTCCAGTGACAAGCCCTGCAGCTGTGCATATTGAGTGCAACTGGGCGCGCAAGTGGAGGGGTGGACAAGCCTTGATGGACAACATGAGGCGCCGCTGCACAAATAAGTGGTTTAACGGGTCCAATTGCGGCTGTGCAGCGCATGCACCGATTGGGGTGGAGCTCTTTGTTTATGCAGAGATGATATTGCGGCGGGTGCAAAGCCACAGCGCGAAAGTACTTATCATGCTCGTCGTATCGTGCTGCAGCCGCTTGGCGCATAAACACACACAGCGCGGGCCCGATAGGGCGGCCGGTTTGGCGCGCCTCCAGCGCGGACACGCGCGCGACCGCGTCGCAGAAGACGGCTGTGACGTCGTCGGCCGCGTCCTGCGGGCAGAGCCCGGCGCCCGCGGGCCGCGGCCGCAGCGCCACGCACGGCCCGCCGTGCAGCCGCTGGCGGTGCAGCAGCGCGAGGCCGCGTGGCGCGTGCAGCTGCAGGTGCCCGCTTGACGTGCCCACCAGCAGGCAGCCGTCGTCGGCCGCCGCGCTGCGCGCGCGGGGCGCCGCGGCCGATCGGACGCTGCGTCGTGGTGGAGGCGGGCGCCGTGGGCGGCGCGCGGCCCATCAGCGCCACGGCTTTGTCACCCCGCTGCCGCAGCTCCTGTGCCCGTAAAGAGGAGGCAAATGCAGGCTGCCATCAACGGCAAGTGCACCCGCAGAGGCAGACAGCCGCCCCGGACCGGTGCAGGCAGCTGCTGTCAGGCAAGCAGGGCGTGTGCGAGCCCGGGGAACCAAATTGTTGCAGAGAGAGCGGCAGGCAGCCGGGCTCGATTAGCGGCTGACGAGCGTGCCTGGCGCCGTCGGCGCCCGGCGGCGGGGCCCACGAGAGCCAGCACAGCGCGGTCACTTCCTCCGCCGCGCCGCACGCCTGCACGCACTCTACGGCCGCGGCGGCGGCGGCAGGCGGCGGCGGCCGCTGCGCGGACTCCTCGCCCAGTGACACGAGCGCCAGGCGCTGCCGGTATGCAAACGCAAGCCTGCGGCTGCACAGCGGGGCAGGCGGGTGTCACAGGATTATATTATTTCGCAAGATGGAGGCGGCAGGAACTCATATTGACCCTCGGAAGCCCGATGTCTTTAGCAGGAGCCTGGCATTCAGGCGACGACAGTTGGACAAGGAAGAGTCCAACTCGCATGATGCGGGGGGCGCACGTGGATGCGTGCAAGGCCTTCAAGGTCGACTTCCGTGCCAAGGCAGCGCTGCCGCACGCATCCGCCGGGTAGTCAGCATACAGGCCCAGCAGCAGCTCCTGCATGGGGACCTGCATTGCGCCTTTAGGAAGACTTCACAGTATAAAGAGTCCCGCTTCCTTGTAGCAGGTGCGCACGCAGGACCTGCAGCACCATGGACGCGTCTACACCAGTCAGTGCATGCAAGTCCATCAGCTGAGCCATGATGTTACAGAGCAACCCAGGGGCACCCGGCTTTGGCATGAGGGGTGTGCCCAGTGCCTACCCGTCTGCCTGGAGGTGCCAGTACCCACCTCCATCTGCGGCGTCTGTAGCTGTCTCAAGTTGCATACAGTGAGTGAGGAAGGCTGTAGTCGCCTGCGCTGGTCACAGAAAATATCGTATTCACCTGGTTTGCTGGCGTCTTGCGCTTGCAGAGTGCAGCAGAGTAAGGCTGCAGAACAGTGTTCTGCACCCGGCAACAGCGCTCAAAAGAGGCTGGGCCGCAAGCTGCACGTGCGGGGGGAACTGCGATGGACGAGGGTTATGCAGACGCGGACAAACACGCAGAGGTCTGCTGCTCGCCCCATCCCGGATGCACCTTGCAACGTCAGGCCATGCTCTGCTGCTGCTGAGCGAGCCATGTGCGTCACGCAGGGTGGCGAGCCCGGCAGCGCCGGGCCCGCAGCAGCAGGCTCGGCGCCTGAGGCCAGCCACAGCGTGGCAGGCAACCTCGGCGCGGGCGCCAGCATCCCTGGTCTGGCTGCGGCTGCGGCGTCCGCGCCTGATGCACGGATGCCGGACGGGGCGGAGGGCGGCGCGTCGGCAGGCCCCAGCGCTGCGCAGCCTGCAGGCGGGTGGGGCGACGCGGCGGACGAGCGGGGTGCGGGGGCCGCGGGCACGGGGCCGCGGGGCGCTGCCAGCGGCTGGGCCGGGTCGGCCGGCGAGCGCGCCGCGCTGGCGGCCGCGCCGCTGCGTGTACGGGCAGAGGTGCGGCTGTTCACGCGTCGCGGCACCTGGCTCAGGCCTTCCGCCGCGCAGTGCTCAAGGAGTGTATGTTGTGCCGGTGTGGGGAGCAGAGGCCGGTGTGGGGAGCAGAGGGGCTGCCTGCAGCACCCCGAGCGCGGCAGCTGCGCAGGCGCCGGGCGCGGCGGAGCTGGCCGAGGCGCGCGAGCGTGGGCGCGGCGAGTATGGCTGCGCGCACTACAGGCGGCGCTGCCGCCTGGTGGCGCCGTGCTGCGGCGAGGTGTTTACGTGCCGGCACTGCCACAACGAGAAGCGGACTGCAAGCGAGTGGGTGCGGGCCGCTGGCCACCCTCCGCACTGCTCGTCCGTGGTCGTGGCGCTGCTGGCCGAGGCACTGCCTGTTACCTGAGAAGCCTGCCAGCCGTGCAGCCGCCGCAGGGCCTCGGTCCTCTAAGTTGTGGTTACATTAGTCAAGTGGCTTGTTGCTCCAGCACGTACTGCTAATGCAGGGTGCAACCTACCCGGCGCGCGTCCGCATGACGCCCAACTTAGACTGATGTTCCCCCAGTAAACTTGCAGCAACTGCGTCAGCGGCCAGGTCCCGAGCGAGCCCAGAACATTGCAACCCATCTGCAGAATGGCTGCAACCCGGCACCCGGCCGTGAACGGGACACAGCTTTGGCGCGCGCACGGGCCTGCGCCTGGCGAGCCTGTGCCTTCTGAGCGCTGTGCTTGCTGGCTGAGGACGCCGCCGCGCGCCGCAACAGGACCCCGCCAAGCGGCACGAGCTGGACCGCGCCGCGGTGCGCGAGCTGGAGTGCGCGCTGTGCGGGCTGCGGCAGCCGGTCGGCGCGTCGTGCGCGGCCTGCGGCGTCGGCTTCGGCGCGTACGCATGCCTGCGCTGCTGCTTCTTCGACGACGACCTGCGCAAGCAGCAGTTCCACTGCGACGCGTGCGGCATCTGCCGCGTCGGCGGCCGCGCCAACTTCTTCCACTGCGCGACCTGCGGCTGCTGCTATGCCGCCACGCTGGTGGGGGGGCCACCGGGCCCCCCCCCCCCCCCCCCCCCGCGCCAGCCGCCCGCGCGGCCGCCCGCACTGCTGCCCGCGCGCCGCGCCGGGGCGCGCGCGTGCCTATTGCCGCACGCGGCGTGTGCGCCGGCATGCCGCACAGCTACTTTGCGCTGGACCCGGGCCGCGCGCCGTCGACACGCGCTGGTCACGTCCGCTCACAGCACCGGCCTCACACATTGTAGGCTCCGCAGCGGCAGGGCAGCGTCAGCGCGACCGCCGTGTGGGCATGTCCGGCCGCGGCGCCGCGCCGCGCGCTGCTGCGCGCGCGTTGCCTGGGGCGGCAGCAGAACTGGCAGGAGGGAGCGCCTGCCCGGGGTGGAGGGCGGGAGGCCGGTTGCCCTGGCGCGCTGCGCCGTGGCCCCCCCGCGGGGCCGCCTGGCGCGCGTGGTTCATTGGGAACAGCGCGCGCAGGGCAACCACGTGTGCGTGGAGAACAGCATGCGCCAGAACTGCCCAGTCTGCTTCGAGTACCTGTTCGACAGCGTGCGCCCGACGGCCGTGCTGCCGTGCGGGCACACCATCCACTCTGACTGCCTCAAGGAGATGGAGCGCAACCGCCAGCTGGCCTGCCCCATCTGCATGAAGTCGTACGCGGACCTGGCGCCCGTCTGGCGCCGCATGGATGAGGAGGCGCGTCCCGGGGCCCCAACCCCTGATCTTCTATCCAGACTTACGGTACAGGGTAGGTAGGGGTAGGGTCGTATGCGGACCTGGCGTTCGTGTGGCGCCGCATGGACGAGGAGGCGCGTCCCGGGCTCTTGGCCCGCAACGCCCTGTTCCCAGCCTGGGGTGCCTCGGGGGCCCGCTCCGGGCCCTGAGCCCTGAACCCCTTTCAAAGGAGGTTGGGAGTGCAACCCGCCGTCTGGCCTGCCCCATCTGCGCGAAGGCATGCTCGGGCCTGGCGCGTTGTGGCGCCGTGAGGGCGAGGAGGCGCGCCGCCTGGCCCCGTCGCCAGGGGCTCGACGCCCTGTCCCCAGCTTGCGGGTCGTGACCCGCCTGGGGACGTTCTGAAAAGTTCGCACTCTGGCGGAGGGGAGCTCCCTTCGCTGACATGCGGCTCGCCTGCTTTTGTGACCAGCTAGGAGTTGGCCAGGCGGGCAAGCCAGGAGGGCGATGCGCGCAGGTGGCGGCTATGCCGATGCCGGAGGACTTTGCGGCGTGGACGGCGAGCATCCTGTGCAACGACTGCAACCAGGCGCGCTGCCCGGAGCAGTCAGGCCTTGCCCGCGTCAAACCGGTGCCGTGCGCAGCATGCTTGGGTAGGGGGTTCATTGCGGTGTTCGGCTGAGCACTAGGCGCCTGTGGCTGCTGCATGCCCGCACCCGGGGACGGCTGTCGCAAGCGGGCGCGCCCGCGCAGGCCTGGGGCTCAAGTGCCCGGGCTGTGCGTCGCATACCATGCACCAACCTACCCTAACACCTAACCCAGGCAACGGCCGCGCAGGCCGCGCGCGTGCCGTTCCATATCCTGGGGCTCAAGTGCCCGGGCTGCGCGTCGTACAACACCCGCCGCCTGGGCGTCGCGCGGGCGCCGCCGCCGGCGCCGCCGCAGCCGCCGCTGGCCGCCGGCCGGCAACTCTAGGCGCGGAGCGCTGCAGCCAGGTCGATGCTCGGCATGCACCCCGCGCCGCCTGGCCAGCGTGCGGCTGCTTCTCTGGCGCTGACAGGAGAGTGGCCGTGGCAGTCTTTGCGCCCCAGGCGCTGCTGCGCCGCTCAGTGACTGTTGTGTATATGATGGGTCGGGGCGGCCGCGGTGGGCCAGTCGCCTGGTGACTGAGCCGCGTGTATGCTGTGTGTGGAGTGAGGGGTGCGTGTATGGGAAGTCTTCCATACAGGCAATCCTTGGGCGCTCCTGCTGTTTACACGGCGGCGCTTCAGCGCAGTGCTGGTCGGCAAAGCAGTTAGAGCAGCGTGTTGTAATGAAAGTGCGGCAATAGCACGCAAGTGGTGAGCCCGGTGATTTGAGTGTTGGATGCTGGCGAGAGGCCCAGTGCATGGTGCACGAGTGTGCTGCGCCTGACCTTCAGTCCGCACCTGAGGCCAGACTATGTATGCACATGAGGGCAGAATATGTATGCCCTGGCGGTCCAGTGGTGAGTATAGGAGGCCTGTTTCTGTACGCAGGCGTGTTATTTGCTGCCGTTGGAATGCCGGTCCATCAGTTGCATGCCGATCTGCCGTAACGGGATAAAGCGCTCAAAAGCCAGGAGATTTGCAGATCTCGTTTACGCCAAAACTCCCAAGGGCAGGCCGCTGTGCAGCTCGCGCATAGAGCTGGCGCTGCGCACAGGAGCAAGGAACAGCGCCTGACAGACTTACGGCCGCTGGGACGGCTGCTCACTCCCGGCGTGCCTCGCACACCTGCGGCTGGCCCGCATGAAGCGCATCCTGGTGGTGGACGACGTCAGGTGAGCACCTTAGTGGCGCTGGCGGGCTGGCTCGCAGCCAGATTCGCATGAGCAATGTCTGATATATCAATGTACCGCCTTTCACGCAGGCTCAACCGCTTGCTGCTGGGCAAGCTCCTGGGCAGACTGGGCTATGAGGTCGTCTACGGGTGCAACGGCTGGGAGGCGGTGGACGTTTTCCAGCGCACGCTCGCGGCTGAGCAGGAGGAGCGGGAGCGGCTCTTCTGTGTGCTCATGGTGCGCCCCCAGTGGGTGTCACACAGCAGGCGCCCCTCGTCTGTCCCTGCAGGACGAAGCGGTGCAGCGCAGCTGATCAGCTGCGCTCGCAGTATTCGTCGCGCGCGCCTGTTTCAACGCGCGCTCCTGGCGGTCTCGCGCTCACACCGCGCTGCCGCAGTGCGGCGAACTGTCAGCTAGCACCCCTGTCAAGGGCTTCAAGCGGAGCGGCAGCACATAGGTTAGGTTGGCGCTTCAGTGACGGGCACCTTGGGGCGCTGTGCGCCGCGCGCCAGCAGTTCGGTGCTGGCAGCCGAAGAGAACGGAATGCCCTACTCTGCTGTGCTGCCGCGCAGGACATAAACATGCCGAGCTGCGACGGCCTGCAGGCGACGCAGCTGATCAGGCGCCTCGAGGACCAGCACCAGCGCGGCTGGGGCGGCGAGCCCGCGGCGGACAGCTGCAGCGACAGCCCGCGCTCGAGCGACAGCGGCGCGCGGCGGGTGCCCATCATCGCGGTGTCGGCCTGCAGCGAGGCCGACCAGCTGCTGAGCCCGGCGCTGGCAGAGGTGGCCGACCCTACAGGTGCGCGCCGCCGCAAACCCCACGGCGCCCCTTTCAAGCCCTATTCCACTGCCGCAAACCCTGCGGCCCCTCTCTTAAGTCTCCGCTGCTGCGGACTGCCACGTTAGGCATATTGCGTCGTCACGCACTGCGTGTGCCCGCGCACCAGCTCGCGCGGCCGCTGACCAGCGGCGTGCGCAATCACTCACAGCTGCCGCGCGCGCAGAGCGGCCGTGGCGGGCGTGCGGCATGGACTGCTTCCTGGACAAGCCGGTCAACCAGGCGAAGCTGCGGCTGGCGCTGTCGCGCCTGGAGGCGGGCGCGCCGCTGCCGCCCGAGCTGCCGCCCTGCGGCGAGGCCAGCTGCGAGCCGGGCGGCCGTGACCTGAGCCGGCCGGCTGGGTTGCTGCGGCCGCCGGGCGCGGAGGCCGGCGACTGCCTCGCGGCGGTGCGCAGCTGGGCGGGCGCCTGCCCAAGGGCTCTATCTTGCGAATCTATTTGCAGGGTCTGGCAGGGTCTGGCATAGCTGGCAAGCCTGTGCACTGTTGTAGGCTGCCCGGGCTGCTTGCCGCTTATGCGGGCGCTGCGCTGCGGCCGCCAGAAAAATCATGCTGGTGCGCCACCCGCGCGGTGAGATTTGCGGGAGAGGGCGGCGGGGGAAGCTGTGGGGTGGGTGGCCACATCGCTCTGCGGGCGCTCTTTACGGGCCAGCGGGGGACCTGCGAGGTGGGTGTTTTCAGGCTTGGTCTCACTGAGTGCACGTGCGGGGCGCAGGTGCACGCGCGTCCGGGCTCCCAGCAGGTCGCGCGGTGCGGCCTGGGCGCGAGCGTGCAGCGGGCGCTGGCGGCCGTGAGGGGCGGCGCGCCCGCGCGCGGCCCTGACCCGCGCGCCGCGCCTGCGCCCGGCCCGGACACGTGCGCGGCCAAGCGCGCGGCGCCCGCCCCTGCCGAGCTGCGCGCCGCCAAGCGCGGCTGCTCCAGCCCGGACCCTGCCTGCGCGCGCGCCAAGGCGCCGGCTGTCATGCGCATGGGCAGCCGGGAGGGCACGTGCGCCACTGCGTAAGCCGGCCTTGAGGAACCGGTCTCAACCCGCCACCCTGCACGCACAAGGGCGCCGGCACAAGTGCTGGCCAGTGCGTGCACGGTAAGGTGAGCGGATGCTGGACCAAACGCCCCAGGCTTGGCTCTGGCCCTGTGCGCCTCGCGCGCTGATGCGGTGCCCGCCTGTGCTCGAGCGGCTGAGGAGGCGCGCGCGCCTGCTTAGGCGCAGGTGCAGGGAGTGCGCTTGGGGCCGGGATCTGCCAGAAAGAGGCTATGAACCTGTGCTGCCGCCCAGCGGAGGGAGCGCGCACCTGCCGGGCGTAGCAGCACAAACCAGTGTGCAGTGTATTCTTAGCTAAGTCCCAGTACCCCACCAGCGCGTCACTGGGCGCGCTGCTAGCTACCCCTAGGCCCGCCTCGTGCCGTGTGCTCATTTTCGGGCCGCCCTGCGGCAGCCCGCACAGCTCTGACTCTAGCTTACTGCTGTCTCGTGCTTTTGCTAGCTGTGGAGTGGGCGTGATTTGCTGAGAGCCGCTCGGCGGTATGGTAGTTGGAGGTTGCTAGGGGGCAGGGGACGGGGCGCGCTGCTGACCCCGGTCAGCCTGTGTCGCGCTCCAACTGCGCCGGCCCGTCGTGCCTGCCTCCCCAGGCGCCTGTATTGTTTCGCGGCGAAAAGCTGCCAAGCCACCACCCAGCGGTGGACGATTAAGGGTTGATGCGCGCTGCGCACAGCAAAATTCTTTCTAGGGTGTCGCACGACTTTGTTCGCGTCGACGATGTCTTTTGTGGGAGGGTGTGCGCCCAAGGACGGCGCTGCACAGGCAGTGAGGTCGTAGTTTGGCTGCCTCACCAGGTCGAGCTGCTGTGGGGCCGGTTTTCTTTTGAGAGTGTGTGTAGCTGTTCAAGTATCTTTGGCTGTGCAGAGCCCTGCGCGGCTTGAGAACGGGCGATCCCAACCACCATAGGTTGTGCGATGCCATATGCCTTGTAGGCGTGCCTTGCAGGGCGGTCCTCATGTGGCTGCATACCTCTGGGAGGTTGCTCATGCGTGTGTCGCTGCAGCGCATCGCGTGTCCCACCGCAGGCGGTGTGCTGATGTCGGCCAACGCAGGCGCCATGCTCGGATGCGGCGTGATGAACAATTGATACAGCGGAGTAGGGTTTTTTTAAAACAGCCTCTGTGCCAGGTTATTTTGGTGTAATCAGCACATACGACATGCTGCGCAGTCATCTCATTGCATGCAGCTCACCACCGCGCTCAAGGTGCCTGCTCACACGCCGCAGCACGACGCCCGCCCCTGTTTCTGCTCAAGCCCGCAGTTCAACCGGTTCCACGCCTGCACTCACGCATGGCATGCATGCGCATGCAGCCCTTTCAGCAGCCCTACGCCAGAGGCGGCAGCACTGTCAGGCAATGCGCCCATGGCAGCGACGCTGCTCCGCGGGTGCGCCGTGCCTGGTTGGAAGGGGCACGCGCACGCTCCGCGCTCCTCCTGACACGAAGTGCAACCCGCAGGCAAACCTGCAGGCCCCACAGACGCCGCTAGCCCGCAGCGGCGCCACCCATAAAACCCCGCCGCGGCTGCTAAAACTGCTCGGAGTGCCCGGGCCTCGCTGCACGCGCGCCGCTCCCATGGCCGAGGGCAGCAGCGCCGCCGCTGTGCCGGGGCCCTCAGCATCGTGCACTGCAACTTCGCCCCGCACACACTCTCTCGCGGCGGGCCTCGCGAGCAGCAAACCAGGGGCCAGCAATGCGCCGGCAAGAACGTGGCACTCAACCCGAGCGGCGCAGCCCTTCTCCTGCGACAGACGGCGCAGGGCATAACGCCGCCCTGCCGCGCGGCGCGCAGGCCATCCATCGCGCCACGTAAAGAATCGCACAGACACACGTCAGAGTTCGCTACAGCCTATCTCGCACTGGCGAGCCAGCCGCCCCAGCCCTTGCACCAGCCCGCACCTCCCACCGCACGCACAATCGGTGCAGAACTCCTCCACACCTGGCCTCACTCAATCGCCAAAAAACTCCCAAAAATTCTCCAAAATTATCGACACACACACACAAGAAAAGCGCACACCAGGCCACACACACACTTTGGGCACCGCCCCAGAGCTCCGCTGCAGCGCCGCTTCACACAGCACACGGGGCGCAACAGAGCAGCCACCAGCCATCTCCGACGTCAGGGGCGCAGGTGCCTGCACCCAGCCCCACAGCGCGCGCTGCATCGACGTCGCCAGCGCCAAGCCACCGCTGCAAGCCGATGCTGCAATGCCCTCACCCAACCCTTGCACACACCAGAGCGCTACAGCCGCGGGGCAGTGCACGTCAGACGCGGTCGCCGGCTGCTGCGACGGGAGTGGCGAGCTGTCGCCCCGCCCGCCCCGCCCGACCACCTCGCACGCAACCTCGAGCGCCCGCTCCAACCAAGGCCCTGCCCTCCGCCTCACTGCTACGCCCACCACCCCACACACGCTCCCCAGCCGGCGCCGCCCGCGCGCGCGCTACAGCTTGCGCCGCGCCGCGCGCGCGTCGAACGAGACCGCCGAGTCGTTCCGGCACGAGTGCGACATCTCGCCGGCCGGCGCGGCCATCTCTACCGCCGCGCCAGCTGGCTCATTGCGGCGGCCGAGCCCCAGCGCGCCCAGGCCGAGCGCCGACCCGATCCCGACGCACGCCTCCTCGTCGCCGTCGCTGCTGCCCGCGCTGTCCTCCAGCACGCTGTAGCGCGCCGGGACGCCGCCGCCGCGCCCGCCCGCGCCGCGCTTACCGGGCGGCGCGGGCGGCGCGCCGTCGTCGCCGCCGGGGCGCCCGCGCCCCTCCGCCGCCAGGCCGCGGTAGATGCGGTGGTAGATGTGGAAGGTGTACCCCTGCGCGCATAGTGTTAGGGTCAGGGTAAGTTTAGGGCACCAGATGCAGTGCCAGATGAGGAAGGGGCAGCCCTGCATGCACCGCGCACGGGGCCGGCAGCCAGCGCAGCGCGCGGGCGCGCGCGCGGCCGGCTGCCCTGCGGTTCAGCGTTCCGCAGGGCGCCGCACATGGCCCATCCGGCGGGACAAGGCCGAGCCCTGGCGGCGCAGGCACTGCAAAGAAATAGGCCGCGCGCGACGGCCGGAGCCGTCTCAATGCAGCGCGCGCGCGCGCGTAGGCAATGGCCAGTGGCGCACAGCGGGGCGGCTCGGGGCGCGTTCATGCATGGCCGGGACCGGGGCGCACCTGCACCACCATGAGCACGGTGGTGACTGCCAGCAGCACCCAGTACTGGCACTCGCCGCCCAGGCGCGCCAGGCTGCCAACAAACAGCGTGCCCAGCGCCGCCAGCTGCACGAGCCGCGTCACGCCGTAGAGCCACACGCCGACAATCAGCACGGCGCGCGTGCGGGCGGGCGGCGCCTGCAGCCGCCGCATGACCAGTGCCGCGTACAGCATGAACTCGTACGTCGCGAACAGGTCGATCATGAGCACCACCTGCGGCGCGCGCGACGCGCGCGCGCTGCTTTCAGCCTTGTATCCTAAACCCTAGACTTGAACCCTATGCCCTAGCCAAATGCCGCGCGTCGGCACACCCTGTCGGCTGCAGCACCCACTCCCCACCCGCGGCCAGCGCTGAGCACGCCGTGCACAACGTAGCGGCCCGCGGCGCAGCCCGCTGCCTGCGCGCCGCAGCAACGCGCACTCCGCGACGCGCCGGCTCGGCCCCGGCCCAGCGCTGCGGCAATAGGAGTCCGAAGCCTGGGCGAGTGCTAGGATCGTTATGGGGTTAGGGTTGGAGCCAGCCGCGGGCGCGCGCCTTAAACGTGATGACCGAGCGGCTGAGGAAGGTCATAATGGGCAGCATGAAGAAGAGCACGTGGTGCAGCAGCAGCACTGGATTCGGCTTGACCTGCCCGCGGAAGCACGCCTCGCCGAAGTAGAGCAGGCCGTGCGAGATGACGCAGCTCGTGACCAGGTTCTGTGTCAGCGGATTGTCCACGGCGGCCGAGAAGTCAGGGCCCCACATCATGCCTGCGCGCCGCGCGCCGCGCGCCGGTGAGGCCCGCGCGCCGCGCAGGGGCGGCCTATCCCTTACCTATGCAGCACCGGCTAGCCGAGACAGGCTTTTAACCCAACACGCCTGGGTGCGCCGAAGGCGCGCGCAGTCAGAGCCTCTCCTTTCCTCTCCTGCGGAGCCGCGTGCAGGGCAGGCGGGCGCGTCGAGCTCCAGTGCGCATGTGCAGAGCTGCGGAGGACGCTGCTGCTGCAGCGCCTTGCGCGCTCGCTGCGCCGCCCGCACGGGGAGCGGCGCCGGGGCGGCGGGCGGGGGGAGGAGGGAGGGCGAGGCCGCGGCCGCGCGCACCGCCCAGGCGCCACGTCAGCGGCCCGACCTGCAGCGCGAACACGCTGCAGTACATGGCGTGGTGGATGAGGATGACGCGCTCCGGCGCCGGCAGCCGCCGGAATGCCGGGCCGGCCGCGCGCGGCACGGCCCACTGCAGCGCCCAGAAGCCGCCCACATGCACCAGCGCCATGTACCACACCAGCATGAACTGCGCGCGGCGCCGCGGGCCGTCACGCGCGCGCGGCCGCGGCGGCCTCGCGCGCCCGGCCGCAGCCGTCATGCGCGCGCGCGCTCTGCGCGGCACGTCAGAGGCAGCCGATGCACACAAAGTGCGTTGGAGCTCCTCTTCGGCTGCCGCTGCCGCATGCGCGGTGCCTGGCACCTGCGCCTGCCCCGAGCGCACCGTCGTCGCGGGCTGGGCGGCCGTGCGGCGCATAGACGCGCGAGCGGCAGCCAGGTGGCCAGCGCTTGACATCAGAACGGACATCAGGGTGGCCATAGCAAAAGGGGTTGGATAATGGTCAAGTTAGGGAGACACCAGGGTGCCCACAGGGTCCCGGCGGCGCACCATGTGGTAGAAGTAGTCGCTGGTCGCGAACATCGCGTCCATGGCCGCATCCACGCCGACGAACGAGAACAGGTTGCTCCAGCGCCATGCAGGGTTGCCTGTGAGGGGTTAAGAGTTAGGGCAGCACCAGGCTGCGCACGCTCCCCGCCAGCCCGGCCTGAGCGCTGCTGGCGCCCAGCGGCACCGCCCGCGCACACGTGCTGCAACGGCATCGACAGGGCGGCACCCGGGTGCGCAGCGGCTGGGCACCCAGCGCGCCGCAACCCGCCCTGCACAGCGCGCCCGGCGCGCGCCTGCTCCACTCTTGCATGCACGCTCACCAGGCCCCTGTGACGCCCTCTGCGTGCATGCACGCTCACCGCGCCCCTGTGACGCCCTCTGCGTGCATGAACGCTCACCGCGCCCCTGTGACGCCCTCTGCGTGCATGCATGCTCACCCCACACCTGTGATGCCCTCTGCGTGCATGACCCAGTCCTGCCCCCCGCAAGCCCTCCAAAACGCGAGCGCGTTTGCGGCCGGACGCCGGCGCGCCGGCGCGCACCGGTGCCGTGGCACGCCAGGCGGTAGATGTCCCACATGGGCACGCTGTTGCAGTGGCCGCTCCAGTGCGCGAGGAAGGCCAGCAGGTCCGGCTCTGCAAAGCCCATGACCGCGCACGTGCAGCCGCTGGCGGTCAGGCCGCCCAGCATGGAGCAGCAGACGACCGCATTCTCCTCCTTGGCTGCGTCCGCGCCGCCGACCGGGCAGTTCTCCCACACCTGCGCCGCGCGGCGTCGCTCGACGCCCGCAGCGGCGGCGCCGGCGCTCGCCCTGCCCGTCGCTCGCTCCAAGCCTGGCCTGTGCAACGCGGCACACGCGCTGCCCGGCGCCCGCTTTGCTTCTGGCTTGTATGCTCCTGCCTCGATGTGGCCCCCCGTGAGCACGCAGGCGTATCAAGCCCCGCATGCCCTGCTCGCGCGTGAGAGGCAGCTGGGCGGGGGGCGGCCGGGCGGCGCGCGCCTCCCACATCTGGCGCTGGCAGTTTGGCGTGTTGCGGCGGCGCACGGAGGGGAAGACGCCCAGGAAGTCGCCGAAGCCGTCGGCGCCGGCGGGCGCCACGGCCGCCGGCGCGCCCGCCAGCGCGGCGCCGACCGCCTCGGCGCCGTCCGAGAAGTACAGGAACATGATTGACATGACGCCTGCGCGCGGTTAGGGGGTATGTTAACCCTAACCCTGACCTCGCCCTCTTCGAGAAGCACAGGCACGAGATCGACATGACGCCTGCGCGCGGTTAGGGGGTATCTCAACCCTACCTCTGACCTCGCCCTCTTCAAGGGCACAGGCACATGATCGACATGACGCCTGCGCGCGCGCGCGCCAGACGCTGGCGGCCGGGCGGAGGCGGGCCGGCCTCGGCACGAGCGCGCCCTTCCGAGCGCGGACCAGCCCGCCCTCTCAGTGCATGAGGGGCGGGCAGGCTGCAGCGTCTGTCGCACAGGCTGGATAGCTTGCGCTCGGCTGCACGCGCGAGCGACCCGCCCGGCCGGGCCGGCCTCGCGGGGCGCCCGACGCGCAGCGGGCGCCCGGCGGCCCGGGCGCACCCGAGTGGCCCTCGCTCGCGTTGTACTTGGACAGCAGCCGCAGCGGCGCATCCGGATGCAGCGGCCGCGGCGGCGACAGCTCCGACCGCGTCATCGCCTCCACGAATGCGACCGGCGGCCCGCGGCCCTCCGCCGGCGCGGCCGCGCCGATCACCGGGCACGACGCGCACACCAGCGCGTTGGTCTGCGCGTCGTACAGCTCCAGGCACGCGCCGCCTGCGCGGGGTGCAAGGTTGGGTCCCTATACCATGTGCCTATGCCATGTCCCTAGACCACGAGGCTGCGGCCGGCTGTGGCGTGCGCCGCGCAGGGGCTGTGCCGGGCGCGCGGCGCAGCCTGCAGCACCATCTGCAGCCTGGCTGCGCAAGGGTCTGGGCACAGCGCTCCGCTCCTTGCTCGGCGTCTGCTGCCAGCACACCGGAACCCTGGTGGTGACATGCTCATGCTGCACCCACCCACGACGACCGAGGCCGCAGCAAGCTCTGAGGCTCGGGGCCCGCTAGATAGCCTGCTAGTTGAGCGCGGCAGGCGCACCCATGTGCTGGTGGCCATCGCAGCGCAGCGCCTGCACGGGCGCGGTCAGCTCCTCGCCTGCCAGCAGGTCGTTGAGCGCGAAGCCGTAGTTCACGAGTTGCATGCCGCCGCGCGGGTCGCGCGGCACGTTGTACTCGATGCGCCCGCCCATGCCGCGCGCGCCGTCGATGCGCGCCAGCTTCACGCGCGCGCCGCGGCTGCCCTCGCCCAGCACCCTGCGCGCGCGGCCGCCGCGCCCGTCAGTGCGCGGCACGCACAGGGCGGCGGCAGCGCTCTGGCGCTGGCTCGGCTCACAGATGGCATGCCACCCATGCGGGCTCGCCACCGCGTGTTGTCCACATGGTGGCAAGCAGCGCTCCCACAGGTCTTCAGCCAGGCGCCGGTGTTCCTCGCAGAGGGGCAAGCGCTTTGCGAACCCAACCTTGCCGCACGCGGCCACGCGCAGCGTCCTGGCAGTGCCCATGCCTTGGCAGGTGCCGTCACTATATGGCCTTGCTTTCCCACAGCACCGAACGAAAGGGCAAGAGCGCTGGGTCAGGCGGGCCCGCTGCAGGCACTTGCTCTCAGCACCGCTGCAGGTCATAATTCCGTCAATTCCACCTCTCAAGCATCTTCCCTTTACATGTTAGCACGTCAGACATGGCCGCTGCAGGGCCGCTGCCGCGCGCGCCTGAAGATGCTCGTGTACTCCAGCGCGTAGTCGACGGCGGCCGCGGCGGATGCGCTGGGGCAGTCGCGGCAGCAGATCACGCCGCCGCGCGGCTCGCCGCCGGGCTCCACGCCGGGGCAGCGGCACTCCACGCAGCCCACGCGGTCCAGCACGCCCACCGTGTTGATCAGGTGCAGGTTCACGTACCTGCAGGGCCCTGGCCGGGTCATGCGAGGGTGCGGGCTAGGGTATGCTTAGGTTGATAGGGTTAGGGCAGCAGCCCAGCATGGCCATTGTGCTGATGCGGCGCGGCTCGATGCAGCGCGCTGGGCACCTGGGTGCGCTGGACGGGAAGGAGCACAACGCAGGCCCAGCGCTCTGCCAAGCAGCCTGTGGCTGTCCAGCGCGCCCACAGAACAGACGCATGCACGTTCACACATCTGCAGACACGCCGCGCACATATGAAGCCTGCGACAAGCATGCCTGCCCAGGACAGCCTGGCAGACGATCGCCGAGAGAAAGGCCTGCAGCACTGAGCACCGCTGCATGTGCACCCATAGTCGGGTGGGCGCCCTTGGTGCGGCTGGCAGACTACGCTGCGGGCGCGGACCGCTTTGAGGGCGGCGTGAGTCGGTCAGCCGGCACGACGAGCGCATTTGGTTCTTCAAATGCCTGGCGCGCGATTATGCCCTGCCCAGTCGGCGGCGGCACGATGAGCGTGTCCATCGTGACAAAGTGGTGCAGGTATACCTGCCGCGCGCGTGCGCCCAGATCGGTGGCCGCCGCGCTGCCCTGTTTTGCTCGCAGCGCCGCATGCCCCGAAACGACCTGTCACGGCTGCGCGGCGGCACGAGCGCTCGGGACGAATGCCCGCCGCGTGGCAAGGACCGAGCTTGAGCCAGGAGCGCGCGGCCGCAGGCGCCCCGGCCTGTCCGCCAGCGCCTTCCCCCGGCGCGCGGCCGTGCGCATGACGCGCGGTGCGCCACGCAGCCCGGGACAGCGGCGCGGCGCGGCGCGGCGCACGGCCTGCGCGCGCGCAGGCCCTGCCCTGGCTGGCTTACCGCTGCAGGGCCGGGCGCGCACCTCCGAGGGCGGCACGACAGCCAGGTCCGCGGCGCGCACGAGCTGCGCGGACTGGTTGTAGATCGCCACCGCGGCGCCCTCCGGAAACGGGTTGGCGAACAGCAGGTTGGTGTTCACGACCTGCGCCGGCGCGGCCGTCCTCAGCTTAGGGTTTGAAGCATAAGATACAGGCTAACCCTAACACTTCTGGCCGTCCTGCGCCTCTCGGCGGCCTTGCGGACCATGCGGGTGCTCCGCAGCAGCGCGCACATCATGCAGGCCCCAGCATCGCTCTAGCTCTAAATGCCCGGCTACTATGCTTTGATCGCAAGCGGCAACCGGCACGCGGGAGGCTGGCGAGCAGGGCGGGGCTGCCTGGCCCGGGCGCAGCGCATGCGGGGGCGGCGCGCAGACAGATCAGTAGTGCATAGAAGGTCGCTTTGCACGCAGCACTGCCACACCTGCGCCAGGCACCAGGGGCGCATTGAGGGGTGGGGGGCAGGGGCTCGCCTGGCCCGGGCGCAGCGCGATGGAGGGCGACACACAGGTCACGCGCAGCAGGTCGCCGCCGTCCGGCCCCGCGCCCATGCGCTCCGCGCCCGCGCACCCGCCCGCGAACCGCGCGCCGCCCAACTCGGCTAGCGCGGCCTCCGCCGCCTGCGCGACCAGAGCCGTACCCGGCGTCAGTGGGTCTCGCCTCTGGCGCGGGCCGCGCGCTGTGGGGGAGCGTGCGCGCGCGGACAGCGCGCTCCGCCCGGCGCGCTGCCGCCTGCCGCCCGCCGCGCCGCGCGCCCGCCCTCTCCGTGCTGGCGGGCTGCGCACCGCCGCCCGGCGCCACGGCCCAGAGAGCGCGCAAGCTGCAAGACTGCCGCACTTGCCCTGCACTTGCCCTACCCCTATCTATGCATCAGAGGGCATCACAGGGCTGCCTGAGCGCAGCGGCGGGCGGGCGCGCCTGGCGCCCCGTATCCCTGCGCGCGTCGCAGCTGACCTCCACGCCGCCCGAGACAAAGACGGGCTCGCACGCGCCGCAGCGCCGCCGCCGGCACGCCGCGCCCGGCGCTAGGGGGCACGCGGCGGACGCGCAGGGGTCCACCGCGCACAGGTCCGCGCACGCGCCTGCAGGCAAGACCAGCGCGTTGCCAGCGCGCCGTGGTGCGTGCACTGCTGACCGGCGCTGCGGACGTGACAGCGCAGGCGGACACCGCAGGGCGCCGGCGCCGCCCACGACGTTCCCAATAGCAGATAGTCATGTGGCCATAGGCAAGCACCGCGCGAGGCGGCACGTGCCATGCCGCTCTGGCACGCTCCAGGGGGGCCGGGAGGGTGGGCTCAGGCCATGCTGGCGGGGCGCGCCAGGCGCGTCGACGTGCAGGCGCAGCCGCATGCCCTGCGCGCACTGCTCGCCCACGGAGCTCGCGACGGCGTACTCGCCCGTCCAGTTTGCCGGCACCTCCAGCCGCAGCGGCGACACATTCGGCCGCCCCGCGAGCAGGCTGCCGGCAGCGAATTCGCAGCCCGCCTCCCGCTGCACCCACACGTCATGGAATTGCGTGTGGTAGGAAAACACCTGCGCAGCCGCACAGGGCAGGCGCCCGTCACAGCCGCGTCCGAGGCGGCGAGCGCACAGGGGCCGGTGCCCGGTCGACGGGGCGCGCTCAGCCGCCCGGCGCCGCCCGCCCGCCCGCCGCCTGAAGCTGCTGCCTGCGCTTGCGAGCCGAGCGCTCGCCCAGAGCGCCTGTGGCGACGCGACTTGTAAGCACAGCTGGATGCGCATCAGCCCACAGCCGGGCTGCCGGCGCAGGCGCCTGCGGGCTGCACGGCACGGCCCTGTGGCAGGAACTGCAGGGCGACGCAACCGCTGCGCGTCCAAGGTGCGGGGGGCCGGCGCACCAGCACGTCGCCAGGCCGCGCATACACGTCCGCGTACTCGACGCCCGGCGACCAGCCGCGCTCGCCGCCAACCACAATGTCATCTGCCCTGCAGCCCGTGCACGCCAGCAGCAGGGGCAGGAGGAGCGGCCGCCACCCGCGCGCCGGTCGTCGGCCGTTCCGCATGCTGCGCCGGCCGCATCATAACCACCGGTCAGTTGCCTGCGGCGGTGCGCACGGCAAGGCCGCTGGGCGGCGCCGAGCGGCCTGCAGCGCTCGCCCGCCTGATGCTGGCCAGAGCATATTGGCTTATATGTGGCTGGCCAGTGGGCCACTCAATCAGGCGGGCGGCGCACCCCTGCGGCCGGCGGACTGTGCCCCTCCCCCAGCCCCGGTCAGGGAGCTCGGCAGTGGGCAGGGCTGTCGGTACCCCCTCGGCTTGCGCTAGGACACGTATCTAAGCGAAACAGCTCAACTGGGCGAAGCTGCTGTTCCGTCACATACTCAGTCGCTTCCAACCACCACAAGCGCCGATGGGCACGACGCGCGTACGTTGTGATCGGAGTGCACGCTGCTGGGGCGACCAAAGCCATTCGGCAGCCTTGGGGTCTCTGGCCCTATCTTTGCTACTTTAAAGTACAGAGTGGGTGGTGCTCAGTGCTTGCTTCTGAGCAAATCCGATGTGCTGCGCCAATGCCTGGGCTGCCTGCCGCGCGGGAGGCAGCGCCCAGGAGCACAGGCATGGCCCCGAGCGGCAGTGTGCTAAGAGCGCTGTTCGGGGCCAAGGTCTTACAAGGCTTTGCTGCTCGACGGAGCGGGCAGCTTTATAGGCCGCCGGCATGCCTGGCAGGCAGCGTGCGGCAGCACTGGGTGTGCTTCAAGCTAATTGAGCCTTGGCATCGCTTTGCTTCGTTGTGCCTCGTGATGCTTGTTTGCTACTGCAAGTTGTAGTGTATGAGCCAACAGGCACTTACATTATCAGGAAGCAGCAGTGCCGGAAGGACTGGGTGCGTGACAGGCGCGGCGCGTCACCTACCGCCCCACAGAGCCGCCCCGCCAGAAGCTGTGGGAGCTGCTCTTCGAGAGCCCGGAGGACTGGTGCGGCCAGCCCGGCAGTGCATGATAGCCCGAAGCGGTGCAGGCATGGGCTCCGCAGGCACGAGCTCCGCAGAGCGGAGCAGGGAGCGAGGAAGACAGCGCCTGACAGCCAGCTGCGGCTGCGCGCGGGCGGGTCACCGCCGGGCGCCCGCCGGCAGGTGGGACTTCCGCCGCGGCCTCAAGCGCAGCCCCAAGTCGCCGGACTTCAAGCACCGGCACAAGTTCTACTCGCTGTGGTGCAACGACCGCGGCGGCCTCGCGCCGTGGGTCAGCGAGCGCCTGGCGGCGCTGGACGCGGCGCCCGCGGGCTCGCCAAAGGTGCGCAGACGTCCGGCGCTCGCACCGGGCACGTGCAGTGCCCTCCCGGGCCGCCGCCGGCCCTCGCGTGCGCCAGCCCGCCATGCAAAGAGCTGTCCAGGGGATGTGGTCGCCTGTTTGCCGGCCCGGCGAGCGAAGCTCTACCCCACGCCGGTAAAGCTGGTGGGGCCCTCTGCCTGCGCTATAAGTGGTTGAGCAGCCCCTGTTCCCAGTGTGGTCAGATCAGGGTGCTTGGGGCCGTGCAGCAGTGTGCACGTCGGCGCAGCAGCTGTTGTGGAGCTGCCTGTTCGCGCGCCCCGTAACTGTAGCCAGCGGGTTGTGCATGGTGCGTGACGCGCGGGTGCGCGCTGTCGCGGCAGCCCCTGCCGTACCCGAGCCAGGACGAGCTCTGGGCCGACCTGCTGGCGCGCCCGTGGCTGTTCGAGCAGCCCAAGAGCGCGAACAGCGACGCCCCGGACTTCCGCAGCATCACGAGCAACGCCGGGCTCTGGCGCCGCTCGGCGCCCGACTGGGTGCAGGAGCGCTGGGCGGACGTGGATGCGCTGAAGCTGGGCGTGCGGGTGCGGCGCCAGGCCAAGGCCCGATTTAGATCGTGTATGGCGCGTCAGCCCGATTGCAATGAAGTTGTGGTTGGACTTGGGCTGCACAGTGCACAGTGCATGCGCAAATGCGTGGCCGCACTCCACCTGGCGATGTCCATGTCCATGCGCCCGCATGGGCGCCCTGACGACGGGGGAAGGTGGCCAGGGGCGGCAACGCGCCGGGGCTTGACACCGTGCTTTGGCTGCGCGCGCGCAGCCAAAGGTCATCACAGGCGGCGCCGCCCTCGCGGAGCGCGAGCAGCCCGGGGACGGCGGCGAGGCGCCGAAGGCCGTCGCCGACGGGCTGGAGTGGACCGCCGAGCATGCGGCGCAGGCTGCCGACGCGCTCGAGGGCGCCTACTCGCATGACTTCAGTGCGGAGGCGCTCCCGCCTGAGGCGCGCACGCCGCTGCCTTGGCGTGTACTTATTTTCTTCCTTTCTTCTTGCTTGTAGGTGGAAATGTGGCGGTTGGCTGAAAATCTGTGGGTTAATAAAGCCAAAAAAAAACCACCGTGTTTTTCGTTTCGTTTGTGGTCGTCTTGTGCTCCTGCCGCTGGCGCCGCCATGCCGGCGCCGCAGGAGCGCTGCCCGCTCTCCTGCAGCCAGCTTGGGCATCTCCACGCCGTGCCGCGCCGCCGCGAGGCGCGGCGCACGCCTGTGCGTGCTGTCCGTCATTGGCAGAGCGCGGCGCAGGGCTCCATGCCAGGCGAGCTGTTCCGGCACCAGCGGCGCGCGCTGGCGTTTATGCTGCAGCGCGAGCGCGGCGCCGGCGGCGGGCCGGCGGGCGGCATCCTCGCCGACGACCAGGTGCCAGCCGCGATCGCGCAGCTGCAGAGAGCGTGTTAGGTCGAATTTAGGTTATGATAGGGTTAGAGTCAATGAGATGTGAGCATTGAGCTGTTCTGGGCAGCTGGTCACAGCTGCGCAGTTGTTGGCATGATTGTCCTGCCAAGGGCGATGCTGCGCCGCAGTTGCGACAGCAGAACACTGCGCTGCTGTCGGCGCGCGCGGCAGCGAGCAGGCGCCGCGCGAGGCGCGCCCTCGCCAACCGCGTGGAGGGGGGCGCGCGCCGCAAGCGGGCCGGCCGGCGGGCGCAGGGCCTGGGCAAGACGGTGAGCATGATCGCGCTCATCCTGAGCGACCTGGACGCCCGGCGACGCGGCCGAGCTGCTGCACAGCCGGCGGCGGGCGCCTGCGCGGACGCGCCGCCGTCTGATGCGCCCCCGGCGGGCGCCAACGAGGCGCCCGAGCGGGCGGCGGCGGGCGGCGCTGCGGGGTCTGGCTCTGGACGGACGGGCGGCGGCGTGGGGGAGAGCTGTGCAGAGGCGGGCGCGCCCGGCGGCGCGGCGGGCGAGCCGGCGCCCATGCCGCAGGGCGGCACGCTTGTGGTGCTGCCCAAGACGATCCTGGCGCAATGGGCGCAGGAGCTGCAGGACCGGGCGCGCGCCCGCTGCCCATAGCCGGCCGTCTGGTGCTGCTCACCAAATGCCCGCTGCCTGCCGCCCGTTGTGCATGCCCGTCTCTCGCCCCTGCGTGTGCACTCCTGCACCCGTGCAGCGGCCATGTGATGCTGCCTGGAATCCAGCGTCTGCTAATGGGATGCGTCCGGGCTGGCCGCAGCCTGCCTGCTGCCTGAGGATGACACCCGTGTGGCCCCAACGTCTGCCAGTGACGCCGGGGTTGTTGCTTGGAGAGCAGGGCTGCGTGTGCACTGGCGAGCCGAGCCGCGCGCTGCCGGGTTGCTGTCAGGCGCCGCCTCATGCGCGCTCAACATGCGCCTCATTTGCCCCAATATGCGCCTCATTCGTGCTCAACACGCGCCTCATGCGTGCTCGGCCTGCGCCGCAGGTGGCGCCGGAGTGGCGGCTGCGCGTGCTGGCGTACCGGGACTCGGCGCGCCAGCGGCACCGCGAGGACCCTGAGGCGCTGGCAGCGTATGACGTCGTCCTGTGCTCGTACGGCGTCGTGGTCAACGACAGCCCGCTCAAGGGCGCGCCGCGCGGCCCCTTCAGGCGCGCGCGCCCTGCCGCAGCGGCCCCTGCGCCTCGGGCGCTCCGCGCGCGGGCGCCAAGGGGTCCCGCCTGCGGCGCCGCCGCGGCGCTGCAGTGCGGCGCCTGTGCTAGCATCCAGGCCTGCCCTTGACTGTGGCGATCCTCCTTCTGGGGCGCGTCTCAGTTCATCGCTCACTAGGGCCTGCCAACGTCGCATGTACGCATGCGCGCACACGTCAGCGCGGCAGTGCAACATGAGCTTACGTGAGCCAAGTATAAAAGAATGAATTAGTAGAATACTTTATGAGCCCGCCATGCGGGGCCGGCTGATGCCGGGCGGCGCGCGCAGCGTGGTCTGGCGGCGCATCGTGCTGGACGAGGCGCAGCACATCCGCACGCACACCACGCACACCGCGGTCGCGTGCTCGCTCCTGCAGGTGCGCGGCGCAGAGCGCAGCATGGTATAGTTCATTCCGCATGCAAACAGTTGAGTTTTCACTTGCCTTCACTTACTTGGCCAGAGGCATGGCGGTGGCATCATGACAACAGCTCGCTGAGCCCAGCCGTGCCGGCCTGCATGACCCAGGTCCAGCCGTGGTGCGCATGCAGAGCGACCGCGCGGCTCACAACTCGCGCCCTCGCGACTCCTCGTCACATCAGCAGGCATGCCCGCCAAGGAGCATAAGTGTCAGCGGCCGCGCCGCTGCCGCACACGCGCGTGGCGCCGCGCGCGCAGGGCGGCTTCCGGTGGGCGCTGTCCGGGACGCCCATCCAGAACTCGCTCGGCGAGCTTTTCAGCCTGCTGCACTTCCTGCGCTATGCGCCGTTCGACTCGCAGGCGGCCTGGCGCGACCTGCTACGCCAGGCCGCGCTCGCCGACAACCTGGTGCGGGCCCCGGTTTGGCAACCCTACCTAGGGTCTGCGCCAGCCGGGCCGCGCCGCGCTGCGGCCGTAATGGCCGCCAGCCAGCGGCGTGCCACCGCAAGTGGCCGTGCCCCGGGGCCGTCCCGGGGGCCGCAGCGTCCAGGTCGAGGGTGAGTGCAGGGCGGCGCGCGCGCGCAGGCGGCGGGCACGGAGCTGCTGCGCCGTATCTTGGCGCCAATTATGCTGCGACGGACCAAGAGCAGCCTGTATGACGGGCGCCCGATCGTGCCGCTGCCGCCCCGGTGCGCTGCCGTGCTGCGCCGACAGCCTGGCGCCCAGGATGCCCGAGCCCCTGCTCTGAACCCTGTTGCCTGCTTAGCGGGGCACACCCCGCATCATCACCTGCTACTGGAGGCTTGTCCAAACCCATGAAGAGCTGTTGAAAGGATAAGGTAAGGTTCTGACCCTTGGAGGCCTGGCGCTGGAGGGCACGGCATGTCAGCCACACGGGGAGGCCGCCGGCGCGCACAGGCTGGTCCAGGCCTGCCCGGTGGAGATGGGGCCGGCCGAGCGCGGGCTGTACGACGCGGCGGCCTCCGCGGGCGCCGAGGAGGGCAGCGGCGAAGATGAGGAGGGCAGCGGCGAGGATGGCGAGGGCGGTGACGACAGCGCCGCCGACGACGGCGAGGCGGCCTGGGAGGCGGGGGGCGCCAGCGCTGGCGGTGTGCCCGCCGGCGGCGCGGCGGGCCCCGGTGCGCACGCGGCCATGCCACAGATGGAGCTGCTGGAGAGGTTGCTGCGGCTGCGGCGCATGTGCAACCACTGGGCGCTGGCGGGCGGCGCGGGGCCGGTGCCGGGGTCGGGGCCGGGGCCGGGGCGGGCGCGGGAGACGCTGGGCACCTGCGGCGCGTGCGGCGCCGGGCAGCGGCGCTGCGCGGCGCTCGCCTGCGGGCACCTGCTCTGCGAGGCGTGCGCGGCGGCGCAGGCGCGCGCCCGGGGCGCTCAGTCGCGCGCCTGCATGCGCGCGCCGCGCTGGCCCAGCCGGGGCGCGGCGGGCTCTTGTTAGGGTTTCTGTTGGGGTTTTCCAAACAGACCGGCAGGTGATGCGGCACCGCCCCCGAAGGATTGGGCAGGTAGGTCCATGCCTTGGTCCGTCATGCTTTGAGGCGGCGGCGGTGGAACGCGCACTGGGCATCGGCAGGGGGGGCGCGCGGCGCGGCGCGCCGCCCGCCGGCGCGCTCGCGCCCGGACGCCGCGGGGCGCCTGGCCAGAGCGTCAGAGCGGGGTGCAGCTCGAGCCCCGTCGCTGTCTCGCCGCTGGCTGATGCTGCCGCCCGGTCTGCGTGGCGGCAGGGCGGTGCCGCGTGGGGAGAGCGCTGGGTGGACGGCGGGGAGAGCATGTGGTGCGCTGCCTGCGGAGCGTACTCCGTGCCGGAGCTGGCCGGCGCGGGCCTGGCAGAGCTCGCCGGCGCGGACGCGGCCGCCCTGCCGCGGTCCGCCAAGGTGGACCGCGTGGCGCAGATCGTGCGCGCGGCCGCCGCCGAGGGCGAGAAGGCGCGGCCCCTGTTGGAAACCGTTGACCGGGATTGCTCGCGGCCCCTGCATGCTGCGGCGCGCCGCCACGCAGCGGCCGCCAGACGCTCGAGCGGTTCATTTTGCATTGTCTCCCCGGCGTGGCTGCTCCTCTACGGCAGTCAGTGCCCTGCTCCAGCGCCCGCCTCTGGATCAGCCACGCTCGGCTGAAAGGCGCGCCCCATCTGGAAAGCAGACGTGCGGTGTCGCGTAGCTCGTGTGCGCGACCTTAAGAGGCCTCAGGCTCGCAGCTCGTTCCCCTGTGCGATAGCGTCGCGCATGAGTGCGGGCCCTGCCCTGGATTTCAAACCTAAATCCAGATTCTAGCACGCAGGCGATTGTCTTCAGCCTGTGGACCGGCTCGCTGGACCTGGTGGGCGCCGCGCTGGGCGCGGACGGCGTGCCCTTCTGCAGGCGCGGCCGCCCTCGCCCACGCGGCCTGTTACCAGTCCAAGAGTCGGGGACCTTCTGTTGATAGACATTCCACCATATCCGTGACTTGCTTTGTATGTATTGGGCTGCACTCGCCGGTTGGGGTGACATGCCTGGTGATTGCAGGATTTCGGGGTTATCCCAGCAGGCCATCACGCACAATCAACACCTTTCAGACCCAAGTCGCTGCCTGGCCTCAGTGCGCCTGGGCAGAGCAGGAGCCCTGTTTGCGCTCGCATCACCCTCCCGTCGAGACGTAAATGCAATGGGCAGTTGGATGGAGCATGTGCATGTGGAGAGCGGCGCCGCGCGAGGGCGGTGCGCCTGCGTCAGAGCAAAGCGCGGGAGCCGGCCTGACGCGGCGGCGGCTGCGCAGGCTGGACGGCTCCATGAGCGTGCCGCAGCGCGCGGACGAGCTGGGCCGCTTCCGCGCCGACGCGGCCGTGCCGGCCATGCTGTTCAGCCTGCTGGCAGGGTCGACGGGCCTCAACCTCACGGCGCGGCCCCCGCTCCTGCGACGGGCCTCAACCGGTAATAACATTGCTGCAAGTAGAGATCAAGGGCCTCAACCTCACTGTGCGCGCCCAGCTCTTGCGACAGGCCTCAGCCTCACGGCGCGCAGTCAGCTCTCTTTGCGCCTGCCCAGGGCGCCCGCGGGCTGCGGCGGCGTCCTGGCACCCCAGCGCGCACCCGCGTGCCCCGCAGCCTCGCCCGCATGCTTAGCACTGCTTCTCCTCGGCCATGGCCTCTGCAGCCTGCACGGGCGGGCACGGGTCTGAGCTCGCTATGGTGTCGCGCGTCTGTGCAGGTAGCCACCAGAGTGGTCCTGATGGAGCCGTACTGGAACTCCGCCATAGAGGACCAGGCGATCGACCGCTGCCACCGCATCGGCCAGGTGCTGGCGCGCTGCGTCGCATGAGAGCGCCGAGTAGTGACGCATCCTGTCGCATTCCTTGCCCCAGTTTTGCGCATCTGCGCGCCAGAATGCATCCCTGCGAATGGCACGACGCAGGCTTCGTATGAAACGCGCTGCGCCTGCGCTGAGATGGTGCGGTCGCAGACGCGGGCGGTGCACGTCTACAAGCTCTTCGTCCCGGGTGCGCCCCAGGGCATTCTCCCGGTTGCCATAAAAAGAATGCGTGTGAGCGCCCCACTTGAACGGCACATGCCTGCAGCTTCAACATGTCCCCACGCAGCATGACGCGTGCCCTTGCCTTGGTATTTGTGGACATATTAGTCATGTTGGCACTCGGACGCGTACTCCTCTTGCACTGGCGCTGAGAGTTCAACACTTGTGGGGATCGCTGGCCGGTCAGGGTAGGGTTTGAGTCCCAGGTCTCCGCAGCAGGCATGTGTCTTCAGCGCTCCCCTGGGCGCCGCAGGCTCCGTGGAGGAGCGCATCATCGAGCTGCAGGCCTGGAAGCGGGGCCAGATCGAGCGCGTCGTGCGCGCCAGCGGCGAGCACGGCCCCGAGCCGGCCGGGGGCGGGGCCGGGCCGGGGGGCGGGGCGCCGCGCGGCCGCGCCGCGCCGGCCGCCGCGCGGCTCTCGCGCGCGGACATCCTGACGCTGCTCGCGCCGGAGCTGCGCAGCCGGGCGGCGCGGCGGCGCGGCCGCGGGCGGCGCTCGTGACGCGCGCGCGGCCCGTGTGTGAGGGAGGGCGCCGCGAAGGCCTGCTTCCATGCTGTAGCTGTTCATCTGCGAGCCTGTGCATGGTGGAGGATAGGTGCCGCGGTGCGACCGGGCATCGGAGCCCTGCCTCGCGCAGAGCCCGGCGCTCGGACGCTGCGCGCCGTCAACTCAGCAGCCGAGCGTGGTTTCACGTGTCTGGCGCACCAGAACAGAGCCGCTGCTTGGTTTGGGTGTCCGCGTAGGCCATCAACAGAGAGCTTGAATTTATGTGCAGCAGCTAGAGAGGTCCTGTCATTGGCATAGGTCTGTTGCTGTGTTAACCGCTGTCTGCTTTTTGTGTGTGTGTGTGTCGCTGCAGAGCCAGCCAGAACCGGCTAACAGATCAAGCAAGCCATCGGGTTGCATCCGCTTTGAGGCACCGAGCAGTGACTTGGTGCAATGTGTCCGTCTGTGGTCTACATGTGTGCATGCAGTGTTGGTAAGTTGACTCAGCTCTAGCAGAGGTTTTGTTTCTTGCACCTGCACTGCTCAGTGACAGCTGGTCTGTAAATCTGGCTGGACATTCAAGCCCGCGCACAGGCACTGCTGCTCCGGCACCTCATGCATGCGCTCTGGGCAGGCGCCGCGGCTGCTAGACAGACAGGCTTTCACACGCGTCTGGCCGCAGGGCCTCGGCCGAGGTCTCTGGGGCGGGGTCGGGCTGCAGCGAGCGCTCCGAGGAGCGCGACCTGCGCGCTGGCGCCTGTCAGCATCGGCCCCCTGCCCGCTGACAGACCTGTTGCACATCCAGCTGCGGCTCCCATGTTCCCAGGCCCGCACATTCGCGCTTCCGCACCAGAGACCGGCCAGCATCGCCGCTGCATGGTTCTGGCCGTCAGCGCCGGCGCCGGTGTCCCCAGACACGCATGCCGCTGACCCGGGCAGCCCCGGAGGCGCGGCCGGGTCACCTGGGCCGCTTGTGGCCGTCGCGCGGGTGCCCCGCGGCCGCGGCGCGCTTGCGGCGCAGGCCGCACGCGTTGCACAGCGTGCGCTCGCCCATGGAGCGCCACAGCGGCGTGCGCGTGGCCGCGCACTCCTCGCACACCTGGCGGCGCGAGGGTCAGATAGGGTAGGACAGAGTCGTATAGCGGAGCCGCTGCACTTCGCCATACTGAGGAGCTGCCTGAGGAGCAACAAATAAAAGCCACTGGAATGCCCTTTTTTTCCGTTAAAATCAGATTAAACGTCTGCTACGAGCGGAGTTGACAAGTCGACAGCATGATCGCAAGCGACACGCCAGGCAGCGCGTGCGCCTCGCCTTGCCGTCGCCTGGCCGCGCTGCATCGCCCAGCTCCGCGGCGCCCTCGCCGCCGCCGCCGGCGCAGGCCTCGCCGTCATCCTCCGCGTCCGCCGCCGCGGCGCCGCGCGGCCGCCGCGGGCCAAGGCCATGCGCGAGCGCGCGGCGCTCGCGCACGCGGCCTGCCGCGGCGGCCGCCAGCAGGTCGCCGTCGCCGCTGCGGCTGCTGCGGCGCGCCCAGCGCCCGCGCGGCGCGCCCGCCGCGGCCGCCATCAATCGCGCGCGCTGCTCCTGCCGGGCAGGGTGCACACGGTGGGGCCGCCAGGCTCGGGCAGAGACCTACATCGGCTGGTCGGCGCCTCGCGCAGCCACGCCCTGCGGATCATCCTGCAACAGGCTCTTGTCCCACCCATGGAGCAGGCTAAGTGCTGCACCGCAGCACAGGCTGGCGGTGATGCCATGCGCTCAGGGGCAGCAACCCATATGCATGCGGTGATGCGCTGCGTAAGAACCATGATCTATGCCAGACCAGGGTTCACACGGTCACAGGCAAGCACAGACAGAGCAGACACATGGCGCCTTCCCTGACCTCACGGCAACACGCTCGCTGGTCACGGCTTTTCACATGCGACGCAGCGCGCCGGACGCGCGCCTGCTCGAGCGCCGCCGCCTCCTCCGCCTCGGCGACCCGCGCAGCATTCTCCGCGTACCAGGCCGGGTCGGCCGCCTCGGCCGCGCGCGCCGGGTGGCGGCACTTGCGCGGGCGCTGCCTGCCGGCCGGGGCGCGGAGCGCGCGTCGCGCTAGCTGGACGGCATGTTGCAAGCCAGTCACGGAGCGTGTGCCATGCTCCTCAGAAGCTCAGTGTGGCAAGCGAGGCCACTGAGCAGGTGCCATGCTGCCCGGAAGTCACGCGCGAGTTTTGAGTCTGCCCGCCCGCCCCCCCCCCGGCCTCTGCGGCACATGTGGCAACGTGCAGAGCCGGCCGCCGGCGCTGCTTCCTGCGTCGCTCGCGGCGCCCAGGCGCGGCAGCCGTGCGGCTGCGGCAGGAGCTCAAGATGCGGTCCAAGGCGTCCAAGGTCGTGCCGCGCCGCGCGCGGCCTCCGGCCCGCAGGGCTGCCCGGCGCGGCGCGTCTGCGCGCATGCCAAGGCGCCCAGGCACTCGGCGGGGCGCGTGGCCGGGCGCGCGCCTGGGCGTGCAGCGCCGGCCGTTGCAGATGAAGGTGCCGCAGCCGGCGAGCGCGGGGCCGTCGTCCGCGTAGAAGCCCGGCAGGCCCGCGCGGCGGCGCTGCCGGAGCCGCTGGCTGCGCGGCCGCAGGCTGGGGTGCGCGTACTCGCCGGCGCCAGCGCCCGGCGCCGCCAGCGCAACGCGCGCCGCGGCGCGCAGCGGCCGCGGCGGCACCTCCGCCGGCACGTGCGCCCTGCCGCCGCCGTCGCTGTGCGCGGAGGCGTGCCCGGCGCCGTCGGCCGCGTGCGGCGCCGCCGGGCGGCCGCCGCGCTCGCCGCCGTCCGGCTGCGGGGCGGGGCGCTCGTGCGGCTGCGGCCGCGGCGCGAGCGCGCCCGGCCGCGGCCGCGGCCTGCCCGAGCCCCGCGCAGAGCTCCGTGGGGGCAGCCAGCGCAGGCGTTGGGGCGCCGGCTGCGGCGGCAGGGCGGGCGGGCATGCGTAGCCATGCGGCCGGGGCGCCGCAGCCGAGGGCGACTGGGCGGCGAGCCGCGGCGCAAAGTGGCGGAAGATGTGCTGGAGGAGCATGGCCTTTGTCTGCGCCTCAGGGCTGCGCGCGCTGCGCACGGCGCGCAGCCAGTCAGCACGCCGCGCTGATGCAGGCATGCGCGGCTCCGCGCACGCCAGGGGCCGCCTTCAAAGTCTGGGGCTGCGCTCAAGGCACTCCCTCCGCCGGCCGGCCTGCAGCCCTGGTAGACGCACGCCCGGCCCACCCTTTTTCGTTTGACTGGACCGGGCGGCGCACCTTGGCAGCAGTGCTCCGGGCATGCTATGCGGCATATGCGTCTGTGGCGTGCCGGGGCGTTGGCCCGACGGTGATCAAGCTCGCGGAGTCGGAACTGCTCCTCGAGCTGGTGTACGACTCAGGGTCGCGTTCGAAACCGCCTTGAAATCCTCACACAATGCACGCACATGTGGAGATAAGGCATCCGCACAAAGAGCCTTCAGTTAAAGGACACAGTACAAGCTCACTCTGCCTTCCAGTGGTACGCAAGTCACGCTGCTTCACCCCTCATAAGAGCTTGACTGGCGCTGCCAACAAGTCTCCACATACTAAAAACACACTCGTACAAACGCACACGCCGTGCGCACACGCACGACGCCACCAATTCTGCCTGGTTGCCACTGTCCGCCACTGCACTTCAGCGCGCATACACCGGTCAGCTTGTAACCTCCTCATCCATGTCGCCGCCGCCCGGCGCGCTCGAGCGGGCGGCCGCCCGCTCCTCCGCCTGCCGCCTGCGTACCGCCTCGGCCGCGGCCACCGCGACCAGCGAGAAGCGCCCGCCCTGCCGCGCGCCGCGCCGGCCGTCCCGCTGCCGCGCCGCAGGCGCCCGCCGCTGCAACGCTGCCGCCGGGGCCGCGGCGCCAGGGCTGCCAGCACCGTCGGCCGGCG
>JAABUY010000606.1_pt1 | contig 59612 bp, 77 predicted proteins | sample 5560271 | NCBI WGS metagenome assembly JAABUY01 (sample SAMN10711886, study PRJNA513374) | rock metagenome | isolation source: Antarctica rocks | place: Antarctica: Victoria Land, University Valley | reverse complement strand
CAGTCCCTGGACCGCTGAAAGACCCCGGGTGATGATGTATATATTTCGCCCCTGGATATGGTCAGGAAGGCACCTTAGAGCCTGACTGATTGCTGACAATTCGGCTGTGTAGGGATTTTGCTCCTTTGTAAGATAAGTTAAGAATAGAAACCTCCTACTGGACACGGCTTATTAATATATTAATATCCTGATGTCGAGAACCTAGTAAGGTACTGTAGAAACATACATGCATGCATGCACCTTGCCACAACGGATTGAGATAGCTGGCAAGGCTGAGTAACTCATGTCGTACACGTGCCAGTAACCGCCATAATAATTGTTTCTCCTTGGCTTGTGGAAGCGTAGTCGCGTCCGCCGCATCGCTGTGTATGGACGAAGCGCCAACCACGTTGCGTTTCCGATGTCAACAGCGAGAACTTGGATCATTCAGAGACCGAGTCAAGAGCAGTTACTCTCAGGCCATGTGCCTGAAGAGGCGGAGATGTCAGATTTAGGTCCGCGTCACGTGAAAAATCAAGTGCGTGTTCAAGCTGAGTACGAAGACGCGATAGGGAACGACGGTCCATCAATTGCGGAGGGAACCCATGGAGAAGCATTCACACAACCAGTGGCACAGATTCAATACAAAGTCTACAAAAGAAGATGGTTCGGCCTAATACAGCTGATACTTCTCAACATCATCGTGAGCTGGGATGTATGACACCTTGAAGGCTCCGAATCTGAATCCCTGAGATGTCTAACCCCTTTTCCTTCAGTGGCTCACCTACGCCTCTGTTGCCAACACAGCAGCAACGTTCTACTCCACGACTCCCACCATCATCAATTGGCTCAGCACTTCTTTTCTGTTCGCCTTCATCGTCGCCTCCCCTTTCACGCTCTACGCACTCCACACCTCTGGTCCGCGGCTGTCAATCATCGCAGCGAGCGTCTTGATCCTTCTAGGCAACTGGATCCGTTATGGAGGCACGCGCGCTCACAACCCTTCCTTCGGTGTCACGATGTTCGGCCAGATCCTCATTGGCCTTGCTCAACCCTTCGTCCTCTCCGCTCCGACGCACTACTCTGACCTCTGGTTCAGCGCGCAAGGTCGGGTCTCCGCAACGGCAGTGGCCAGTCTGGCCAATCCATTCGGCGGTGCCATCGGTCAATTGATCAGTCCTCTGTTCGTCAACAGTCCGTCGGACATTCCGAATATGGTACTCTATGTCGCCATCATATCCTCGGTCGCTACAATCCCCTCATTCTTCATTCCCGCAAGACCTCCCACTCCCGCGTCTCCTTCATCCACTCAAGCTCCCGCCCCAATTATGTCGCAGGTTACCAATCTCCTTCGACTTCCGACCTTCTGGCTGCTGTTCTTCCCTTTCGCCGTCTACGTCGGCTTCTTCAACTCCCTGTCCTCTCTGCTGACTCAGATCCTCACACCGTATGGGTACACCGAGACGCAAGGCGGCATCGCAGGCGCCATCTTGATCCTCGTCGGCCTTGTTGCCGCGGCAATCACTTCCCCGATCATGGATCGCACCAAGCGCTACCTGATGCTTATCAAGACCCTTGTCCCCATACTTGCCGTCTCCTACCTCATCTTCATCTGGGCGCCGTCCGCGAACTCTATCGTGGCGCCCTACATCATTTGCGCCGTCCTCGGTGCGGCGTCATTTAGCCTCGTGCCGGTTGGGTTAGAGTGGCTGGTGGAGGTGACGTGGCCGGTCGGGCCGGAAGTTGGGAGCGTTCTGTGTTGGGCGGGTGGGCAAGCTCTGGGTGGAGCCTTCATTGTCATCTCCGGCGCCTTGCAGGATGATCATGGGAGTCCGCCGGGTAACTTGCACAGAGCATTGATTTTCGAAGCCGTAGTGGCGATCGCGGTTGTGCCTGCGGCACTCGGCTTGGGCCGATGGGGTGGGCCGGTCAGGAATAGGAGGTTAGAAGCAGATAAGGGGACTGCGGGTATGGGCATTAGGGGGTCGGAGTCCACTGGGATATCATAGCATAGGACATCTCAGTTGTACAGTGTATATATTCAAGTCACTCTCACACTACTAACGCCATTCTCACCGCCGGCAACGCCCGGACTCCGGGTGCAAAAGCACGAGCAGACCGCCCTATCGGAAATTGTCCTCTGGCGAATGCCGCCCCTCTACTCAGACGTGGACCTTGAGCGCCATGGCGTACAGGCTGTCTACCGCCGATAAAAACCACACAACGCAGACGACACGATAGAAGATACAACAGCTAGCGAGCGAGAAAAATTACCGATGAGAGCCAGCATAGTGGAGATAACAGCCACGATGCTGACTCCAGCAGAGAGACCGGCCTTGTTGGCCTCAGTCGAGCTGTTCAATACGCAGTTGATGCGTTGCGGACAATTGCCGAATCCGAAGCCTGGAGCTGACTGGTAGTCGTCGGATAGGGTGGCCTTATTGAAGGATTGTTGCAATATAGCTTGCGTCTCATAATCGGGCTGTACAGCGGGAGAATACAGTCGCCGTTGGTACGAATATTTGAGGTGTCGATAAGGAGAAAAAATCTTGGACAACACAGATATGGACACAGGGAAGATTAAGAACTGAGATATTCCCCGAAGAACATAAGGGAATCTTCTTAAGATGGATCTCAGGATCGAGTCTTAGTGAAGTCTAAGGCCCCGGGGGCCAAGGCAGGGGATCGTATCGATTCAGCCGTAAACATATAGGGGGCCTGGGTGTGCGGGCAAGTGGCACCTCGAACCTCACGGAGTACTACCTATGTGTGATTCATGGGGCAGCAATTGGAGTTTGGCGCCCTACCGAAAAGACAATCGCAAGGTGTCGTAGATGAAGGGTGGTTCGTCTTTATTTTGAAGCACTTGATTTAATCAGGAACGAGAGGAAGGAAGAAACACAATCGAATCTGAGGTCAAGGACGGAGGTCCAGGTTATGGGGAGATGCGGTATTGATACCGCCTTAGGTAAGCAAGAAAATTACCTAAGCCGGGACGGATCCATTCCGCTAACAGGATCCCAGATGATAAATTGTTCGTCACTGATATAAAATATAAAGGAAACCATAGCAACAATGTCTTGGACACCGACAAATCCATGGACCTGTGGTACCCTTAAGAATGTCAATCGAACAAAATGGCTACGCCACCGAACCCGGCCCTGAAGCGGGCACGACAGTATCGCCGGAGAACAGCACAACAGCTACGGAGCTGCCCAGCAATGGCCGTCCAGCATGCCTTCACTCCACCATTCAGGAGCTGCTTTTCATCCTCACTGCGACAATGGCCGTTTCGATGACTTCTTTCCTAGCCGGCTTGACAATGGTCATTACATCGTCCATCGGCGATGATCTGCACATGAACTCCGCCGAGATCACGTGGATCAGTGCATCTTCATCGTGAGCATCCCATATGCATCATACTAATCGCACTTATCTGACCCATTGCATAACAGGCTGACAGCTGGGGCGTTCCTCCTCTTCTTTGGCCGAACTGCTGATATGTTCGGACGCAAGCCCCTCTTTGTGGGCAGCATGGCAGTCTTTACGGTCTTCGCGTTAGGGGCTGGCTTCGCCACAAACCCGCTTGTCATGGATACCTTGAACGGCTTCCTTGGTCTGTGTTCGGCGGCAGCGGTACCACCAGCTGTCGGAATACTGGGTGCGATCTACGAGAAGCCCAGCAAGAGGAAGAACTATGCTTTTGCATGCTTCAGTGCCGGGAATCCACTGGGATTCGTCTTCGGGAGTGTGTTTTCCGGCGTTGCGACAAAGCTGTTTAACTGGAGGGCCAGCTTCTGGCTTCTCGCTATCATATACCTTATCCTTACGGTCACTGCGATCTTCACTGTTCCAAAGGATTCCGAGGAGCCGGAGCGATTCGGATGGGGTTCGCTGAAGAAATTCGATGTTTTTGGAACAGTATGTACAATTGCGGGAATTGCAATGTTCTCGAGTTCTCTGAGGTACAATACCCTTTCCCCCTCACACCATTCCCTATACTAAGACGTCTAGTCTTGCTGGCGATGCACCTCATGGCTGGCGAACGCCATTCATCATCGTCCTTCTGGTGTTAGGTGTTCTGCTGATCATCGTCTTTCTCTGGTGGGAATCCGTCTTCCAGTTTCCGTTGATGCCTCTGGGAGTATGGCGCGATCGGAACTTTTCCCTCATCATGGCAATCATGCTTCTTGGCTTCATGGGCTTCACCCCCGCGCAGTTCTGGCTCTCCCTCTACTTGCAGCGCGTTCAACACCTCTCCGCGCTCAACGTAGCATTGCTTCTCCTACCGCAAGCGATCATGGGAATCCTCGTCAACGTCGTCGCCGGACTGATCCTCCATAAAGTCTCCAACAAATTTCTTACCCTCATTGGCGCCGTCTGTTATACCGTTTCTTTCCTGCTCCTGGCCTTACAAAAAAGCGACTCTTCCTACTGGGCTCTCATCTTCCCTAGTCTCCTTCTCATGGTCGTGGGCGCCGATCTAGAATTCAACGTCGCAAATGTAAGCCATGACTCAATGCAAACCCATATTCCCTCTGAAAGGTAAGCGCACAAGCTTACCAAATACCCAAGATGTACGTCATGTCCTCCCTCCCCCGCCGCCAACAATCCGTCGCCGGCGGTATCTTCAACACCGTCACAAAGCTCTGCAACACCGTCGGCCTCGGCATCACCACCGCCATCTTCACCTCCATCTCCACCTCAGCTAAACAGCCATCATCGCCGACCGACCCGATCGCGCCTTACCGCGCCTGCTTCTGGTTTTCGTGCGCCAGTGCCGGCCTCAGTATCTGCCTAGTCCCGTTCCTGAAGATTGGTACGCAGGGGGGAAACGTTGGCGGTCGACAGACAGAAAAGGGTGTCGTCGTTGAGGATAAGAGTACCGACTTGGTTCTTGGACTTGATGAGACGGGTGCAGGGAGTACAGTCGAGTTGGGAAAGCGGGAAGCTTGACATTGTGTCTCAACGATCGGCATCGAGGAAGATGATCGGCGTCGCCGTGCGTGCAGCGGCATCGACGATGCGAGGTTCTTTTCTCAGTCTCCAAGAACACTTGAAGTTTTGCTTTGTGTCCCCAGCTGTAACTATAGATAATCAGTGAGGCGGTATGGCATAGCGAAGCGTAGCATACCAACATTCATCCACGCGTACCTCCCCTTCAATAGGCACACACACACACAACACCATTCTCTCCCCTCCTTAAAGCGTCGATTGATAGATACGCCGAGTCGGTGCTTGCTCGGTTTGTACTTTACATCTATGACTTGGCTTGTTTGGTGTAAGGTAGGCTTATAAAGACGAATTGGGAGTACGCGATGAGATGCAAGACGCGCACTGGCGTTACTACTAGGTACTTTGCCATCACCCGTCCATGATCCGTACCTCGACGACCCACCACAGACAGCCCCTATCTCAACTACCACCCCTCCAGCTCCAACAGCCCCTATCACGACTACCACCCCTCCAGCTGCAACGGCCCCTCCCACTCCGTCGCCATCGCCCCATTCGGCGCACCCGGAGCCTCCTCCCCAAACGCCACGTCCGCACCCTCACTCACCCCACCCGCCACCGTGGCCGCCGTGCCCCAGCCCATACTCTCAAGCTCCTTGACAAAGAAATCCCTCTCCTGCTCCAGCACGCCGTCCTCCTTCCCCATCTGCTCCGGATAGCACCTCAAATGCCACCAATGCGTCAAGCCCCTGATGGCCTGCTCCAACGGCAGCGCCTCCTCGACCTCGGCATCGACGTCGCTGCCGGCGAGCCAGTCGTCGCGCAGCTCGGGCCGGCAGTGCAGGTAGATGGCGGTGATGACGCGCATGTTGGACTGGCGCCACTTGCGGCCGCAGTAGGGGACCTGCGACTTGAAGAGCTTGAGCGTGTACAGGCGCAGCTCGGGCTGTGGGATCTTGAGCCCTTTGCGCAGGATGGTGGAGGATTTGTATTGCACGAGGAGGAGGGCGCGGTGGGCTTTGTGTTTGGTGATCTTTTGCATGATGCGGAGGTAGGTGATTGCGGAGAAGAAGTTGCGGTAGGAGAAGGTGGTTATGGGCGAGGAGGGAAGTGTCGTGGTAGGGTAGCCGAGTTCGTCGACTTCCGGGTGGAGCTCTTCGGGTGGCTGGGTCGGTTGGGGGGAGGAGGTTGAGGACTCCGTTGGGGAGCGGCGGTGTTTGGCGATGGGTGGTGGAGCGGCTTCGTCTTCGCTGGAGGAGTCTTCTGCTGGGTCGGGTTTGGGTGGTGGATGTTTGGAATGTACGTGGCAGAGGGTGAAGAAACTATAGGTATATCAATAGTAGGACGGCGCGGATGAGAGGGGTTCCATCTACCTAAGGTAGTCTCTGTCGATCTTGTGGTCGATCGCCTTGTCAATATCTTGATGAGCAAAGAATTTCAGAACCAGGGGTAGATAGTTTGAGTCGAGGAGTAGCTGCGTCATATACTCGTATTTGAGAATATCTTTGTATGAAGCGTTAGTATTCAGGTTTGTGGATTGACAGTCATATTTCACCTACGAGAGATCTTGAACCATTTCAGCAAGAGGAGAAGAACTCCTGATACCGCCTTGCTTGAGATCTCACGTAAACGTAGAGCATTAAGCTCTTCAATTGACGAATCTAAAGCTTCATCCTCGCTTCCATCTCGTCCGTCCAATTTTCCATTCGGCTGGCGCCCAGAGTTGGTGTTACCTTTCGTCTTTATCTTTGCTTGGCCATTGGTGTCGCCGTTCTCCTGGCCTGCGACACCGAATGATGTACCGTTTTGCCCGTTTCCGTTCATCTGTGTTACGAGAGCGGTGACATTCGCGAGTACAACCTTGAGCAGAACGATGACGATAGACTGTAACTGAGGCATGGTATGCCGCTAACTATGGTCAGTTCTCTGAACCCTTCCTTTTTTGCTAATACTTACATAGAAATCCTCCACAGCCATCAGCCGTCGTTTCGTCTCTGGGTCCAGTGTCCGAGGTCGTCTCCCCTCTGTATCGTTATCGTGAGTACCAGTATGTTCCAGCTCGACTTCTTCATCAAGCTCAAGATCGACCTTGTTCCTCTCGAGCTCGGCCCAGCCTCGTTCATACTTCATAAACCGCTCCCGCTCCTCCCAAAGCTGCTTCATTCCTCGAGTCATCCTCATCCTACTCGCGAATAGTTTCCCAGCTTCGAGTATCGAAACAGGAACATCGCTACCTTCCCATTTCTTCCCGACCAAGATATCCTGCAACCCAGCGCTACCTTTGCCGCCAAGGTTGTTGCTGGTTTCGTCCAGCGGGGGATACAGGAAGGGAAAGTTTTGGTTGGTCTGATAGTTCTGCTTCTTCCCTGCTTTTCCTCCGGGCCCAGAAGGTGAAGGGGGTGGCGAAGGAGCTGGAGTGGCAATGTGTACTGGCTGATACAAAATGGATGCCCCGCTGCCATTGCCGGCCGCTGGACCGGAACCTGGGATGCTACCAGGGGGACCCACGAGTCGACTTGAGTGATTTGGTAGCGGTGGAAGGATGGAATTATTTTCAAGCTCTAGAGGTACCAAAGGCGGAGGTGGATTGTATGCGGGGTACTTGGAGGTTATTTCTTGGCGGAAGAGATGGTAGTCGAGTGGTGAAGCAGTAATGAACCCTTGACCATTTTCGTCTCCGCGGTCTGCATCGTCGCGAAGGTCGAACTTGACTTCACTCAACTCCTTCGTCCCACCGAAAAGGAGTAATACTGACTTCCAGAAGAGAAGGAGGACCTAGGCGATAGTCAGTCGTCTGGCTCGGGAACTCATGAAAGCCAGCAAAGTTATCACAAACCCTTGGTAATGGCAGATTTGTTGTATCATCCCAACGCAGTTTTGCAATCAATCGCACGAGTAGGAGAAGAAAATTAGGCTCCAAAGCCGCTGCAGACTAGTTAGACTTGAAATTGTCTGTTGAATTAGACCCACCTTACCAATACCGTCTCGTAACGCTGTGCCCTCCTCCCTCTCGATCTGCACTCTTCCGTTTTCTACGAGAAGATACATTAGGGTGAAAGTGTTGTTGATCTCCTTCTGTCGAGAGGCTTTGAGCTGCGTTGCCTCATCCTCGTCCATCTGCGCGCTTTCGTCAGAAGAATCAGTATCGCTGTCCGACCCACAATGTCAGTGTGGCACTTGGACTAATCTGGCTGTGTAAGTTGAGACCCTACTAACTGTTCCTGGTCACATATCCGCCTGAACGCGGTGAAGATGGGCTGTAAGCCAGGACAGCCAAGAATCATGTCCGCGCTCTTTCGCATCCACCATAGTTGTAAGCTGGATAATTTGTAAGGCGTGTCAGCGTCGCTGGCCTCTTTCGCTCCTTCTTCGGTATCTTCGTCTTCTCTCAACCCAGCCGTATCACCCCAGACGCCAAGAGCGATATAGGTAATGGTTTCAAGTGAGGCCACCCTCGTGGAAATGTGCACGTCTTCCAGCTCGGAGATTTGTTCCTCGATGAAGGACCTCCGCTGATCGTCGCTAGCTTGCGTCCAAGTCAGTGTATCCTCCGCTGGTGCTCCTTCAGTGAGAAAATGCTCCCATTTCTGTTCAAATGTTGCTCTTCCTTGCAACAGCATACTCTTGTCCTCATCGGCGTACTGAAACCATTCGTCTAACTCTTCGGGGAAGCTTTGTGTATCTCGGTACTCGAAGGCGTAAGCTGTGGGCTCAACCTTGGGCAGATCATTCACCAGCCTCTTCAGCTGCATCAAGCTTAGAGAATCCGCAGCATTGCCGATTTCCTCAGATTGTTGTTGAGGTGGAGCTGGCGGCGGAGGTTGCTGTGGGGGCGGGGGAGCGGAGCCCCCACGTAAAAGCTGAGGTCGTGTAGGAAGCTTTACCCCAGAAGGTGCTGCACTCTGGTCCCTGTCCCCCATTGCCCTAGCAAGCCCCGCAGGTACTGCTTCGTCGCCCTCATTGAGCATTGGGTTATCTGCGGTCGAGGCGCTTGTTGAAGTGTCGGCAGTGGCATTGCCAAAGTTACCAGCGTTGAATGCAGCGGGACTGCCTCCCGCCCCTGGTGCTGCCGTGCCCCCTTGCTCCATCTTTGACGGTGGCTTTTCTCAAGCCTGCACGGCTGAGGTGACTATCTATCAGCAGGCATCTGAAGTTGACAATGTCTTTTAACTGTGTACAAGCAGGTGAGATCAAGTCAGAGCCCCATAAGCTACCCTTGAAGATTGAGAGCTGATGTTCGCTGTGGCCTCGTATATTGAAACTGTTTGTATTTCTTTAGAGGTGGGTATTTTATACGGCAAGGTATAAATACATGAAGGTAGGGATGACAGCGAAACGTGGCGGATCGGCACTAACTAGTTATAGACTGGCTCCCGCCGCCCCGCCTTCCATTCTGCTTAGGTAAGTCCCCAAGGGTCCGCACTACTGTAGGCACCAGCGCCATTGCTCAAGAAAGTACTTCTGATTCCTCAGAGAAATATACATACGATCTAACTCTATATATGGATGCAAGCTACATGGCGTTCAAACCAGGCGCCCCCGAGGAGCGCCACGCTCAAGTACCTTGACACCGTCCAATGCGCAGGAGGCTGTAGACGTGGTTCACCCGAGACTCACCAAAGTCGCCGGACGCCAGCAAAGATCCCGACAGGCGTTCTCTCGGACTCATCCCAACTCAACACGGCAGTTCAAAGACACAGTTGCTACCTTTTCGCCATCCCTAAACCGACTCCAGGTCCACAGACCACAACCCTCCCCTCCATCCCCACCTCTCCCCTCCGCCACCGCGCCCCTCCCCTCCCTCCCCCCTCCCCTCTCCCCTCTTCCAACCCCCCCCCCCCAAAGCCCAATCAACTACTCCCCACGCTCCCCAACCCCCCCGGACTCCCCGCCCCCCCCACCCCCCCCACACCCGTCCCCAGCACCGGCCCAATCTCAGGCGGCGCAATAGCCGGCCAGCGCTCCCAATTGCTCGTCGGCCCACCATAGCAAAAACACGTATCCTCACAGATCTGCAGCGCGCGCAGCAAGCGCATTTCGGCTTGCCCCTCGATGTTGCACACGGGCCGGTACACGGTGAGGTACGGGAAGCGCCCGTCCCGCCGGCAGTCACAGTCGGCCTCGAACGAGATGCAGTAGCGGAAGAGGCGCGGGTACGTCGTTGGCGAGACGAAGGCGGGGGCAGCGATGTCGGGGCAGTTGAAGCGCTGAGTCCCGGGGGGGGGAGGTTAGTTTTTTTTGGGGGGGGTGAAGGGGAATTGTACGAGAGAGGGGGTGGGAAGGGGGGGAGGAGACGTACGGCCCGGAGTTGGGTGGGGGGTGAGGGGGGCATTGCGGTCGTGAAGGGGGTTAGCGCGAGGAAGAGGAGGAGGTGGAGGAGAGAGGTGATTGTGAGTGTGAGAGGGGTCATGGTTGGGGGTTGGCACTGCTGTGTGTGGTCGAGTCTGTGAAAATGGGTACGGAATTAATCAAAACAACTTATAACTACCAAAAAAGAAAGAATGATAGCATAGGTAAAATAGATCCAAGCTTATATATGTCCCCCGGCTGAGAGTAAAGAAAGGAAATCTTCGTAGTGTGAGCGCATAAAACCATCCGTTCATCGGGATGGGACACATTATACTGTGGCTCAGAGCTCTCAACCCCGTGCGGATAATGAAAATTTCTTGGAAGTCATGGTAAAATGGAACTTAGAATTCGCATAGATAACCGTTGTAGACGCAGCGCAAGTGAGGAAGAACTGAATATGCTTGTCTGGAAGAATGGAATATGCATGTCTTTTGTCGGAAGTAGGTAACGTTACCTAGAAGAGGCGCAGTCGACCGACTCGGCAAGACTGAGTAAGTTCGGTGCTGCAATAGGAAACACGAGTGTTTCAAGTCAGTGCACATTTCACACATCGGGGAAAAGCATGTCTTTATGCCGTGGGAAAAATGAAAGTCAGCATTGATTATATATGAGGGAGGGTGCCGACAGTCAAGATCTGTGGTGGGTGGGGGTGGACACGCGGAAGCTCAGAACAAAGAAGAAACGAATCGTACGAATCTTTGTTTAGCTCGTTCATTGAAGGCACCTCTATCTTCAGCCCATCAAACCAACACCACCGTAGGGTTTCATCCATTTTCTATCATAACCTCTGTTCCAAAAAATCAGCAAACCGCCAAAAATCACCACGCCTCATTCTTCTGCATCCTCGCCGACATGCGCAGAATATGCCAGACGAAGTCGCTTGAGAGATTATAGTTATAGAGCCGGTAGATCTCCGAGGCAATGTACGGTTCGCTGTAGATGCCGCCGTCCCAGAGCTGCACGACGGCCGTGTAGATGTATTGTGGGATCGCGTAGCCGCGTACTGTGACGGTGCTCATGGTGAGAGGAGAGAGGGGAGGGTAGTGGTTGTGACTTAGGGCTTGGAAGTCGAGGAGATGTGGGGAGACTTAGCTGGATTGGATTTCGCTGGAGCACCGATATGCGGGAGGACTGCAGGAGATGTTGGATGATTCGATTGATGCCGATGGCAGATAATTGTGGACAGCATGTTTGATGGTGGACTTTATAGATGTGAGATATAATGGGACTGTCGTTGTCCATTCGAGCTGAACGTCTTGTCAAAGGCAGCATCGCTCTCGATGACAAAAAGCGTGTGGCTTTCATCGGATACACAAAGATCTTCATTGTCTTCGTAAGTGATGGACAATGTAAGAGATACACAAGAAAGCGCACTTGACGATTCTTTGTTAGACGGGCGCCTTGGGCTTAAACAACAATAATGTTGACGTCGAATAAGGTTTGGGTAAAGGAGAAGTTAGACGACTCGAGTACTTCAATAAAGGATTGCTGAGGAACAAGAAAATTGAAGATGAGGATGGCTTGTATGGGTGACAAAAGATCGTGACATGAAATATCATATATCATAAATCACAATGCATTTGCCTTATTCCGAATATGCAACGTATTCGACGTAAAGACCGCAGCCCCAACTCGCCAAGAGCCAGGAAAGCTCAGGTAACAGGCTGGGGCCCCTGCTCGAACCGCGATATCGGCAGCCTCCCAATACTATTCGGCAAGCTCGACGTCGGCAACTGCGGGCCTCTAGACGGCGGTCCGTTCGGCCACGAGACCCAATTTTTCCGTGGTCCACCATAGCACATGCAGCTGGTTTGGCAGTCGTGGATTGCGAGCTCATGATACAGGTCGTGCGGGTTGGCGCGACCATCCTCTTGACAGATTGGACTGTAAATGTCCGGGTAGCCGACTGGGTCTGCGACATGGCAGTCACAGCGGGCCGCCGGCGACACGCAGAAGCGGTAGAGGCTCGGCCAGAGGACTCGGTTGATCCCTATTGGTGCAGGCCTGTTGGGGCAGTTGAAGCGCTGTGCGGATGCAAATGAGCGGCGAGTACGATCAGATGAGTCTTAGGTGGACGAGGTACGTACTGCTCGGACCGTGAGTGGTTCGGGCATCTTGACGGATATTGTAAGAGATGCGAGGGCGAGGAGGATGAGTGTACAGTGCAGAACTGAAAGACGATGGAGTTTCCAGTCGTAAAGCATTGAGTCCACATAAAGCATAGACATTAGAACTTTGAACGAGAGAGTAAACATTGAGATAAAAATTCATAAAGCCGTGAGAAGCACCCATACAAGCTCGAGTTATATCATGACTGCGTCAGCTTAGAACAAACAGTGGTTTCGCTCGTGCAACCTGAATTACACGTAATTGTACAGTGCCACCTCCAGTTGCTTGTGATTGTTGTCCATTGATGAATCGTATGGCTCGTATAGGGTGGAGCTCCTTCAACAAGGTTAGTCGTTCAGAGAATGTTTAGGTAGATGATCAGATAAGTGGTAGGGGATACACCTCGTCATCAGCGGAGTATGACGGTGAAATTTTGGCTTTACTATACAACGTAGTACGTCTCAGACTTTGAAACGAACGGTGGCTGTGTAGTTTGCAATTCGACAACAGCAGCGGTATGCGACAAACAGCCGCAGCCACAGCCTTGCGTACGACAAAATAGCCGCGGAAACGATTTATCGAGGTGCAATGCTTTGCATGGCGATGCAGCTTGTTCCGAGAGGCGGAGGCCCATATCCCTATAGGATGGGATATCCTGACCCAACAAAAGCAACTGTTGGGATTCCCAAGACGTTGGTTGAGTCGGATGTATGAACATAATCCGAGTATCGCTGCCCGCTACCGGTCCATTCCAGTACGCATACAGAGAGGATAATAAGTTCTGAAGAGCGTCGTCAATGAGCCCACCACAACGGTAGCAAATGCTTTCTAAAGTTGAGAGGTGACTCTGGAGAAAATCGCGAGTGCGAACACGAAAAAGCGCCTCATTTTACCATGACCGCAAAAGTCACACACTCAGACCGCCGCGCGCCTGCTCAATCCAGCCATATTCCAGCCTTTGGCTTCCCAGGTCCTCTTCCCAGCAGGGACCTGATGCTGAACACGGCATCTCCACTACCCTGCCCACCATCTGGTGTTTGCACATGGATGTTCGTACTCGGTGTTGTACGGCCAAAGAGGAACTCGTCATCCTCGCGGATACTGCCGTTGACGGCCAGAACGTGCCGGTGATATAGTTCGACCGTGTCGGATCCTGCAGGAACGAGCGAGATGCCGCTGAATATAAAGTCCTGCTCAGTCGACCCGGACGAGGTTGATGATGGCGGGGAGGAGAGGTACTTTGCTGACCCGGTTTGAGTGGTGTGTAAAAGGGAGGTATTGAATGCGGGAAAGCCGTGGGGTACGTCGGGGCGGTATGCGCCCGGGGTTGAGGTGGTGCTGGTGAAGGTTGTATTAGGGTTGAAGGATTGGAGACCAGAGGGAAAGACAGACCGCCCATAGACAGAGAGATCAAGGCCACGGGAGAGTGACGCGGAGATACTGAAGGCCGAGGTTATTGGATCTGGGGGAGTGAAGGAAGAATTAACGATCAATGGATAAGCGTATGTACTTTGGTAGCCGGTGGTGGAGCTATCGGTTCCAGTGGTGTTTTGCGAGGTGAATTGAGTGAGGCCTTGCGCAGTGAGGGTATTGTAGTTGGTATAGGCAAGAATTTGGGACCAAGTTACGTGTTGCATGCCGCTTGAGGTCGTGATTAAGGAGGTTATGGCTAAAATGCGAGTGACTTGGGTTGTGTAAGTTAGGGTTTCGTTCGCCCCCGTAGAGTTCTGACTGATGGAGGACGTGACTGCGATTTGGGGTGGAGGTATGTTGATACTCGATGTAATACCCGTTGTCGCGGATCCGGCCTTGTCGAGGTAAAGAAAGATCTTTCCGGTGACCACCCAGTATGATCCGACTGCTTGCGAGAGCGATGCATGACCCGCACCGTCGTCATCAAGACCAACGACGCGGATCTCGAAGGTGTGGAAATTACCATCGCATAGTAAGGGTAGCCATGGCGTTATATCGACTTCGTGCTCGCGAAGATCGAAGGCGTCAATCCCGACAATAGGCCGCCAGAAGCCTGGGACGATCCCTCCCGTGAAGATGATTGGGAAAGGCCAAGCAACACCTACTAGCCGACCATCAATGAGAAGTTGAACCTCTCGAAATGGCGAGTGACCGTACAACGTTCCCGTAGTATTCGTGAAGGTGTTCACCTCTGAGGAAAGCGCATTCGTGTACCAAAACTCTTCAGCTGATTGACCGCAAGCGGACAGCGAGACTACGGCGCGTTCAACATTCCGAGGCAGTTGATACGAGACTGAGGCATTCTGAGTGGGTACTTGGAACGCGCTTGGCATATTGACGGACGACAGCCTGGCCGAGATGGGCAAGATACTATCGGCAGCAGGCTGCGTGTTCGGAACAGTAAAGAACGTCGCCGTTAAGGTGGTGTTAAAGGCTGCTGTGTAGGTAGCGTCGATGAGATTGCCCAAGTCAAAAATGATCTTTTGCTGCGTCTTCCACAAAGCATCGTATTGATCCATTTCTTTGACATAAGTCCATGCGATCCCATTTACCGTAGGCTCCGCGGTAGACGTGCGGAAGACTTCGATGTCTCCGAGAAACATCAACCCCAAGCGGTCAAATTGACGTCCCGCAGAAGTCACAGTGAAGTTGATCGTTACGCGGTTGAAGGCGCAAGGGGGAGGAGTGTATTGCCCTAACTCGAGCATCAGCAGATCCCCGGACGCGGAACAGAAAGCTGAGTTGACTGACCCACAAATGGTCTTCCATAGCTGAAAGCAAAGGAGTGCTCCATGAGTAGTTCAGTATAGACACAACCATTCTGATCGCTGGGACCGACGGGTGTCAACACTGGCTCATGTACTTGGAATACTTTCAACACCGAAGAGGAAGCCTGTCGCGCGACAATGGAAACGCCAAGCCCACTTCGATTCGATCTATCCCGAATTGATGACAAGTCGCGCAGGACGTATAGAGAGAGCAGCGCAAAAGAGCTAAGGAACAACAGTAAACGAAAGATGGAGATCAGCCACCAGGGTCGCGACTCCGCTGCAGGCATCTTTAATCTTAAGCCCTCAGACTTCTACTCTCGAGGAGCCAGTGTAAAATGAGATATTCAAAAGAGAGAGGAAATAATGAAGAGGAAAGAGTGGACGGAATTGATCGATTGAGGGGATTAGTCTACGCATACTGTACGACCTGAGGGTAGGTTACTGCGAATGTTGAGGCAGGAGACTATGCAACGCTAATGCGCACTGGGTAAGTGTCACCTGCTCTCATCCTAGGAGTTCAACCGCACTCCTCATGTAGGTTATCACATCTCAAAGACCTCTCGAAGCTGAGCTCTTGAGCCATCACAGTTTCTTGTCTGCGAATTCTTGAGACCTAGCGGAGTAAAGCAGAACCTACGCTGTACCTGCTGGCTTTACGGTACAGAGTACCTATGCCAAAGATTGTATGGGTTCCAATTTATAAACAGTAAAAGAACAGGGTGCAGTGGTTTCCAGAACCCACCGAGGACCCTCAGGCAAATCTACAAAGCACACGTTGGCTCAATGCAACATGCAATCGCGATCATCAGATCGTCACCGTCGTCCCGCTGATGGTGATTTCGCCAACATACATCTGCCTCGTACGGGCCGACGTGCCTTTCTCGGCGTGAAACACAATCTTCTTTCCGTCGGCCAGGACATCCGTCCCACCCGGAGAGTACAGGTTATTCCCGCTCCCCGTCACCAGCAACGGCCGCCCGCTCTTCGTGTAGGGACCCATAATATTCGACGCCGTCGCATACGACGTATCATAGTTCGGCCCAGCGAAGCAATTCGACGAAAAAAAGAGAACGTAGACGCCTTCGCGACTCCAAACCAGACTGGGGGCCTCGACGAGCGGGCCGTCGGCGTCCGAGCGGTCGAGGATCTTTGTCGGGCGGCCGCGAGGGGTGACGCCGTCGGCTTCCATGGGCTGGATCATGATGGGCGTGGGGGCGAAGGGGGCGATGCCGTTGTTGCAGTTGCCGCCGTGGCCGATGCTGTTGCCGTCGATCTTGTAGACTACGTAGATGGTGCCGTCGGAGTCGGTGAAGCCTGCTGGATCGATGGCTCCTCCTTGGCTATTGGATGGGCGGGTAAGCGATGTGTTTGCAGTGTGTACCATGCTTGATATGGGGAACGTACCTTCTGGGACAGGCGCCCAATGTGTCCGGCAGTGGGGAGTATGGCCCCTCCACGGTAGGAGAGACGGCAGCGCCCACACAATGTGTAGCGCCATCTGCGGTTCTGGCGGTGTAGTACATGACGAACTTCGAGGGGTTCTATCGTTGCGGGTGTGTTAGCGTTCAAGGAGCATGGTATTCCGAATCAGTGTAGCAAATATGTCTCGCAACGAAACCCGCTTGGAACATGCTTCCTGGCATTTGAGATCTATATCATACCACTTGTATCACGTCCGGTGCCCAAACATCTTTCCCGTTACTCCAAGCTCCCACTCTCGGCAGGGCATCCCGTCCCGCGGCCACAGTCCAAGATTTGAAGTCTGGAGAGCTGGCATACGGAATATGCTGGACGCCGTTGTTGGTGGCAAAGGCATAGTAAGTGGATCCGACCTGAATTACGGACGGGTCAGGGAAGTTGTCTTTAATGACTGGACCAGCAATCGAGCGTCTAGACAGCGGAGAAGCAACGGAGAGAGCGGACAAGAAAGGAAGCAGCACCGCTGCGTTGAAGAGAAAGTATGGAAGCATCATCTTAGATACTCGGTTCACTAGAATAGAAATTAAAGAGTAAAAGACGTTGATATTGGGATAGAAATAGAGAGGATCTCATCAGTGGACAGTCGACGCCGTTATATATAGATGTATATATAGGTATATGATCATCCGTAAATAGCAAAACAGATCTGACGGGACCGCCATCGTATCCATTCCGCCCCGGCATACCACCTCGCCAATGTAAGACGGCACGGAGACATAGCGAGGCAGCTCGGATTCTGAAACCGAACGGTCGGTGAAGGCAAGCAAGCCGCTGGACGCTCTACAACTTCTGACAAATCCTCCCATCACTGTCCAACCCTGCGCATTCAGGGTTTAGGTTGCAACGACGGCGGAGAAATAGACTGACGTGGAAGACGGGCTGCCGCCCATCGCCCGGCGCATCTCGTCTCGCCAGACTTGCTCCGTTTCCACCAAGATAGATGTCAGGTAGTCTACCGAGCCTCCTGCTAATGAAATAGTAAAGACTCCCCGGATCTCCATGCGTCCCGTCCCATTGAGGCCAGTGCATGTCTTCTTGAGGCGGCCCATCCATGGACCAAGCTGCGCTGGGTATCAGCTACCTACCAACCAACAAGCGATACGGATCGGTAGAGGGGTGGTAACATCCATCGGCGACGCACGACAGCAGTCACATGGTGTTACCGCTTCGTTGCATCGGGCTATGTCAGGTCGGAACTGTTGCTGCTTGAGTCATGTCTGACCGTTGAGCTGCAGAGAAGGACACATATAGGGGTGTAAGCAGGGTCTGACTAAGCAGTCCACACGCTGCCCAGGCTCGAGACCACAGAAGGATATCCCCCGGGATTAACAAACAGAGAAGTGTACATCACGTACCGGGGATCTTCAGAAGATCCAGTCCACAAGATAGGTTATAGGTAAATATCCGATGCACCTAGAAAGATGCCGTGTGTCATGGGATATAGCAGATCGACACGCAGTGTGTGGCCAGAGAGGGCATTCGATCGTGGTAGGTCAGATGCCAAGTGCAGCAACTAAGAAGCTACCTACAGTACCTAGAGTAAGCAACGACTCTCATCAGCCTTAGCACTCTACTGCGACTCATCAAACCATAAGGTAAGCCCCTTATTATAGGGTGCCCGCACATAGTCACGTATAAGAGCTACATCACACAAAAGCGGCACAAGCCCTCTCCCGTGACATAAAGCAACCGTGCTATTGGCATTCTTCTGCACAAAGACAGTCCGTCCTGGCACTGAGTGTGGCGATGAACAAGCAATCTTGTCCCGATAACCCTCTCATAGGGAGAGGGGGAGGTTCCATTAGATGATGCTCCAGCCGGCTCGAAAAGGGAAGGCACTGAATCTGATATTCTAGTCTGACCAGCATGATCTCTGTTCGAGTCATACAACATCTTCCCGCTGTGCAGCATAGTAGACAGCCTGAGCCCTTCCGTCTTGAATGTTTTGTATCCGCCCTGATACAGTGTCAAAGTCAGGTCTTACTGACGGCTCAAGCCGAGCGGGATTTAGACGTATGGCCCGAGATCTATGTCACTGGCGGTTAGTCTAGATCTCTGTGCCTTCGTTATTGTTGTGGTGGTAGTTGGCGAGGCTGTGAACACAAGGCTTTCGATCAAGTAGAACGCCGGGTTCACCCTGCAGAAGCTATCCTTCACCAACTGCCGACAGGGCTCTCAACAACCTCTACGACCCAGCCTCAATCTCTTTCTTCACCCACTTCTCCAACCCACCCCTCGCGATAATCTCCTGCACATTAGGCGGCAGCTCCCCAACCTTCTGGCTCCACTTCGCCCCGCCCCGACCTTCCTCCACCTCCACCCTACTCCGTCTGACATCCCACAAGAACCTCCAGCCCGTTCGCCTCGTCAGCACCGTCTCATCCTTCGGTCGGCTCTGCACCGCCGGCGGTGGCGAATCGAGCGATTCTCTGTTCTGATCGGGCTCCGCGACATCGGTCCGTGACACGACGGAGGATGGGGCGAAAGTCTCCCGGAGTCTTCGGACGAGGCGAGGGACCTCGATACCCATCAGAGCGTTGTTCGTGCTGTTCCGACTGAAAATGTTTCCGAAACTTCCGGCCACTACCAGGGGGATTTTCTTGGCCAGGATGGCGGTTGCGGCTTGCTCTCGGGAGCTTCCGCAGCCGAAGTTGAAGCCTGAGACTAAGATGTCGCCTTTTCTGGCTATCTTGGTGAAAGCGGGATCGTAGTTCGACATGCAAACTTCGGCCATCTTCTCGGTGGTCACGTCGTCTTGATAGGTGTATTTGCCGGGGTAGATGCCATCCGTGTTGATATTGTCGGCGTCGCAGAATACAATCTCGCCTTCCACCTTTTCGGGGAATCCGGGTAGTATCTCAGTCAAGGTAGTCTCCTCCTCTTTCGCCGTAGCTTCTCCACCAAGTTCTTTCTCACCCTTTTCTACCAGGTCATCCAACTGTCCAATGACCTTCTCCAGAGCTTCATCGGCTGTAATCATCCTGTCCTCCTCTTTGATTCCATCGCCCTCCCCTCTCGTCACACCTTGCCAGCCAGAAGGTCTCTCATACCAACCCGGACCACTAATTTTTCCATTCAAAGCGCTTGCTGCCACAACCTCCGGACTCGCGAGATAAGCCTTGGCGTCTGTTGAGCCCATGCGTCCCTTGAAGTTCCGGTTACTTGCACTGATCCCGATCTCTCCAGGCTCCAGTAAACCCGTCCCGAGTCCGATACACGGTCCACATCCAGCTGGGAGAGGCTTGGCGCCAGCATCTAGCATTGCTTGCCAATCGCCCGCGTCCTCGGCCGCTTGTTGCTCCGGCAAAGATGCAGCAGCAACGTAGAAGTCCACACCGTCGGCGATGCGAGGTATTCTGCCATCATTTTCTTTCGCAGCGTCTTTGAAGACTTTCGCCGCAGCCGCAAGATCAGAGGCTCTGGAGTTAGTACAGGAAACGAGATAGGCCTTGTTGATCTTGATATCTTTAGATTCTAGCTCGTTCAGCGGTGTAGCCACCTTCACAGAGTTTGGTCCAGACACAAAAGGCGACAGAGTGGAAAGATCAAGGTGCAGATACTTGGCGTACTTGGCTCCTTTGTCGGCAACTAGTTGATTCTGGAGCAGTTCATCGAGACGTAAGTGACTGAAGCGCTCATGCGTGCCACTATCGGATTTATACAGAGCGGCGATAGTGGCCTTGTATCTCAGCCAGCCTTGCAAGACTGAATCGATGGGAAACAAACCGGTTAGGGCACCCCACTCGGTGGTCATGTTTGCGATAGTCAACCGGTCGTCCACTTGTAAGCTCTTCATGGTGTCCTCAGAACCCGTGAACTCGATTGCATGGTTCAGGACTTCGTCGTGGCTGAACAACCCACACAAAGCAACAATGACATCTTTCCCTGTCACCCCTTTCGGTAGGGTCCCAGTGAAGGTGACCTTCGCAATCGGTGGGATCTGCCACCAGGTCCGACCAGTCGCCCATATGCTCGCGGCATCTGTGCGAACCACAGGCGTCCCAAGGCACCCAATACCACCATACATGTTCGTATGACTGTCAGAGGCAACGGCCAACGTTCCAGGCCAAGCATATCCCTCCTCGACCATGATCTGATGTCCTATCCCTCGGCCAGCAGGATAAAAGTCCACACCCTGTTTCTTCGCAAACTCCTCAATCTGCCTGTATTTCTTCAGGTTCGAATCGCTCTTATTCTGCACATCATGGTCCAGCGTCATGACAATCTGCTCCCTGTCGTAGATCTTGGTCGCCCCAATCGACATGAACTTCAACGCCACCGGCCATGAGTTATCGTGCGTCATGCAACGGTGCGGTGACAGCGTCACGTAGTCCCCGGACCGGACATACTTGTCTTTTACCAAACCGAGGGAGTAGCGCTGGACGATTTTTTCCGTCAGGGTTTGTGGGACTGACGGCGACGACTTTAAAGACGACAGTAGTGCTGCAGAGCTGGGATCCTCGGTTTGCGCGTGGAAGACATCTTGAAATCGTTGTGCTGTTGCTGAATAGCAACGAATGGAGGTAGAGAATTGTGGCAGCTTCGGCAAGCAACAACTCCGCCAGGGGTGAATGGTGGGCGGTCGTATCTAGGCTGTATCAGGAAATGTTGAGATTCAATTGAGATCTCAGCTTACTATCATGGTGCTTGCCCGTTAGAGTCAATTGGTTCTACCTCTTAAAAGTACGCAATTATGTTGGTGATCGGGGTTGCGACCTTACAGAGGGCGGCGGAATTTCATCCCCCAGAAAGACGCTAACTTTCGGGGTGGCGGAGAATTTTGCAGATCGCCTTTGCACCTTAGGTAGAGGAAACCTACTCATCGACATAGAAGCAATAACAACGTCTAGTCCTATCCAGATCAAAGACATAAAACTTCACCGAAACTATCGACATTGTGTAGTCTGAAGAAAGAGAGGACATCGAATCCTGAAGTCGTTGACAATGAAGGCTGAAGCAGCGAGAGCTTCTACCGATGCGTGTCCCTATTTGCTTTTCTCTGTGTCTTTCTTTGCTTGATTGTTCACAATCTGTAAGGATAGGCAGTGTGGTTATCTATCCTTCACCCAGGCTGAATGTTTCAAGGCCAGGAGGAACGCCATCAGGCTCATCTCCTATGCATAATTGTAGATATGTCCGGGGGACTTCTCGGTCTTTCATACACCAGTCAATTGACTTCACCTTCCAGCAGCATACTGTTCTGAGTATCTCTACAAACTTGGAACTTCGTACTCGGACTCATTTATCTATGTTGGAGTGCCTCAGATAGGAACTTCATTTACTATCTACCCAGAGCTACACACTGCGACCTGTTCACTTGATGCCTGGACCGTCACCACTTCTCAACGCGATGTTGTCTGCTCAGAGCTCTGCGAACCTGCCCACTCGACCTCGACAGCTGCCATTGTACTCAGCTCTGGTTGCTGGACGCCAAGAAGCTTGAAGCGCGGATCTGCCGCGACGAACAGCTTCTCCCAGTCGGCGGCTGTGGGCTCGCAGCTGTTGTGGTCTGCTAGCATGATCATATCAAGATCTCTGGGATGAGTTAGGAGAGTTAGCGGGAGAGAGCGTGAAGAGAGAAACCTGGGGCAATAGAGGAGGAATGGCCGGAGGAATGGCCGGTTCATGATGCTAGGTGCCAAGTAGAGAATGAGGATAGGCGGTGAAGAGCAGACGAGCAGGGCAGAGAAGGCAAATAAGCTCGAAAAACTGATGTATGAGTAGGAAATACAAGACTTACAGCCCTTGCTTCTTCGTCCACCTCGTCTCCGGTCCCTCCGGCAGCACAAACTCATACACCAACACACGCGCTCCCTTTTTCAACGCCGGTATCAGCGCCCGCAAGATCCGCAGGCAGTACTTATCGCTCCAGTTATGCAGAATCCACAGAAAGAAAAGACATCCGCGGAGTGCAGCGTCTGCTCGGCGAAGAAGTCGTGCGCCACGAAGTCCACCCGTCCCTTCAGCTCCGCAGGCAACATCTCGCGCCCCTTCTCCGCCGTCCCGGGCAGATCCTGCACGACGATTTTGAGGTTGCTCGTTGCAGCAGCCAGAACCTGCGCGACGCCTCCTTGGCCTCCGCCCACGTCGACGAGAACGGCGCCCGGACGGTCGAGCGCGGCCCAGTCGTAGCCCGACAGGAGATGCTTGAGATCTCAGCTCTCGCCTTTGGTGAAGAAGCGCATGCCGGCGCCGAAGCGTCTCGCGCGCTCGGAGTGCTGGGCCAGGAAGGCGTAGATGTGCAAGGGGGTCTGGTGCTCGATGTTGAAGCCCGTTTCCGTCCGCTCTTCCGAATTCGGGTACTGCCGCAGCGCCTGGATGGCTTTGGTCGAGCATGGGGTGAGTTCGGTGGTCATGAGACCGACCGCGTCCAGGGCTTCCGAGTCCTGGACGAGGAGGCGCGAGGAGGCGGTGTGGATGACGTGGTCCGGGGCGGATTCGGTGAAGATATGGTTGGCCATGGCGTGGTGAAGGAAGCGGCGGACGAGGGCCTCGGGAAGGGATGCTTTCTTGCCGAGGTCGGCGAAGGAGATGGGCGTATCTTGCGGGACATTGGCAGCGAGGTTGTAGGCGTAGATAGCGCGGAGGGAGAGGATGTCTGTGAACTTTGGCCGCCGAAGAACGTCAGCAGTGGCCTTGGAGACGAGATTCACCAGGGGGTCTCGGTGTGAACTACGCTATAGAGAATCTCCGTGTATACGCCGATCGGGCCCAACGCCAATCTCTTTAGGGTCTGCGTGGAGTCAACCAGGGCATTTCGCGCTCGTTCAAGATCCGGGGGGAGATCGGTGAGGGTGTCCCTTTGGAAGGAAGTAGAAGGGAGGCCTTTCGAATCGAGGTAGGTATCGAGACACTTGGCGCTGGCGAGGATTTCCTCGGCAAGCTCAGTCAACGAGGGCATCGTGAAGGAGAATGCAATGTCTTTCGTTACAGCAGAAAGATGTTATCTTGATATTCTTCGTTCGGACCATTTCAGCGAAGTCGACAAGTGCTCTTCGACTGATATTTATTGACGACGCACACTGTGGGGATCACTCCCCCCAAAGCTTGAGCCTCAAGTCTGCGAGTGGGTTGAAGCGTTATTCTTTCTCTGCCAGTCCACTCCATCCGCATCTGACCTGCATATTGTTCAGGACCATGGCGATAACTATTGACAGTCCGATTGGAGGACCCTTCTCAACACGCACAAGAATATCTACCTACCTAGGTAGGTAGGCAGTGGAGTGAGCATAGGGGGTAACTGTCATCAAGTGTACAGACCTCCTTACTCACGGAACGGCAAGAAGCACGAAGTGGCCCCACCTCAAAGTCCACGGATTTCATTCATCCTCAGCCTTGGCGCTATAACCCTTCGGATTCGATCCAGCCCTTTGTGCAGGACCTGCAAACACCATAGAGAGCGATGGTAATCTCCCAAGTGAAAGTGAAGATGTTCATCCGATTGTTCGGGCTCGTGGTGACGAGGTCAGGGTTGTATGTTTAACAATCTTAGGTATGATAGTAACGTCATCTAGGTAGGTACCTAAGGTATGCAGTGAGCGAGGCCTCATGCTGTGCAATCTCTGAGTGACCCGTTCATTGATTTACGTTTCAATAATACATTAGTTATAGACCGTTGATTGTGTGTTCAATAGCTTCTATGCAGTGAGGGTCTTCAAAGCAGCGAGGCCACCAAGCAAAGTCCCTGAGTGAGGTCCCGAAAGCAAGACCCTTCATGCAGCGAGTCAGTCTTCCGTATTGATGCTTCGGTGTCGGGTTTACTTGAGGCAAGTCCGGGCAATGCCACAAGCTTAGTAATCCGGAATTTCTGTCCCATCTACCTCAGTCTCATTCCACAGCATGGTGATGGAAAATTGTAGCTTCGTACAGAGTCTCTGGAACTCGGTAGTTGTCGGAGAATGGAGGTCCGTCTCTTGCACGAATGATAGATGACGTTCCCGAAACGGACTTCTGTACCTTAGTTGAAGGAGTTTTCGTCGCACAGAGGAGTATAGCACCTCACTCACATAGTTGTGATAGCGTCCTGGTGACGAACCACAATGACATTCATATACCACCAGGAACCATATGTCGCTTTGGAAGAATCAAAGTCTTTCTCAAATGGTAGAAGGGACTTGTTCATTGCCAAGGTTCATAGACATTATCCTGGTGTCCGAGTAACCAACTCGTGTGGAAGTAAGTACAGGGTTTTTCATCCGCGCTCTCAAACGAAGCTCCCAATGTAGCAGTACAGACGCCATCGCTCCGGAAACAAAGAACAGAAACCGACACAGCGGATTGGCACAGCCGGTTCAATGTACATGACGGGTGGGTGATTGAGGGCCAAGGAGACGAGAATTGAGCGCTTCGAAGCCACTAGGCTCCGACAAAAGCCCTCTCCCCCGTTCAGAAGGCGCAGAGCGCAAAGCACGACCGCTTCACCCTTACATAACACCTGGCATGCCTCTCTTGACGCCCGGTTCGCCCAAACCCGGCACCAAAAGCGGCGCCCTCTTTTCCAACGACGTCCTGAAGACGGGGAAGAATTTGACGCCCACGGCCTTTCCAAACGCCTCTTCGATCAAGTAGACGGTGACGCGCCACCAGGCCAGGATGGCGCTGACGATCCAGAAGTAGCTGGCCACTTTCATCCCCGTGCCGACGCCGCTGCCGTAGGCGAAGAGGCAGCAGGCGATGGTGGAGCCGATGGCGAGAGTCGTGAGAACCGAGCAGAGGACCAGGTCTCGGGCGGAGGATGCAACTGCCTAATCGAGGAAAACGCACGTGTGAGTTATTGGTTTGGGGGTTTTGTCAAGGGGTTAAAGAGACTTACTCCCGACCAGGTGAAGAAGGAGAGGACGACGAACCACGAGGCAAGTTCGGGGAAATGCTCGTAGATGCTGTGTGCTGGTAATGTACCAGTTGCCTGGACACGAATATAGGTCAGTGAAACGTGGAACATACTGACGAATCCATTAGCACGGAGGCAAAGAAGCAACTTACAACTAAAAGATACACGAAGCCGATACTAATCCAAAAACTTCCCCAGAGGACGTGAATGACCGTGACCAAGACATCTCTAGCCGCGAAACCGTACAGACCGGCGATGAACTGACCAACGCCTCCCCAGATGGCGACGAAGGGGAAGAAGATGGTCGGCGAGTCCTTGCTTCCCCACCAACCGGCAATGTATGAAGCGGTGATGAAGGTCGAGCCTGAGAAACCGGCCAAGCCGAGGGCGGCGGGTGCGGCGATGGGGCGGAGGAAGATGGTCACGTCGGGCTCTTTCTCGAGCACGCTGTTGACTTTTTCTGTGTTGTCCGGTCGGAGGGCCATTGTGTTCTCTGTGGGAACGATGCGAAACTGTGAAACAAGAGAACTCAGTTCGCTGGGAAAGTTAGAGAGTAGAGAAAAGCGAGTAATCTAGTACCGTGCTTAAATGTGGGAATGTAGAGTATTATGTAGATTCCTCATCGCGTCATGATAACCAATATTAATGCGGTCAATTTTCGCCTGATGGTCAGGGAAGGTAAAAGACTACCTAGGTAGCCTCGATGGGCTTGACCGCTTGGATCTGCCTTACCTAACGGCTTCATTTGTAAGGGCGCTGGTCCTGCCGAAAGCCGATATAAGTTAGGAGGTATAAGATCACGGAAGCCCTGAAGTGGAAACCTTGAGGCAGACTCGGGGATTTATCAGACTGGCATCCAATCAGGAACATCAAGGTTCGGAAGTGGCCGACAGCCACGGATGCAGAGCGCATGACGTCATAACTTAAGACCTTGTGAGTTGATGTTCCCACTCTTTACAAGTTCCATGGAATAGCACGAACAGAGATCGAAGTCTCAAATCCCCCGACGTTTCCGGTTTGTTACACTAGCTCTAGAACAGTGTTTGTCGCATCGCCGATGCCTGGTACGAAGTACTTTTTCTCTCGTGTACTCTGGGAACCATCTATAAACGGTGATCCGCAAGACGAGCAACCACCGAACGTGGGATGGCCAGAGTAGAAAGTCTTTACACTATTTAAGTGTTAAGGTCTTCCTCCGGCTTGTGTGGACTGATTGGAATTTGCGGGGAGAAACCCCAGGGTGTGCACACGGCTTCGGAAGTCCTGTATACGAACAATATTCGCTTCGACGGCTGCCGTCACTTTGGTAGCTGTGCGAGGGACACCTCTCTTCCTCCGTAAATACGCCGGAAGAGCTTCCTCCTAAGAACGTTCCTTCGTAAGAGGCTGGAATACCCATATTAGCCGCTTCGCCAACGATAGCTTTGGCTGATTGATCGAGCATACACATGACCCAGTTGATCGCGCTCTCAAAGCTTCCAAACCTGCCAGCCGTGCAGATTAAATCCAGCCAGAGCTCCACCGAATTTCCCTTGTACCTCTTTCCCACCTTCCCACTCCTTCGGTCCAGCGTAGTAATCCACGAAGCCGCCAGGTCCAGACACGAGGATGAGTTTCTTGCTTTTGGAACGGTTCTCACTCGCATATAGGTCAGTCGGTGGCTGTGATGCCCCCGGCGTGATCAAGGTTCGAATGTTGTCGACACCAATGAATCTCTCCTCTTCATCGACAAAGTAGTCGACACTGATTTGACCTGGATGACGAGTTTTGAAAGCTTCTAGCTCTTCTACTATCTGGCCCTTTCTGATTGAACGAGTAGAATCATGCTCGGCCGGATCGGTGCCGCTCGAACTCAGCATCGTACTCCACATCGATCCTGCTATAGTCTTCTGCTGACCTTGACTTTCGCTCAACCCACCAAGACAATCTTCTCGTCTCCTACAAGCCCACAGGATATGTACTCTAGGCTTCGTACCAACCTCCAACTCGGTAGGCGCTTCCAATAACGAGTGTGCTATTTGTAGTGCGGGCGCGATTCCTGTCCCGCCGGCAAGGAAAACCACCTCCTCAACATCGGTTGGGAGCATATACTCGATGTTGGGACCGCGAAACTCCACTGCAGCTCCATCAGGAAGGTTATGCAGATAACCAGACACTTCGCCTTTCGGCTCTTTACGGATCAAGAACCGTAGTTCCTTGGCACCGTCGAGAATGCCCGCTGGGGAAGCCTGCAGAGGTGGCAGCGGTGTGTAAGCCCTAGCTATCTGCAATTGCGGCTGTTTAATCTGTACACTCCAGACTCCGGAACTCCATAACTTCTTATCGAAGCTTTCGTATCGGGAGCCATGGGGCCCTCGAAAGGTGAATATGGAACAGGTCGAAGAGACCGGTTCTTTCGAGACGAGCTGAAAAGGCGTAAACCTTTGCGGGTTCAAAACGTCTGTCGCAGCGGAGGATCTGTATTGGTAGTACGTGGCACCGCCGAATGTTGCTGTGAGGACGAGGATGTATGGGGCCCACTTGCGTCTCGCAGGCTGTCTTTCGACGGCAGTTGAGAAACCATTGTTGATATGTCTCGGAGGTGAAACTCTACAAATGCCAGAGCGTAGTTTCTTTAGAGCGTGTACCGATCTAGGAGGCCTGACACAATGACCCAAGAGCCTCATCTGCTGCTGATCGTGCTCCTAGTAAGGTAGTTCAGGTAGAATCATGGTACGAATACAGATGTCATGGCGCGTTCCAAAGCAACTCGCGACACGCTAAGCCTAAAGCGGCCGTCATCGAACCTCGAAGCCGTTGTTCGTGCATCTCCTTCTAACTTAACTCTTCAATGCCTTCCTCAAAATCGCGACCAACGTGCTGAGGCCTGGCTGCAAGCTTTGACACCCATACAGTCATTCTGTCATGTCTATCCTAAGGCCCTAATCCACAACTATGTCACGCATTGGCTACGCAAGCCTTCAAACCCCGTCTTCCAACCCTCCCAGGGACTCTCTCGAGCTTGCGTCTCTGGCCTCCTCGTCTCCCATATCAGGGCGAACCTCCATCTCGTCGTCTGTGAGCGGCACTTCGTCCTCGCGGAAACTCTCACTCGAAAATTCAGACCCCCTCTCCACCTCCAATGCCGCGAACAGGAGTCGCCCGATACCTCACAACCGATCTTATTCCGTCTCTTCCGCCTTCGACTTTGCCTCCAACCTCTTCCCATTATCCTCCACCGGGATAGGTTATACAGCCCTTGGTGCCCCGACTTCCACGTCACCCGGTATAGGCAATACGATCAATGGAGGATCTCTTGAGAAACACAAGTCACTCACCTACCTCAACGGTCTCTCCCTCATCGTCGGTCTCATTATAGGGTCCGGCATCTTCTCGTCGCCAAGTCAAGTGAACTCCAATGCAGGATCCCCCGGCGCATCGCTCATCGTTTGGGCCGTGGCGGGTATACTGGCTTGGACGGGCGCCGCCAGTTATGCGGAACTCGGAGGTGCTATACCCCTGAACGGAGGTGCGCAGGTGTACCTGTCCAAGATATTTGGGGAGTTGGCAGGGTTTCTGTTCACATGGTCTGCGGTTGGTGTGCTAAAGCCGGGAAGCGCTGCGATTATATCGATCATTTTTGGGGAATACGTTGTCAGAGCTGTGGTCGGCGCCGATACTGAAAATGTCAGTGCTTGGGTAAACAAAGGCGTCGCGGTGGCAGGATTGGCAACTGTGACATTACTCAACTGCATATCTACAAAGCTGGGGACGAGGATGGGTGATTTTCTTATGTTTTTCAAGTTCATTGCATTGCTTGGAGTGACAATTACAGGCGTTGTCGTTGCTGCTACGGGATTCAATTGGAAAGGAGATCCCAACGAAGATTGGAGGACCAAAGGCTGGTTTGATGGGACGAGTACGAATCTTTCGAATTGGGCGGTGGCGTTGTACGCGGGTTTATGGGCATTTGACGGTTGGGACAATGTATGTACATCTAAAACCCGAACTTTCTTTGACTCCCGTCTAAACTGATCCAGACAAATTACGTCGTCGGTGAGTTCGTGAACCCAATTCAAGACCTGCCACGAGTCATCCATACCGCCATGCCGCTTGTCATTCTCTCCTACATCCTCGCCAACATCGCCTACTTCTTCGTGCTCCCCCTCCGCACCATTGAAAGCAGCAACACCGTCGCCGTCCAATTCGGCTCCAAAGTCTTCGGCCCTATCGGTTCGCTAGTTCTCGCCCTGATCGTCAGCGCAAGTTGCTTCGGCGCCCTAAACGCCACGACCTTTACCAGCGGTCGGCTCGTCTACGTTGCCGGAAAGGAAGGCTATCTCCCCGCCCTCTTCGGCCAAATCGGCTTCGGCACCACCTCCACAGACACAAATCGTCTTCGGCGCCGCTCCTGGATCAGCAAGCGCCTCTCCCGCCTCGTCGGCGACTCAGATGCTGGCATAGGTTTTACACCCATCAACGCCATGCTCCTCAACGCCCTCCTCTGCACTGCCTACATCCTTGTGGGCGAGTTCGCCACCCTCGTCACCTTCTACGGTGTCGCGGGGTACAGCTTCTACTTCGTCACCGTTCTGGGCCTCATCGTGCTACGTGTCAAGGAACCGTCCCTGGATCGGCCGTATCGGACGTGGATCAGCACCCCGATCATCTTCTGTTGCGTGAGTTTGTTTCTGCTCAGTCGGGCGGTCTTTGCGGAGCCGGTACAGACGCTGGGCGTGCTGGGGTTTGTGGGGTTGGGAGTGCCAGTTTACTATCTTTGGATTAGAAAGAAGAGTGGAGGTGGGGGTGGCGGGAGGGTGGGGAGGTCTGGAGCGAAGATGCAAAGCGTGAACCGATGGAAGTTTTGGAGGAGGTCATGATGTTTGTATATATGCTATAGCACCTCGTTCTTGGTATTGATACCCTTGTACATGTCTGTCAAGCAATGAATGAATTTCGCGTTTGGGAAGTCGGAGGCGGGCATCTGTAGAAGTAGAAGTAGGGGGATGAGAATCATTTGTTGAGCATCAAGCTCGACATTGGTCCTCCCAAACACTTAGACAACTCCTGATAGTAAGGCAGATGATCTTGGATGAACCCCTATTAATTCCTGCTTGTGCAGGTGTTCTCTCCGCTACGGCGCAGCTCGAGTTCCAACGCCAAGCCCCTTCGCACCTCGCCTCCGCTCACCACGATTCTACCCAACAGCAAATGCCCCGTCTCCCACACTCCCTCCTCCTCCGCGCCCACGCCACCAACCCACTCCTTCCCACTCTTCTCCGCACATGCCGAGATCTCCCTTCCGCCCGCAACGAGCTTCGCTGGCTTCGTGAACACGCATTCGGTCTCGCACAGAAACAAGCACCTGGACGCGCCTACAAACACTTACCGGTCAACTGCCACGCCCGAATTAGCAAGTTGAGACGTACATGTATACGTGCTCGACCAGAATGGCGTGCTCTACTGCGACGCATATGCGAGGACAGAGGGAGGGGTAAACCGCTACAGTATATACTGGGAACTCAACCGTTTGGGGAGGTGGAGGTGCTGTGTCGGCCTGGAGTTCTTGTTCCGAGGTCTGTTTGGCTTCCCTTCATATCCTGTACAGTATCTGCCGAGACTTTTGGGTTATAATGGACCAACACCGGCCGGAAGACGAAGATAGGAAGAGGAGGCGCTGACCGGGAGTGAGCGGGTCTATATGATCAACAGACCTGAAACGGAATCATATACATCACATCTCGCGCAGTTGATTCTCTCGCGTTACCAAAAGCGGCAGCGGCAGCACCAGCCGCACCAACCTCCTTGGCCACTTCCGCTACAGTCTCCGGATAGTGATCCCTCCGCCACCACCCAAGCTAGCTCCCTTCCACCCCTACGGATCCTAGATCTCTGCACCGGAACAGGCTGCATCCCGCTCCTCGTCCACTCGCTCCTCGCTCCTCACATCGCCAACCTGCAGATCCTGGGCGTTGACATTTCGCCCCGCGCCATCGCCCTCGCGCGCAAGAACCTAGCGCACAATATCGCGAAAAAGACCCTCTCGCCTGTGGCCGAAACGCAGATCCGGTTTGTCCGCGGGGACGTTCTACGTGCTGGTAGTGGGAGCAAAGCAAGTGTCGACGATACACGACGGGAAAGTGGACCCGTCTCACACCATGACGGACGGAGGCGGAGGAAAGCCGGAGACGGAAATCGGGAAGGGAACGAGTATCTGTCGGAAGACTGGCACGTCGTGACCTGCAACCCGCCCTATATCTCCCAACGCGCCTTCAACACCTGCACGGCCCGCTCTGTCCGAAATTTCGAGCCGAGACTCGCGCTGGTCCCTCCCTCGGTCTCCCGGCTCCACGCCGAGTCCGACGAGGCCGATAGCTGCGCCCGCTCCCCGTCCGCGACATCCACACCGACCCCGTCTAAAGGTCAGGACGAGAGGGAGAGATGCGACAACGACGATAACGGCGGGGACGCATTCTACCCGTCCGTCCTCGCCATCGCCAAGCGGGTCAAGGCTAGGGTGCTCGTCATGGAAGTCGGCGATATGGCGCAGGCCGAGCGCGTCGCCGGCCTCGCCTGTGCGCTCTCGTCCGCGGAGGAAGGGGGAGGAAAGGAGTGGGAAGAGGTTGTGATCTGGCGCGACTGGATCGATCAGCGCCCCTTCGTTGCCGATGCCGGTGTCGGTAAAGAAGGGAGATCTGTACCTGGACGAGACGGTGGTATGCGAGGCGTGGGGCAGGCGGGAGGGGAAGGAAATGGGAGAGTTGTGGTCTGCGCTCGGGGGTGCGGTGTAGATAGATAGCTAGATAGATAGGTGATGGTGACTAGGGCGATGAAGAGGACTGTTAGGTCTACGGCCTGGTGGGAAGTACACGCACCCCCGTTCTGCCTACGATTCCGCTCTACAGTACATCCGATTCTGGCCCTACATCCACTCCCGTCGCGCCCTCTCCTTCCCGCGTCCCTCAACCTCCTGTACTCGGCCCAGCGCTGACCAACGCAACGCCGACGGCAAACAAGAGGTTGGCCAGCGAGCTGAGCCTGCTGTCTTTTCCTCACCTCGTTACGCACGTACACCGTTGTTCATAAGGTATCGATCGAATACGCAGCCAGGCGAGGATGCTGAATTTGACGTGATATATCATCAAGAAACTCGGAGTCGCCGCCATTGCACCTTCCGGTACAGTAAGCATCTCGGAAGGCGTGTCGCCCGCTTGCATGTTCGCATGTTGTACAGAGCTGAGGTGAGTCTCGGCTCTCTAGAGTTTTACGGTGCTGGGAAGGAAGACTTGGCAGAGGAATACCTACGCTGCGCAGTCTGATGCTGCTGCGAGTACTATTGATGGTGATGAAGGCCACCAGATACTCATAGACTAGGTACCTTACCTCAGGATGGCGTTCTTGGGACGAGAGGTGCATAACGGATGCAGATATCCACTTCGTACTCATCGGGCACGAGGGAACCAGAACACGGCATGATGGATGATGGTCTCGATCCTTCACACAGCCAAACCGAGACAGGTTCCATACTCGCAGGATGAGATGTCGTGTAATCAGCATTACAACCCACTCCTTCTTCGCTGACTCCAATCCTCATGCATATCAATCCGATACTAACTAGAAGCGGTTGGACTCTACAGGAGACTTTGCTTGCGCGCAGCCACTGGTCGCTGCTAGCCAGCGCCCCAGCCGTGCCCGTGCCCGTGCAAAGTCAAAGGGGGTGTCCAACCGTACGGCCAGGAGGATCAAAAGGCCGGCCAAGACGGTTACGAAGGACATGGCCGGCCGAAAACTGGGGATCAGCTCAACGCTGTGTGTACTAAACGGGTGCTATGGTAGGTACCTTACTCGTACAATGCTGCAGTAACGGACGGTGAAGTGTGCTGCCAAGTGCTGCAGCTGCCAGGGTCTACAGGCTGCAAATAGCCACGGGCATTGATCACTGTAAGCGATCAGACTGAGGATGGCCTGACCTTGTCGACTGTGGGGCTCTTTCCTTGCCTACGTCCTGTTACCAAATCATTTCTATATCTTGTGCTATCTTTGCCAGCTACGAACAATTGGACCGTCTCTGCTGCATCGCTTATCGTTTTCTTTTCCCTCCGCATGTGGTGGAGCGTTTTGTACGAGTCCTTACGAAGTCTCACGACTCCTTCAATCTCCAATCTCACGCTACCGTCCGGTGGGCTTTCGGTTGTCCCACCACAAACCCTCTCTCACTCGATCAAACAGCCGGTCTGTGCTGCAGCCGATTGGGCATACTTTGGGAGCATGACGCTGCATCCGTGGTCAATGCTGCTGTACCATGCAAGTGTGCTTGCTTGGGAATCCTGTCGGGCACTCCCACTGCATCCTCGGCACCTTAATAGCATCCTATAAAATCAGGAGACCGCGGCTGGGAAGTTACTGATGCAGGGCAAAATTCTCACGGATGCTTGGCTATCGCAGCCTCTCCCGGCGCCATGATCATTCCTGGGCCTGGGGGATGGTCTTATATGCAACCAACGACCCGTTCCGCGTACAGGGTGGAGCCTCTAGAAGCTATTTAGAAGCTGTCTCGTCCTTAGTAGTTGCAGAAGCTCGACCTAGAATTGATGACCGATTCGAGGCTCCATGGCTCAACCTTCAGGTATCGTGGGTGGCTTACCTCCTCCGCCGGGAGTCGTTCCAGACTTTGTTCATCCATACTCCCTTCAAAGATACAGCATCATCTGTCAGGCAGTAAGTCTGCCAATAGGCACCATCTTCGTGATGGCCCGGATGTACACCAAGACCCGGATCATGCCACCCTTGGGGGCAGAAGATTGTATGGTTCCCCAGCTTCATTAAGTGTTGTACCTCCTGCTGAACCAGATTGATTGACACAGACACTTGCTTTGTCGCATGGGTATGACCCAATCCTCGGAGGAGAAACTGAGGATATCGTTCGTGAATCGCTCATAACCATTACCAGCTGGGTCTGATAGTCTACGGGACACTGCTCTTGGTCGACAATCGGTACGGTTATGGCATTCACGAGTGGGATGTGCCCAAGGCACAAACCAGGAAATGGGCACAGGTATACCATACTAGCAATTGTGTCGATGTCCAGGAAGAATAGCCACTGACGAGCGGATGGAGAACCCATTAGATGGTGAATGTCCATGAAATCATATACGGACCGATCATCCTGATCACGAAGATTTCGATTCTATTACTCTACTCGAAGCTCTTCGCCCCAAGCCGGAGGAGCGCCACCTACTTCTTTATACAACTGCTCGTCTACTTCAACACCCTCTTCTACATCGCAATCACGTTGGTCAAGATCTTCGAATGTACTCCGAGAAGTAAGATCTGGGACAGGGCGACACCGGGGACATGCATCAATTTCGGCACCCTCCTTTATGTCACCGGCATCGTCAACATCTGCTCCGACATCGCCATACTCGTGCTGCCCATTCACGTCATTTGGCACCTGAAGTTGCCAGTGATGCGCAAAGTGGGGGTTTCGGCTGCTTTTGCGGCGGCTTCATTGTAAGTTTCCCAGCCGGGACTGGCAAAACCTCGAGCTGAAGATATCCGTCAATTAGCGCACCTATTGCCAGCGTCCTACGCCTGTCGGCAACCATCCAAGGAGGCGGAAGTCCCGATACGAGTTACAACTTGTTCTCGGTGGCACTCTGGACGTACGTACATACAAGATTCACCGTGCTCCGGACTTTGACGCTCATCGTGAGACAGCGAAGCCGAAATCGCCATCGGCATCATCTGCAGCTGCGTACCCGCCCTACCGGCGCTATGTCGACACTACGTCCCCAAACTGAAGTCGCGAGCCTCTTACGCCCAACACAGCGGGCACCGCAGTAATACCATCAAATCCACCAAAACCTCCACCATCTCCTTGCGCGCCACCAAGCCCAACTCACAGACCCACGATCTGGAAAACCCGCGGCTGCTCCAAGGCGACTACACGGAGCTCGGCGACGTCACTTACCACGACGGTCTCGGCTACCGCGTCACGGGCCCCACCACCAGGATCGAAGGCGGCCTGCGCAATGCTAGCCGTGACTCGGTGGATGGCGACGTGGCGTTCGCCGGAGTGGGGATTCAGAAGACGATTTGTCTGGAGTCGTACCCGCGGCCGGCACCGCCGGCCTATCTGGGGATGGACGGCGCCAGGGAGGTCTAATTGGGGGGTGAATTTCTGGGGGTAAGTTTCAGGGAGGCGCTTGGTTAGCTTGGTCATGTTGTAAGAAGTAATGTTAAGTATCTATTTTCACGCACCGAGTTGAGGCGTGTATGAGGGATACAGTATGCTATCTGATATCCACCTACCTTTCCCTGTCCGTCGCAAACGGGCCTTGCACGTGAGAGAGCGAAGGGCTCGGACAGTTCGGTCTTCTGCCAGGAAAGCCCCTAACTTCCTTCGACACAGGGCGCCACTGCCAGTTAGTGAGCGCTAATCAGCGTTGCCTTTCGGTAATCTCTCACACCCTCCTTGATGCACGACACCTCCTCGGTAGCGACTACAACGATCGTCCGCTTCGAGTCGCTAACTTACCGCACTACACGTTGTTCCTCCACGGCCGCAGCCCGTATCGTGCCCTTGTCGGTAAGAGGTGCGAAGGGAAATGCAAAGGTAATGGGGAGCGAACCCAGGGATTTGCCAGGAAAACAAACTCGCGAGTCAAGCAGGGTCCACACGATTGGGAGACCTTCGCAATGAGCCCCCGACTGACCGATCGAGGTCTGTGCTGCGTCGTCGTTTCTCTTGGTCCACGAGCTCGTCTAGATGCATGTATGCTGGATGCGAGGACTGTAGGCTAGCTGCAGACATCTGTGTAAGGTACGATGTTGCATGATCTGATACGTTTAGAGATATGTACTCCTATTGCTGTTGATCGAAGATGCGATGTCGATCTCAGACTGATGGGATTGTGGGACTATGAGACGGATTTCCTCTGACTCGTATTACTGTCACTGAAGACGATCACCTCTGTTAGGCTTGCACATGGTCTGCGGGACGGTGCGGTACGGTACGGGCCGTGTAACGCCACGAGGCCGCTACTTTAGCTCCTTTCCATCTACCTCGGTGTACTTCCTTAAAGGGGGCTAACCTTCCCTTACCTGTATCTACTTTACCACGTCCTTTCCACGCAACCCCCCATATCGTAACTGATCCTGGCTCAGATCTCAAAGAGGGTGTGGGGTCTGCATGAGCGACACGAGCTTTGCTGCAGCTGTGCCGCGTGGGAATAGCATGGGAATGGAAAGTGACGTGCAGGGGCACAGTCGCTTTTCTTGCATGTTTAGCGATAAGTTAGGATGAATGGAATTGCTTCAGACGGTCCATGTCAGTACCTCAAAGCGCGTACTGGGGGATCACACATCCTTTCCTGGCGGCCGGTCATTTACTGCCATTGTCTTTCGAAGAAACAAGACCCGAGCTGAACGCCCTTCAGTCTTATCTCGTGTACGAGGGTGTCGATCTCTTGTGTCCCAGTCAATCCCGTCACTGCCTTTGATGCTGGTGCTGGTGCTGGCGCTGCACCTCCTCTTTCCTTCATCTTCGCCTTGATCTCCCCGGGCGAGTTTCCACACTCTTCTCGACTTCCTCGACTGTAAAACCCATTAGCCATGATGCGGGGCGCCAGTCACTGTAGGCAGCCTCTCGACAATTACAATCCTACCTATCACGTTCCACAGACCCGCTAACAGTTACAGAGAAGCAGCCCCCGGGAAATCCATCCGACTCCTCTTCGAGCCCAAAGCAGCCTCATGTTGACACCTTCCATCGACGCACCAATCACAGTCCGGATAATGTTGAGTTCGACGAGCTCGCTGCCCGGCGCGCTCTGGTGAAGAAAATCGAGCGCAGGCTATTGCCCATGCTCTGTTTGTTGTATCCGATGGCCTTCCTGGATCGGTAAGCCAAAGGCAGTCGTCGTCACTGCGGTATCGCTCACGCGCAAGGATCTGCTGGCGTGCGTAGCGTCAACATTGACAATGCTGTTGTCTATGGTCTGCACACAGATCTCAAGCTCAAGGGCAACGAGTTCAATGTCGCCTTGACCGACTTCTTCGTGCCGTATGTGATTTTTGAGACACCGTTGAACATCTTCTTGAAACTGTTGAGGCCTCATGTTTGGTGTGAGTTTGCGAGAGATGATGTCGCAGCGTATCCTGACAAGGGTCTGAGCAGTGTCGGCATGCATGTTCCTATTCGGCCTCGTCACGACGCTTCAAGATCCCGTGCAAACCTATAGCGGTCCAATAGCCACCCGATTCTTCCTGGGTTTTTTCGAAGCCGGCACGTTTCCTGGCTGTAAGTGCAAGGAGACCCTCAAAACACCTAAACCCGAAATGTTTGACTGATCAATGACCAGGCTTCTACTTGATCGGCATATGGTACAGACGCTCCGAAGCTCAACGACAATATACCCTTTTCTTCAGCTCGACACAACTTGCAGCCGCAGTTGGAGGCCTCCTTTCCAGTGCAATCGGCAAGATGAACGGCAAAAAAGGCTACCACGCATGGCGCTGGATATTTATTCTCGAAGGCCTCTTGACCTGCGCCGTCGCCTTTGGCGCATATTTCTTGATCTCCGACGTAGTCCATACTTTTATCCTTAAGGTGTTTTCACCGTCCCATTCATCTCCTCCATCCGAACGCCTCACGCCCCAAGTGCATCAAGCCCTCAAAACACAAGCCCGTCCACCCCTCCATACAACGCAGCGCAACACCGAAACCGTCACCTTCAAATCAATATGTCAGATCCCCTTCGCCACCTCCAAACACAGCCCCCCGAAACAACTCCCCAACCACCCGTCCGCCTCTAACAGTCTCAATGATGATGCCTTCAACTTGTCTAGGTTCGACCCTCCCATACCAGATCCCCATTCCCTGCAGCCTCAACATCGACGAAGACCGCCTCGCTGACGGCCGATCCCCCACCGCTACCTCCTCTTTCGTCTTCCGGCTGTCGTCGAACTCGAAGCCCGGCGGAACATATATGATGACGTTGCCCGCAAATCGGTGCCCGCCGATGTGGCTCGTCAGACCGACTTTGGCGGTCTTGACGCGGAGTGCCGGAGACAATGGCGATGAGGTCGATGGCGAAGACGGAGAGGAAAAGGGAGGCGGTGATTGCTCTTGAGCTGCAGGATTGAAATTCACGCTGAAGCCGTGCGCTTTCAGGACGGCGACGAACTGAGCGCGTAGGAGAGGGCCCATAACGCCGCAGCGGCGGTCGCGAGACGCGTGCCCGCAGATCAGAACGACGAGGTCGTGCACGGGACGGAAGAGGGTGTGGCTATGGCTGTGACTGTCGCTGGGAGCTGCGCCCATCATGGAGCGGTGAGGTTTCGCGAGCGCAAAGGGTGATAGCGTGGGCCGTTCGTCCGGATTCGGCTCTCCCCACGTACGAGGCGCGCCGGGGCGGAGAAAGGTCCGGATGAAGGCTTCGGGATCCGGGCCGATGTCAGGGACGTATGTAAAGCTGGGGAAGATGAGGGCGGAAGTGTGATTTGGGCCCCACGGGGCGGACGGCGAGGGCGAGGGCGGGAAGGATGAGTGCGTTATCAGGACTGGTCGGTAGGGCTAAATTCAACTCCACTCAGACTCAGACTCGTCTAGCCAAGCCCCCGTAAGACAACCATACCAAAAGCCGCAAACAGGCATCCATACCCACCTCTCTGCCTGACAACATAAGATCACAATATAGCACCCCCCGTTCCCCCCTGTCCTCCATCCAACCCAGCAAAACCGATCATCAAAGAAAGCAAGCACCCACATCATGATACCTCTCCCCAACCCCCAACTCCCTCTTCAGCGCCCCAGTCAATGATGCATGTGCATCGTCGTCGTCGGTAATCCGACTCGCCCAGTCCTCTCGCCCCGTCGATATCAGCACGTGCTGAGTGTACGCCGGCACCGTTCCGCTGAGGCTTGCCTCGCGGTCAATGTCCAGATCGGCGGGCGTGAGAGCGCAGGCGCAAGTTGGGGGTTGGCAAAGTGGGGTTATGGGTAGAGAAGGTGGCGAGAGTGGGGAGGTGGTGGGTGACGGGGGTGGAGGGGACGGCGCTGTGCTGGGGAAACGAGTAGAGGGATGTGGTTTTCGTGATGGTGTTGGTGTTGGGGTGGAAGTCGGGGTGCTGTGATTGCGAGTTGGGATTCTGGAAAGATGGCGTGTGAGGGGTGCGTTCGTCTGGAGTTGGAAGGGGGGAAGAGATCGCGGCATCATTGTCGAGGTGAGTAGGATGCTATAGGAAAGTTGTCGTCTCCCACCAGATCTTGTCGTATCTTATCTTATCTTATCCGGTCGCGGGAGATCAAACCGAGATAAGGAAGTTCCTGGTTTGGGGATGAACTGGAAGCAGATGAATGGACAGAGAGACATAAACATGTCAATGGGAACATCAACCCGGAACCCTTCAAGGCTATGGAGTGTCTTCCATCACTGCGGCGCTCGGCTTCATTCGCGGTATTGTGACTGTGATTACAAATGTTTTGAGCCGAGTTCACCCGAACCCTTACCCAAAGCCATATAAGTCATTGTTTTGAGTCAAGGGCCGAGTAAACAACACAATTCCACAACTCTACAACAGGACCGATGGAAATGACCCGACCTCAGCAGCTTCAAGTCATCACAGAGAACCTTGAATCCCATCAAGAGCATCAATCAATCACCCCCACCCTAAGTGACGACAACATCCCCGCCGAGAACGTCACCCACCAACTCCTGCCCGTAACCCACCGCAAACAATTCCAGGTCCTGATCTCCAGTTTCCTAACCGTCTGCATCACCATCGGCTTCAACCAATCCTACGGCGTCTTCCAAAGCTACTATGTCTCCGACGACGCCAGCATCCTGCCCGCGTCGCAAGCCAAGTCCGGTGCGCTGATCGCGTTCATCGGCACCCTGGGCGCGGGCCTGACGTGGGGTGGCAGCATCGTCATCAACCCCCTGATGGCGCGCACGGCCGAGAAAAGATACATCACCGTCTCGGGCGTGGTGCTGATGAGCTTGGGATTTGGACTCGCGAGTCTGGCTACGCAGGTGAACCCAACCTAGACGCCTTCTTCCCCGCCAGGCAAAAACACACTAAAGCCCCCCAGATCTGGCATCTCCTCCTAACCCAAGGCCTCCTCTACGGCATCGGCTCGTCAATGATGTACTTCCCCATCCTAAGCGTATGCCCCGAATACTTCGACGCGCACCGCGGCTCAGCAATGGGCTTCGTGCTCTCGGGCGCCGGCGTCGGCGGGCTGGTGCTGTCGCCCCTCATTCGCGCCCTGATCGCCCGGCTCTCCATCCGCTGGACCCTGCGCTTCCTCGGCCTCTTCAACCTCGTCATCTCGCTGCCCATCGCGCTGACCATCGCCCCGACCCGCTTCGCCGCCCGCCGCCTCACCCACCTCGACCGCGCCGTCGCGCGCAAACCAACCTTCCTCCTCTCCGCTGTCGCCGCCTTCCTCCAGGCTGGCGGCAACCTCGTCCCGCTCACCTTCCTGGCCGAGTTCAGCGCGGTGCTGGGCTACAGTCCCGGTTTCGCCGCCGTGCTGTTGGCCGTCAATAACGGCGTCAATAGCGCCAGCCGCATCCTGACCGGCTGGGCTGGCGACCGCGTCGGTCGCCAGAATACGCTGATCCTGACTGTCGTCGGCAGCGCGGCTACGGTGTGCGGCTTCTGGCTCGGCAGCGCCCTGCACGGGAATCGCGCGCTCTGGTTGCTCTTCGTCGTCTTCTACGGCGTCTTCGCTGGTGGGTATAACGCTCTCTTCCCGACAACCATCGCCGAGGTGTTTGGCATGCAGGCCTATGCGAGCGTGAACGGCTTCATCTATTTCATTCGCGGCATGGGCGCGCTGTTCGGGAGTCCGGTCGGGGGCGCCATCTTGGGGGACAGTGTGTTGCGGAATTATCGGAGCGTGGTTTGGTTTGATGGGGCGCTGCTGTTCGGGGCGGCGGTGTGTGTCGTGGGTGTGCGGTATTTCGATGCGGTCGAGAAGAGGAGGTGGACGTGGAGGGCTTGAGTGGCGGGTGGTATGCGTGATGGAGGCTCGGTTTATATCGAGTTGCTCGCTGTCTTACTGGCAGCCAGCCGTGGGCCAGTCGGTGCGGCTGCACTGGTTGCCCCTCAGGAATTTCAGCTCTTACCCCAGTACTTTGACCGAGTCGATCGCATTAATGCTGACCATGGCGTCCGCGTCATGTCGAGATGCGATCCGGCAAAGAGCGCCGGGGATGTTGGGATTCACGGACGGACCATCAACTTCACCGCGTGACGCCGCGATACGAAGAGAAGGCGGACACGTCCCCCGACTCGGCGAGAGGATGAGGCTCCTCTTCGCGTTAAGATCATTCCAGGGGGCTGATCTGGAAGCTGCGGCTGAGAGGAGGAGCGGGGGGGTGGGAGGGGAGATGGAAGAGAAATGCCAGTCAGGACGTGCGTGGTTCATTCACTTGGTCAGCTGGGCGGAGCAGAGCGGAGCAGAGCAGAGCAGAGTGGCGGAGTACTGTGGATGTGACTGCGACTGCGACTGCGACTGGGTTTGGATGGGATAGTGAAAGGGAGGTATGGGTGGGGGGAGAGGGGATGAGGAAAGGAAAAGGGGGCCAGGTAGAGTAGGTAGTGAACTGGGTTCGCACAGTCAGCTTCCTTTCCAGTATGCTACGGTTAGGGTCTGGTGGCGGTCATGGTGAGAGGTCAAGGGTATGGTATGGTCCAGATATGCGCCGAAAACAATCAGAAACATGAGGTAGAAAAGGGTTGTCGAAGCCGTGGCATACTATCTGTAGCTACCAACATGCTCTTGATGGCGCTTCAGCGACGCCTTCCTTCTCCTTCCAGCCCGTCCGTCTCTGGGTAAGTAGTTAAGGCAAGGCTTGCTTATTTGTACCGTGCCTCCCTTGCCCTTGCCCAACCTCATCTAATCCCATCCTACATATATATATACATCTATCTACAAATCACATCTCCCTCAACAGTCCTCACCCTCACCCCACAAAATTCACCGTCCGCCCCCCCTTCACCACAACGATCCTCTTCCACCGCTTCTTCGCTTCCCCATCACCATCAGCCCCGCACCCCACCCCCTTTCCCTTCAACCACCTCCCCCCCACCTCCGTCCTCCCCAGTTCCTCTAATACCCATCTCTCCATCTCCTCCCTCCTCTCCATCTCACTCTCCCTATCCCCTTCTGCACTACCACTCCCATCACCCTCCCCACCCGCACCCAACACCCAACCCGGCGGTCGCCCAATCTCGACCGCAAACCGCAATCTCCCATTCTCCTGCACCGCACACGTCTGCTTCACACGCGCACGCAAGAGAGCAGAAGGCGGGTAGGAGGTTGGGAAGGGGTGGTGGAAGATGCTGTCGGTGTAGTGGCTGGTGGCAGGATCTCCGTGGCCGGGGTGGTGGCCGGGGTCATGGCCGGGGGACTGACTGCCGCGAAGGCTCGTCGTAGGTCGAGACACAGGAGACAAGCGTCCGGAGTGCAGCGCCTCCCAGCACTCCTCCGCAAACGCGGGGGCGATCGGGGCGAGCATGCGCAGCAAGGCAGAGACGGCGTGGTCCCTGACGGGTGGCGAGACGTCGTCGACTGTGGGGGGCAGGGCAGCGAGGGAGTTAGTGAGTTTGATGAGGTCTGAGACGACGGTGTTGAGGGCTATGGTGGAGTCGAGGGCTGTGGTGACGGAGGTGATGGTGCGGTTAGTTCCGGCGCAGAGGTCTGCTTCGGCGGCTGAGAGGTCGGAGGGGGGAGGTAAAGGCAGGATGAAGTTGTGCGGTTGTTTGGGTTCAGAAGGATGTCGCGCGGCGTCTGCGTCGGTGAGGGTGACGGTGCTGAGGACGACCTTCCACACACGCCCGAACCAGCGCTGAATACCGACAATCTTCTCCTCGTGCCAATCCAGCACCTCGCCGACGGGCGCCTGGAACAGCATGTGCGCGCGCGTGGCGTCGGCGCCGTACTTGCGGATACAGTCGGCCGGGTCGACGCCGTTGTGTTTGCTCTTGCTCATCTTCTCCCAGCTGACGGAGGCGGGTTCTCCGGTTTTCCGGACGGTCGGGCGGCTGCGGTCGCTCAGATCGACTTCGTCCGGTTTCAGGAAGCGGCCGGTGGTGGGGTCGGAGTAGGTTTTGCCGTGCACCATGCCTTGGGTGATGAGTTTGCGGAAGGGTTCGCCTTTGTTGGTGGGGCCGCCGCCGGATGGCCAGAGGGGGGTTGTGGCGAGGAATTTGGAGATGAAGCGCGCGTAGAGGAGGTGGAGGATGGCGTGCTCGACGCCGCCGACGTAGATGTCGACTGGGAGGTGAGCTTCGGCGGCAGATGGGTCGAACGGTCTGTTTCGGGTTTAGTAGTGCTCAAAGCTGATGGGGTTGGCTTACTCACAAGGCTTCATTGTGAGGATCGGCGAAACGGGCATAATACCATGACGAATCTACAAAGGTATCCATAGTGTCTGTATCACGTTTTGCGGGACCACCACAGCTGTTGTTCATCAAGTCAGCAATCTGACAACAAGCGTCCCTACTCCCTTTCGCAGATATGGTGGCGTCTACCTCGGACATTTGGTATTCACCCAACTGTCAGCATCTTCGAGCGGACTGCCGCTTTTTCCTCTAAACCAACTTCCCTCGAGCTTCGGCAGCTCTATTGGCAATTGATCCATCGGAACCGGCACCGTTCCGCAAGAATTACAGTGAACCATCGGAATGGGAGTGCCCCAGTATCGCTGACGACTGATCAGCCAATCCCGAAGCCTCCACGACTCCGCCGCCGACGCATATTGACCGGCTTGTTCCAGTTCGGAGATTATCAGACTGGATGCCTGTGATGAGGGAAGCCCTGCGTGCCTTCCACAGATGCTCGTCAAGACACCTTCGGGCGTGAAAGGAACGTCTCCGTCGCTCGACTGCACAGAACCTTCAGTTGCCTGATCTTCTGCGTTAGACGGCTCCACCACCATTCGAATTGGTTCCGACCCCCGATTCTGTCGCCAAAAGGCATGATCCCGTGTATCATGGCCAGGGACTCCCATCACAGCACCCTCACCGTAGTCTCCAAGTACATAAGACGCAACATAAACCGGCAGAGGCTTCCGCACGACTTCCGGTCGGTCATCCAGCACGCTCAGCGGATTCACTCCGCTGACACCTGGTAAAAGATATCCAACCTTGGAGTCTGGAGACATGGACGATGTAGATTCAACAAAAGCCTGCAGGTCCGGTAGACCTTTGGCCATTGCCCGCACAATAGGATGTGTCGTTGACAGAGCCAGATACTGTACTCCATAGAGAGTATCGGCTCTAGTAGTGAAGACCTGCACCGATTTCTGGATCGTACAGCTGCCCGCCGAAGTAGTGATAGCAAACTTGACATTCGCCCCTATAGATCTGCCAAGCCAATTCCTCTGCATCGACAGCACTCGAGCCGGCCACCGATTATCCTCCGCAAGGTCGTCAAGATCCATCAGCAGACTCTCTCTAAACGCACTGATGCGTAAGAACCATTGTTTCAGCCGAAGCTTCTCGACCTTCGCGCCCGATCTCCAGGAACAGCCATTCGCATCAACCTTGACCGGTCAGCACCAGCCGCCCAGAAAGATCGAAAGTGGTATACCTGCTCATTCGCCAAAACCGTCCTATCGACCGGATCATAATTGACCACGGCCTCCGCCCGATACGCCAGACCGCGCTCATACAGCATCAGAAAGATGCGCTGCGTATGTTTGTAAAAGCCCGGATCGCAAGTCCTAAATTCCTACGATTCTCCACTCCGGATCAGCCCCACCCCCAGCCAGCCACCTCCCGCATCCTCTTCCTCTTGCCTCGCCCACATCCCCTTGCCCCACCCACGGAAAAAAGCCGGAGAAGCTGACCTACCCGCTCCCAATCCCACCCCCCCCCCATGCCCCCCAACTGCCCCCTCATCCGCTCCACATTCCCCGCCGTCCACTTCTCGGGCTCGACCCCGCGCTCCAGCGCCGCGTTCTCCGCCGGCAAGCCGAACGCATCCCACCCCATCGGCTGCAGCACCTCGTACCCCTGCATCCGCTTGAACCGCGCTAGCACGTCCGCGATCGTGTAGACCCGCAGGTGGCCTAGGTGCAGCGTCCCGGATGGGTATGGGAACATGGCGAGGATGTAGGACTTGCCGCGGTGGGCGGCGGCCGGGTGAGTGGGGTGGGGTGGGGGTGGGGGGGTGAGGGAGGGCGTGGATGGGGAGCTGAGGGGGACGCGCCATCGTTGCTGCCATTTGGTGTCCAGGGAGGGGAGGTCGAGTCGTCGCGGCGGAAAAGAGGAGGAGGTGGTGGTGGAGCCGGGTCGTCGTTGGGGGTTAGGGCATGTGCGGCGCGGCGGACTGGCCCGTGCCCGGCCTGGGTTGGCCCGGTGGAGGGTGATTGCTGTCCTCCTTTTCATTACCGTCGCTGGGCGTCATGATTTGGGTGGAGTGGTGCTCATAGCCGTTTGGGGTTGCTCGGTAGGTAGGTAGGTAGGTGCGAGATATTGGATGAGAGGGCAAGCTTTTAATACTGGCCTAATCTGATATTGCTACGAGCTCTAGGTCGCTTATGTAAGCCGGATCAACCCTACCGTCGCGGTCCGAAGGGCAAGATGTTATCAGCCTCTTCATCGGTACAAATACATAATCAGGAGAATGATTTGAAAGCACAGTATTGTGATGGATATACGTGGTTTCATGCTTCACATGGTGCAAGTTGCAAGGGGTTGACGCAACGTATATTCAAGATAAGGCACGCATCTGACTCTATCGTACAAGATCCGTAGCTAACCAGGAGGTTTAAATATGTCTGCTTTTGTTTACAAAGCCCAAAGGGATAGATACATCATGATATTCAAGACCACTTATATGATTGCCCAACAACGTCCGTTTTGCCGCCGGCATAGATAGATGGCACTGACCTCCTCTATGCCTTGTTGGTCCCACCTGCTGCACGCTGGCCGTAAGCCTTGGTGGCGTAGTCACCCTTGTGGACGATCAGGTCCTCAGGTCGGTAGTTGTGCTTGCCGGAGAAGTATTGCTCCAGAATGTCCTTGGTGCCCTGGGAGTAGCGTATCTGGGCGTCGATGGATGTACCGGACATGTGAGGCACCATGGCGTTCCCGCCGCCGAAGGGGTTCTTTGCGTACCGAAGAGGGTGATCCTTCGGAGCCGGTTGAGGGAACCAGACGTCACCACCGTAGCCGCGGAGGTGGCCAGACTTCAGCGCCTCGGCGACATCTTCCTTGACGACGATGGCACCACGGGCGGTGTTGACGAGCCATGAGCCTGCCCGATTCATGTCAGTATCCTGTCGGGAAGACGAGACGGTCCTGAGTTCGACTTACCCTTCTTCATCTTGGAGATCAACTCCTTGTTGAACAGACCCCGAGTCTTCTCGTGGAGCGGGCAGTTGATGGTGACAACGTCACACTGTGACAACATCTCTTCCAAGCTGTCGACACGCCTGCATCCAATCTCCTTCTCGATCTCGGGCTTGAGGGGTTGGTAGTCGAAGTACAGGAGCTCCTTGCAGTCAAAGGCTTTCAGTCTTCGCAGGACACGCTCTCCGATCCGACCGACGGCGACGGTTCCGACAACCTTGTTCTCGAGATCGAACTCGTTCTTGGCGACGGCGGCGACTTCCCAATCACCGGCTTGGATCTGCTCGTGTGATGGGACGAAGTTGCGGACGAGAACCAGGATGGTCATGACGACGTGCTCGGCGACGGAGACGACGTTGGAGCCAGTCACTTCGGCGACGGTGACACCGCCATTGGTCTTGTTTGCCGCGTTCAGGTCGACATGGTCAGATCCGATACCGGCGGTGATGGCGATCTTGAGCTTCTTGGCCTTGGCGAGACGCTCCGCGGTGAGGTAACCGGGGTGGAAGCTGTAGAAAGACAAGATATTTAGCGATGAGCGGTAACAAATGGGTATCAATCAATGCCCATGGATTGATGCGTGCATTGCACCCAGCGAAAACGATCGACCGAACGAGTCAAGGGATGATGGTGGTGGTGGACTCACGGGGTGGTGATGATAACCTCGGCGTCTACCAATTCCTTGTCAAACTTGGAGTTTGCGCCTTCCTTGTCGGAGGTGGTAACCAAGGTGTGACCGTTGTCTTCGAGCCATTTCCGGATTCCGAGCTCATTTTCCGTTGTTCCCAGGAGCTCTGGGACTTCTCCGGCGTGTTTACCGCCCTGTCACAACATAATTGTTCAGTCCGGTCCAATCGAATGGAAATATAAAAACAAAAGATTGGCAAAGACAACTGGTCGTGTGCTCGGTGATGGAGATGATAGTTGAGCTTTTGAAAGAAGAAAATAGACTTGACTTACGTCGTAGAGGACGAGGAGAACTTTACCCTGGAGGTTGGATGTTGCGGTTAGCGTTCGAACCCCGCCTGATTGCCGAAGGAACGACGCTCGGGCAGCCGGAGCTGTTCGAGTGGATGCAGAGAGAAGGGAGGAGGCAGGGCGCGACAATTGTCGCGAGACGGAGCGAAGAAATACCATGATGAAGAATCAATTCAATTCAATTCAATTCAATTCAATTCAATTGATCTGGCTGAAGGAATTCCGCTGGAGAAGAGTGGAGTGGAGAGGAGAGGAGAGGAAAGATGGGAGCTGGGAGATGGCTCGAGTAGATGGCTGATAGCTAAAGGGTACTAGGGTTAGCGTGATACGAAGCTCGGTTCGGTCTAATACGTAACGTAATGGAACGGAACGGAACAGAACGGAGCGGAGCGTAGCCGGACCGGTTAGAGGGGTATTTATCCGACCGGATTAATTGCCTGCCTACCTTTGGTGGTGTCTGTCCCTGTCTGTCTCTGCTCCTCAAAAAAGGAGGTTTATTGCCTTTGCCTTGTCGGGATAGGTACGGTAAGGTGGAGCTGGTAGTAGTGGCGAGACGCGGAGATATGGCTATTCAGGGTTAGATTGCAGTAACAGTAATATGGAAGAAAGGAAGAAAGGAAGTACGGGAGTACGGAAGTCAAGTACCTTAGGTAGGATATTGTGTTGTACTGTAAGTGGGTGTCCTTTGTAACCCTTTCTATCATGAGAGACGAGAGGGATGAGCTGTCTTTATAACTTGCTTCGGCCGTGGATAGGAAGCTTGGCTACCATACCTTTCCAAGGGTCCTGAGGTAACAGGATAAGGTAGACAACCTGACTGACCCAATGTGACGTCGGGGCTAGAGGTTTGAGAAGGTGGGGCTCTCCGAGGGGCTCCAAACCCCACTTTCGCAGTCCAATCCAAACCCATTATTGCCTTGGTAAAGGGACTTGCGATGAACGGTTACTCTCCTTCTCTTCTGACTGCTGTATAAGGTACCTCAGGTACCTGTGTACATGTACATGTGGCACAGGCATAAGGTACCTGGTAGGGAAAGACCTTCCTCTTCCTGTTCTGCGATTGTAAGTTCTTCGTCATGCGTGATCTGCGTGATGCGGGGTGCGCTTTTGCCCGAATGTTCGGTAGGGAATGAGTCCAGAAGCACACGATAATAGTACTAATAACAAGATTATAATTGATCTTCAATAATCTCCGTAAGGCCAGCTCGAGTGTGCACCAATTCCATTTACGACAAAGTAGTAGCGTGACAATTTGGAAAAGTGGCCTGATTCTGAGTAATTCATGACAAACTTCCCTTTTCCCGACAGTAGTACTGCCGAGCGGTATCGGCCACGAGGTAAAGGTCCCGCTACTCTCCACCTCTGCTGTAGCTCATCCCCCAGCCCACGCACCGAAATACGTCGTCCCCCAGCTCGAGAAGAGGCCGTCGTTCCATCCGATGATGGCACCACGAACTCCCGCCGTCGCCAGGGTCCCCGCATATATCGAGACGTCGCCATGCACGTCCATCGCTACTACCACCCGCTCCGTAATGCCCGGCGGCAGCTCATACGAATACCGAATCCCATAGAGCAACGTCACGCCCAGCACGGCCATGCCGCCGAAGATGGTGCACCACGGCCGTCTCATCTTGACCTCGGCCCACTTCGTTTTGGAGTGGACGAGGATCAGGATGAGTAGGTCGACGGCCTCCAGGACGAGCGCGATGGAGGTGACGATGAGGGTGCCCTTGATCCAGGCCATCTGCTGTACGCCGGGAATGCGGATGCAGCCGATGCCTTTGTTGAAGGTTTGCTCGACCGCGTAGAGGTGGCAGTCGCCGTCCAGTACCGCGACTCCGAACGGCTGAAAGATGGGCGAGCACCATGACACGGACGGTGGCTGGCCTCGGTTTTCCCGCACTGCTGCTTGCAGACCGAGTAGTTGTAAGACGAAGACGGCGATGAAAAGGGTCAATGACGCCACGGCGACCCAGAAAGTGCGGTCGTCCCTCAACGATTTACTCGCTTCGTGTTCTTGCTCCAGTGGGGTTGATACCGGGACTGTCTTCGCTTCCACCGGGTCAATTAGAGGTGATGTGCTGCGGACATCGTATGAAATGCCTGGTGAAGCTCGGGAGGGTACGTTGCCCTCAACCGACATATCTGGATCCGATATCGCCGTACGAGTGACCATGACTTCGCCCTTCTCTTCGTCCGCATCGTACCTCCCCCCAGCGGACTCACGCCGCTGGTGACCCCGTCGACGTACGCTCTTGGACCAAAACCGTCTCAAGCCCTCCCCCCACCCTCCAACCACCCCCCTCACACGCGGCACCAGCCCACCCGCCTCGACAACCAACACAAAAAGCTGCAACATGCTCCCCGCGTCAATGACCAGCAGCAACGGCGTCCACGTCAGCACCTGCTCGGCCGCAAACCCCGTCGACACGTACGCCTGCGCATACAGCACCACCGTCAGCAACGTCGCCGCCAGACACCATGTCTGCGCCGTCTCCCAACGCTGCACCCGGATGACCACCGTCGGGATGTGCACAACGATCACGACGGCCGTGTAGATCCAAGGCAGCAAGGCGCCACCCATGTCCGGACGCAGGTAGCTGGACCCGGTGAGGGTGTAGATCGGCGAGTGGAACACGTCGCCCCAGCGTAGCGACGTGTTGGGGATGGTGAGCTTGGCGACCGAGGGGCAGAGGTCCATTGCTGAGGAGGAGCCTGGACGTTCGTCTAATTCACAGATCGGGGGCAAGAAGCGACGGCTGGCGGGATGAAAGCTGTGTGGCGAACCGGCTAGAGACTTGAAGACAAACTTCTTGAACCGCTCCAGAGATCTTTTACGTCACACGTCGTGAAACTCCAGAAAATTTCACGTCGCAGAAACGAAGGCGAGATGCGCGCAGCCTCATACGTATAACCCGGCGAAGTGAGGCGATGTAGGCATCTCCATGTGGTGAAGGGAAGAGAAGAGCTAGCGCCCGAAGGGCTGAGCCACCCTCGAGGTCGAGAGCGACTCGGTTCTCACCTGCCGTAGCTGGGCCATTGTGTTGCACCGTACAAGATGCAAGCCACCCGACCGCAGCCTCGTACTCGCAACATGCCTTGCCTTTCTGTCCCTTCAACTACTTATCCCATCCCGTCCCAGACCGGAACTGAGCATATGAACAATATGAACATAAACGCTGCGCCGAAGAAAGGGCTTGAGAGGGCGCGCTTGTTCCTTGAGCCCATCCGCACTTTTTATGCTGTGACAAAATAATTGCTTTTGGCTGGCATGGGGAGTGTTTATAGTGGCTTCTAGGGCTGTTGTTGCTGTAAAGTTGGTGCCGGGGAACCTTGGAAATCCGCCTCGGATTTAGGCGCGCATTATTGTTCGGTGCTTTTGGGGGATAACGTTAGCCTGCTCGCTCTTGCGTCACTTACCTTACCTTACTTGCTCAGTGGTCAAAAGATCAATTACCTGTCAGGCGCCCCCCAACAACTGACTCTCCTGCTTGCGACTCATACTATCGATAAGGTCTCATAGAAGTTATGATTATGATCCAGCTTAGCTGGGATATCCTGAGGTCACCAGTTCGATCCTGGTAGAGGGCAATTGCTTTGATGGGTTTACCTACTTCCCCTTCTTTTTCTTTTTGGTTGCATGAAGATGATATTCTGTGCCTTGTGTGAATATTGCCCAGTTTATACGAATCGTATATATGGTTGCATTTGTGGGGTAGGTACGCAACAGGGATATCGGACGACCCTTCTAATGTCTTCCTCGACAGCCAGAGACAGTCTCTCGGCGGATGGGCTCGTGTACATTGATATTTGTTACCGGCGCCGTCAAGTCCAAATGGGACACAGAGACCACAATGGAGGCTGAAGTCGCAGACGAGGGGGTAATACACAGGATCCGCTACCGGGGTGGGGAGGTGGCAATCAAAGATGGCTCCACTACAACTGAATTATTCCCTCCTTCGTTCCAGAGAGCGGATCTTCCACAAAGGGCTACCATCATTGATTCAGCGCAATATCTGGCCGCACTATGAACCTACGTGCGATTGCAGTCAGCCTTTGCCCCCCTCGATACTTCATTCTGGCCTATATTTATTGAAGGCGTTGTTATGACCCTGCTTGGAACGTCGGGTGACTCTGACCCGTTTTCGACTACAAGGGACTGGTCACATTATACACCTAACCCTCACACAGGACTATCGCTCACTTACCCTACTGAACTCTCCCAAACCTAAGGGACCTACCGTAGTACACTACAGCCCTACCTTACCGATTCCCCCCCCCAACAATTCAACTTGACCAAGTACCATGGGTTAGTCACGCAAACACACAACCAACCATCCACACAGGGCGTGCTCAAACAATCCAATCCAACACGTCTTCATTGCCACCCACAATACACTATCCACCCTATCCATCCTATCCATCCATCCCCAACACAACACTACCCCACAGCCACAGCCACAGCCACAGCCACACCCACAACCACAACCACAGCCACAGCCACAGCCACAACGAACCACAACCCTAACCACATCCATGGTTCGGACCCCACTCGACGAGCCCTCGACGCACATAAGGACCACGCACGCAACGCTATACAGAAAGATTAAGTGCACGTAGGACAGAACAGACACGATACCCAACCGACCGACCGAACCGACCGACCCTCGCACGCTATGCTATGCACCGCTCCGCCGAAAAGGTCCCGGTCCCGGCCACGCTTCACCGGAAGACCATGAAGGGAGTATAGTACACAATGTCCGCTGACGAATAAACGAACGCTAAGAAAAAGAAAAGTAGAAGGAAGAGAAAAGCGTAGTGGCTAGCACCGCAAGCCTCGCTCGCCTCAACCAAGAATCTCAACCGGCTTCGCCGCCGTGCCATACGGCGAAGGCGGCGACACCACCGTCGTCGGGGTATCCCCAGGTGCCGACTCCTCGACAATCGTCCCGGCATCAGTGGCAGAGGACGAAGACCTAAGCTCGAAATCCGCAGCAGTGCCAGCCCCACTGCCACTGCCACTACCACTCCCAGCAGCCGTGCGCCTTCTCCTCCGATCCCTACGCTCATCAAGCGAGCTCTCGCGCCTTCTTCGGACACGCAAACTCCCATCTCGCGCAGCGCTCTCGTCTGCATCGGCGTCGCCGTCCCCCTCGCCCCTCAGGCCCTGGAGCATATTCGCCGCGCGGTCCGCGACGTCGTCGGCATCCGGGTCGTCGTGTTCGAGGATGGTAGGGATGGAGTCGCCGGTCGGGCTCCGGGAGCCGGTGTCGTCGGCGGCGTCGGCGTCGCTTGGAGCGAGGTCGGCGATGTCGGGGATCTGCTGGCCGGACGCGATGCGGACTTGGTGGCGGTCCTTGAGGCGGGCGCGCCGGCGGCGGTCGCGTTGGTCGCGGGCTTGCGGCGCGGCGGCGCGGAGCTTCTCGAGGAGGGAGTCCATGGCTCCGGTTGCGCTGGTGGAGGGGGAAGGGGGGGCTTCGGTGGTGCTGGTGGCGGTTGCGAGGGCGGGGTTGGTGCGCTTTCGGGCCATGGAGGCTTCGATGCGGCGGCGGTTGTCTTCTGTGGCGACGTTCTTCTCTTTGGATTTCTGGGGGGAAAGTCAGTCTGTTGGTTTGGAGATGTTGGTTGGCTGGTAGATACGTACTCTCCACTCAGTTACGAAGATAGCCAACTTCGCGAAGAAATCCCTCCGAGCGTTGTCGTCCTTGGGGTCCTCACCGTAAAAGGTCATGATGTCGTCGTATGTGCGGGTCATCTCCTCTAGGTAAAGTTGCATCTGTTCCGCCTTCCGCCGCGCATCCTTCATGGACCGCTGCACAACCTGGCTGACCCGATCCTGAGGATGGAACTTCTTCGAATCACTGAGGTTGCCGGAATCGAGCGAGCTCTGGACGTTTTTGATATTGTCGATGTACTGCTTCGCGTCTAACTGCAGTTGCTCCACATTGATCTTCTGAGCCGTGACGACACCACCAATGTCTTCGACAAAACCTTCCCACTCCGGGTACTGATTTCGGACGATCCGCTCCACCAGGTCGGCGAAAGTCGACTCGTTCTTGTCATCCTTGACCATTCCCAGCCGGGCAAGAGAGCTGAGCTTGAAGCCGTTCGCTTGCTTGTTCGAATCGTTCATATAGTTACCGATGTCGAGGATCAGACCCAGGACGTTCATCAGAGCCACGGAATCGCGAAGGGACTCGGATACTTTGACGACACCCTTGAGATTCTCGGATATAACGTCATATTCGGGTTCGAAAGATCGGGTCAAGGCCAGAGCTCGCATCCGCGACTTCCAGTAGTGGCGTAGCTCAAACGCAGTCTGTAGATAGATCTGGTCCTCCCGAGTCAACTCATTGGGATCCTGCTCCCGTGGTGTGGTGAGGGCATCGGGTCCGGTCCAATCCTTGCTATAAGGCGCCATAAGCTTCGCAGTATTGTCGGGTATCGTACACAGGTCGTTCTTTTGCAAGAAATCCATGACGACTTCATTCTCCAAAACTCCCTTGTCGCAGTGAATGACCATCCGGACGACCTCATCGACCGGGATCTGAGAGAACTTGGCCATCGATATGTGGAAACTCCTCATCAGATCACTGGAAATAATCTGCTTCTTGTCGCTCTTCTTGCCCCCACCCGATCCTATCACCTTGATCTCTTTCGCCATGAAGAGCTTTTCAACTTCATCAAGCACGCCTTTCCTCGACAGCTCCAGATACTTCTCTTCTTTAGCCTCATGCGTAGGTGCATGAGCGGCCCAGACTGTGACCTGTGGAGTATCGACCTTCTCCCAGTGCAGCGCCTTGAGCTTCTTTTTCGGGCGGATGAAGGGTAGGCCGATGGTTGGAGAAAGAGCGTATGGGGTCTGAGGGAGATAGCTACCCTTTTTCATGCCCGGAAGAGGCGGAGCACCAGGGGGAGGTGGCGGGCCCATGGCACCTGGCATTGCCAACATGCCAGGCATAGGGGGCGGTGGGGGTGGAGGAGCACCTGTACTAAACCCAGGCATTGGAGGAGGAGGTGGTGGAGGAGCGCCTGAACTGAACCCAGGCATCAACGGAGCCATCGCTGACATAGCTGAAGAGGGTGGTGGGGGCGGAGGAGGTGGGGGTGGAGGACCGCCTTCGAAGCCAGGCATTATAGCCGAAGTTGACGGCATAGGAAGCGGTGGTGGAGGTGGAGGAGGCGGCCCACTGAATCCTACTCCAGGTCTCGGCATACCTTCGTCAGAGGGCGTCTTGGGCGAGCTAGAGTCCAGACTTGGATGCGACGGGCCGGTCGTCACGCCGTCATCATCGACATCCTCATCGTCACTGGCATCGTACCTCCGCACCTTGGAGGCGATTTCCTCCAGCACTCCAGTTGCCTGCTGCGTGTTCATCCGTGGCCGCTTCATTTCCACGAGACGTGGCTTCTCAAAGACGACGCCATCTTGGCCGTCGCCTTCGGTGAGATCGTCAAGGCGTTCACTTTCAGCCAAAGCATCAACTGCCGCTCGCCTCGGCCCTCGAGGTAGATTGCTCTTGGCTCTTGTCACGCTTCCTAGTGTACTGTTGGTGAAGTCTGGTCGGGTTGTATCTTGGAGGTCATCGCTCTGACCTTGTTCGTCGTCCATCTTCTCCCGCAGCTCGCGTAGTCGGTCCGATGGCCCAGCCTGTTGCCAAACCTTGCCCTCAAGCTTGCACTGAGTCTTTGCTCTTTCCAGCTGCATCTCCAGCCGGTCCATTAGCCTAGTGCGGTCCAAGATACCCTGCATCTGCTTCGGGTCCATTGCACCAAGCTCGGCTTTGCCTCCCTTTTTGGCGGCTGACGCAGCGACGTCTTGAGCGTCTCTCAGCATGAGGTACAATTCCCTGGTCTCAAGCTCGTTTCGCTGCAACTCTTGCGCACGAATGCTCTGCAGATCGGCAAGTTCACCTTTCAGGGATTCGTTCTGTCGAGCCTGAAGCTCGATAATAGCCGCTTGCTCATCCAATTGCTTGTGCAGCTTTGCGACCATGCCGTTTGCCCCGAGCTCCACTTGCGCCTTCATCTCATCACGCTCTGCTATTGCCGCATCCGCGATCTGTCTGGCTTCCGTAGCTTCATCGAGGGCCAGACGAGCCTCAGAGTCCGTGTGGAGCTTGTCGAGGAGGTTCTGCACGGAAAAGTTCAGGCTCTGCTTGAGATCCATGTCTGGTAATCTTCGGTCCATCGCAACATAACTCAGCATCGAATCAACTAATTGAAACATCCGCAACCGATCCTCGCCGTCGTTCTCTCGGATGAGTAGCATATGCTGCATTGCTGACATGAAGTAATCTTGCGACCTTGTCCCTTGAACTTTGCTCATGATGGCATCCACGATCTGGGCCGGATCATTAAGGTCCTTGACTTCTCCCTCGAAGCTGTCCTTGATGCTGCTATTCTCGCGTTGGAGAAGGTCTTCATGGTCGATGGCTTCGTTCTCCCTATACCGCTCTATCTGCTTGTCGATGACATCGTACTGGAAGCCTTCCATTTTGGTCAGAATCCGCCGGATGCCGCAGGATATAAATTGAGCTCGAATATGGCATCGTAGCTGCAGGTCCCTCTCCGGTGCGTCGATGATCATGTTGATGAGGAATAGTGTAGTCACGACATATTCCATGAGAAGATTCTCCATGCCAATCCCTCCGCTGCGAACCTCTTCACTGGCCCCAACAAGACTTCCCATCTTACCTCGACCGTCCACGGTAACCTCGACAATGCGCATCCACGCATCAAACCGGCCGTTCTCTCCCTGGTGAGACTTGACGTAGTCCATGGCTTCCAGGACTTTGACATGGCCATGTCCTTCGGCCCAATGACATAAGAAGGTCAAGACCTCGCTGACAAGCTTCCGCGTGGTCAAGCGGGGGGAGATGAGAGAACTAGCCATAGCAACCAGGATCTGCTGATGAGACAGAGCATCGTCCGCGCCGTATTTGCTGTTCATCAAAGCCTTGAGACATTTTACTATGTCGTACTCTCGGTCAAGATCTTTGTCGCTAGTCGAGCCTGTGACGGGTGCAGGCCCCTGAACCTGCTTTCGATTGATTCTTGAAAGGACTTTGGTCAATGCAATTTGCCCCTGAGCTTCGACAAACGATTTGACCCAACTGCTTCCGTTAGCTACGCAGTCTGTACGCAATTATAGAACGAAGATGAACTGAAAGTATATATAGGCAACTCGGCCTCTGAACGTTTCGTGCAAGAAAGAAAGAAAGCACCAAACATCTCGTCGGGCATGCCATGCCCTATATTGTGTGGCAATGAATCTCAGACTCTAAAACAACCCTATCCACTCTCGCAAGACACGTACTGAAAGCACTAGCTGAACGACAACGGGTGTTGAGCTTACCTGATCGGTTGAGTCCGCAGGCTGACGCTCAAGCTCTGCAACTGTTTGGCGTTGATAGAATCATCCATCACCCTCCTCACGAACCATTCCGGGCTCCCTTCTTCGTCCACGCGGCCATATATCCCAGTATGTCCGTCGGCGCTCGCAACAGTTTGCCGGACATGCAGCTTCCTCTTCTGCTCCCCTTGCCACTCCGTCAACCTATCCTGGTGCACCAACGTCCATTTCTTGTCGGACGGGTACGCCAGCATCTGTCGCTTGGCCTGCTCCGGGAGGTTCTGCCAGCCGCGCTTATGCATGAGGGCGAGGAACTGCGCCTCGACGACGCTGTCATCGTTGGGTCGCACTAGATGAAATCCTTCCGGGCTGAAGGAAGTGGTGGACCCGAAGGCGGACGGCTGCTGTGGGTGCCAGTTCATTTTGGACAAGTTCGATTGACGAGATGATGAGTGCGAAATGACAGGTGATGGTGTGGGATACTCGGTTGTGTGGGACGGCATGGCGGTGCGTGATGAATTATCGGATGAGAACAAGCTCGAGCCACGTGTGGCAGAGGAAATGGAAGAGTAAACGCTAGCTTGATCGAATGACGTGCGAGGGTTCGTTGAGGAATCTGCGGTCGAGTAAGAGTTGTAGTTGCCGTAAGCGGGAGTATGTGTCGAGTTTTCCGCGCCCCCACCTCTTGCCCACTGTTGCGATTTCCCATTTCGATCGCCCGCAGCGCTGAGGCCCACGGTGGTATTGGTAAGGTGTGGTGGAGGTCTGGGCCCTGTAGGATGCGAAGAACCGTTCGTGGTCGGACTAGCAGGATGCCACGCTGGATATTGATGGAAATCTCCACCTCCTTTGTTGAGATGGTGCGGTAAGGGCTCTTTTCGAGAAGGGACTTGATCGCTGCGCGGTAAGTAGTCGACGGATATGGGCGTCTTGCTGTCCGCTAACACGCTGTCGTAAGGTATCGAACTTATCACTCCTGCCGTGGTCGAGAGTCCTGACGCGTCCATGCCATAGGGAATGTCCACCGATACTGATGCACGGTGTGAGTGCCGAGAGGATCTCGACCCTGACGCGCTGCCGCCATGGTTTGGTACGGCGGGGACGAGATTTGCCTCGTCACTTTCACGGCTGTCGGATGATTTGTCTTTGTGGAGCTTTCGCCCGAAGAAGGACCTACCACCTGAGGACTGTCGTGTTTTGGAGTCGCCTGCTGCAGTTGTCGACGGCATCTTTTATTCTTTGAGCCAGTCTTGGACTCTTTCCCCGTCCTGGTTATCTAAGCGCAGTGCCTTCTGCCACTGCCGCTCACTTCGATGAGAGAGCGCAGCAACCCTCAGACAGTCATACTCGTTGTATGAAGAGTAGCAGGAGCTTGGTCCGATACTGATTGAAGGTCACGAATGTCCAGCTATCAGTCAATCCCAGACAGTTGGCTACCGCATGCTTTGTTGTTGCGACGGCTCACTCACTTGTTTCGAACTGAGGGAAGCAGCGGCGGCACAGATTGCGACGGACACCTGAATGTCCAGTGACCCTTCACGACCTCCTCACCACCATCGAAAGAGTGTGGCGAAACTTCTAGGTGTCAGACGGTGATCTGTGAGGTAACACGGGGCTGTTTCTCAATGTTCAAACATCCCTTTCCGAAAGCAGGACCCCTGACATTTCATAACAAGGTCAAAGTTCACGTCGGGTCGATGCACAAAGTCTAGTTGTGCTTTGTGCCTTCTAGCTTCGGCAAGTTCCACTAGCGCGCCCTTCACAAGCCAGCTGACACTGGAGTGAGATCCAGCCCGTCTTTCAGCCTCGACGAGATCGATGACTTGTCTGACGAGGAAAGAGAAACTCCATCTACCCACTCCCCAGACCGTGGCTGAAATCCAATAACCTCCTGCACCCATCCAAGCCAGCCTCCCCACCACCTCGCATGAACCCACCCACCCCACGCTCCCTGCCCGGCACCATCCCGCACCTCCCTCCACCTCCACCTCCACCGCCGTCCAGCACAATGTCCACCTCCCTCCCCTTCCTAAAGGTACGCAAATCCCCCTCTCAGCCCGTCGATTAAAACCCAATCCTAACCCCCGGCGCAGACGATCCTCCTTCCCCTCCTCATCTCCCTAACCCTCTACCTCCTCCTAACCTACGTCCTCCTCCCCCTCCACCGCCGCCATCGCGCTCGCTATGCGCACTACCTCCCCCTCGCGACCCAGCCGTCGTCGTCGTCGTCGGTGCGTGCCCGTCTCTCGCGCGCCCTGTCCGCGGTTTTACTCCTCCTCCCTCTCCCTCTACGGCCGTCGTGGCGGCAGCGGGGACGGCGACGGGGGCTGCGGAATGCGGGGCGGGAAGGCGACGGAGGGCGAGAAGGCGAAGGCGACGGAGAGAGCGATGATGGGTCGTTGGTGGATGAAGAGGAAGAGGGCGAAGGGATGGTAGGCTTTAGCGTCGATGCGGGGGGGAGGAGGGAGGAGTTGGAGCGGGGGCA
>JAABUY010000605.1_pt1 | contig 59692 bp, 45 predicted proteins | sample 5560271 | NCBI WGS metagenome assembly JAABUY01 (sample SAMN10711886, study PRJNA513374) | rock metagenome | isolation source: Antarctica rocks | place: Antarctica: Victoria Land, University Valley | reverse complement strand
CCGGCGGAGCGCCTGCGGGGCGGGACTAAGGTTTTCCATTTGGGTTTTTCCTTTGCAAAGGCGCTTCGCCCTCATAGACCTAGATAGGGACTGAATAGGGAGTTAATAGAACAAATAATAATAATACTCAATTTAAGCTATATCAGTATGAAACTTATAGCTAAAAGAATTACATATTAAATTAAAATAATGCTGATATTAATAAATATTATCAATCTTCTTTTAAGTTAAATTGAACTTCATAAAAAAGTTTGATGTTAAATTATTTTTTATTAATTTAATAAAATAATTTACTTAGTTCTTTTCAGACTTCTTTTCATTAATTTTAGCAGCAAATTAATTTATTATATAAGCTGTAAAGAGTAGTTCTCATTTAATAAACTCATTAATATAATTTATAAAGATCTTTTTTTGCTCAGACAATAATAGAACTATAGAATTAAAATTGATTTTTTTTGTGACTGTTATATCTTTATGATGTTGTAACAGTGTAATATGATTGATTTTAAATCTTTGAACAGTAACAGTGTAATTAGAGATCTTTTCTAAGTTTAATGCAGCAAGAGCTACATCAATTGAGTTTATATTGATGAAGTTATTGAATTTTGAAGATGGAGATAATTTTTGGGGGAGATGTGCATTGAAGTGAGGCTGTGCACGGACCAGGGAACACTTCTACATGGTGCCTCAGGATACCTAAGAGTTGCTGCCTTACCTAGGTACCTGTCTTAGAAGATCAGAGTGGAGGGCTGGTGTGATATAATTGAGTTGAATTGCATCCTTGCCTTTGCTCTGCAAAGCGTTGAATGTTAGCTGTTGAACATTGGCATCCTTGAAGCTGCAACGGTGATCGGTGATCGGTGATCGACACGGCTTTTGCAGAGTCTTGGGTAGTATCCTCCTCTCGGCGCATGCACATCAAAGGTAATGCATGGTATGGTAGGATTGACTGTCATTATTATGACTGACGCAGATTGACTTACGCTCATAAAGGCAAGAATGCCGAAAGCTTCAACGGTTATGTTACAACACCGACATCCAAGGTAGTGTGAGATCTTTTTTAGTGGATATCAATAACAAACAACATGCAGTACTGAGATAGCCGCTCGTGATGCATGAGGTAGTGTGAACACCTGCAGACACCCTTCCAACTGAATACTCGTATGGCTCAACAGAGAAGCGGAGAACGGGCCTCTATAGGCAGCTGATCGTTTCGTTCATTGCATCGTCACCTTGCAAAATCATGAGACCTGAGACCAGAATGGGGTATACACGCTTCGACTGCCAGAAGCTGTTACGCCCAAACACCTATATTTCCAACGAATCCAATCCCCAGATTTCGATATCCTGCACAACATCCGAGGAGACCCTCTTGACTACCCTCGTGAACAATCCTTCGCCATTCCTGACGTCGCCCAGCGGCAGAAGCTCGCCGACCTTGAAGACCATATCGTAGATGCCCACCCACCTTAAGGCGCGATACTCAGGTTTAGATAGGCTCTGCGATGTGCTGTTTTCATGTACTGCATCACCGTGTGCTTTCAGTTCCTCGCAGAATGCGGACGAATCCGGTTTCTCCAGGATCCTGAGTGCAAACAGTTTAGGGAGGAAAGGAACCAAGAGACGAAAGAGGTCGAAGTCGGATTTCTCGATGCCAAGCCCTAGCTGCTCCAGATTGGGGCAGCTTCGAACGAGTTTGGCAATGTCGTCGGGCCCGAGTCTCCAGTGTGCGGCTAATAGCAGCTGACGCAGAGTTTGTCCATGATTCGTTGAAAGGACCTCGATGTAGTCTCGGCCAAGAGACATGTTGGCAGCGGAACCGCTGGCACTCGCTGGAGTAGTCGGTGTAGCCGGAGATGCACCCTGAGATCGAGCCCCGTTCACTGTCCCATTCGATTGTTCTCTTGTGTCCTTCTTCGAGTCAAGCAAGTAAAGGCTTTCCAGCCCTGTAAGTTTTCCAAGCATTTTACAGTGTACCCTGGACCACCTGTCTTGTCTCATCGACTTAATATTCTGAAGAAACTTGGGTGGTTTCATACGCCAGGTGTCGTCCACAAAGGTGGTCTCGGCGCCGTCACCAGCACCCGCCATGGTGTTGATCATAGTCACTCCTCGAATCCTTTCTGCGTCGAAAATCTTCTCGAAGTCTTCGGTCTGCTGGGCGTATAAGTTCTTAAATGCGATATGTTGCACGGGAATCTTATATCCTGCAGCCATACACCTCCCGAAGTACGAATTGAGCTGGACGCTTAGCTCAAGCTCGTCACGCATCCGCGGACTCCAATGAAGCCTCAAGTCGCGCAAGTTTTTTGAGCCGAGAACGAGAAGCGATATGTCGTCGGGGTAGCATAGAGGATCGATATCAGTGACTTTGAGGTTTTGCAGATGGGGTATTGGTGGTATCAGAAACACCGGTCGGGGAAGACGTGTCGAGGGAAATTTGATAGTCAATGAGGATAGTGTCGGTCGTTGCGCCAGACCGTGATATACGGTTTGAAGCATCTTGGTATTGAGCTCCCAGCTGGCTGGACATCAGCAGAGACGTAAGCCCGCAGCAGGTACAGTAGCAGTGTACCTGAAAGACTCCAGCTTCTCCATTTTCTCAACCGCCATCCGCACGACCATGTTCAGCATCATTGAATTATCTGATATCCTCCCGACCCTTGCGAACTCCTCCGAATCATATTCCTTCCACTCTCCACTTATCTTCAGAGACCGCACTAGGCCCGCGAGATTCCTACTGATTAGACCATTCAGTCCCATTGCGAGCGGGCTCGCGCTGCCACAACCCTCCGGTCGTTCGTCTGGGCCATATCGAATGTGCGCATAAGAACGTAGCGTGACTTGAGAGTAAAGTTGGGGGAGGGTCATGTAGTGGAGCACTCGACAAGTCCTGCAGACTCGCGCCAGATCTGCAATATCATCAAGCTGTGTCCCACGCGTCAATCAAGTCCAATGGGCCTCATGATCGATCTTGCGGGCGTACATATGAGACGATCAGAGCTATTAGATTCAGCGGTAGCATAACGACCTGCTCTCCATTATCGGGGCCGACATTGTTGACAGTGTGGTGGAATATATTGCTGCTCAAGACCGTAGCCATAATGTGAAGGACGTCAATTGATCGAGAGTCGATGTGTGAAAAGGAACTGTGTTGTGTCATTACAAAATGTGGAGGTATCATGGGTAAGGCTGAAGCTACCAGTTACAGTAACGTTAAGGTGCTGGCCCTGTTGTACAGTACATATAGAACCTTATCTCATGTAACTTAATTTGTACCTTACATCTTTAAGCTTCCCTTTCAATATATGCAGGGACTCGTAACTCAGGAAACTCGAGATATATATCCATGCCTGAATTGGTCAACGACCTTTCACTTCCTTTACTCCCGCACATGCCTTCCGATGCTTCATGACAACATCCGCGCAACGCCTTATTGCTCATCGAGCCTTTCTAGACTCCAATCCATGAGCCCTCCCCCACGCTGTGAAGTCGACAAATATAACGCAAAAGGCTGCCCTATGATCCAAGGCCTAAGTGCAAATCTTGCAACTTGTGATCCTCGTGACGTTCAGCAAAGATGATATTGACGTAAAACGGAGAGACCACTCTACTCTTCCCGCTGCTGAGGAGCGGCCGGAAGGTGACCCGGACAGTCGTCTTGCTCTGTGGAGGGATTAGGTGAGGCAGAGGCCGCCCTTGGCTCCGCAGCCACTGGTAATGAGTCATGGAGATCTAGTGTCGTCATTTGTGCCTGAGGTAGATCTACTGCCTCAGGCATCCGCTGGCCTTCAAGGTAGGATGACTGGCTCGCAGCGGACTCGGAAGAGACGACTTGCAACGGACGTGATGAGCCGCGTATGGAGCGGTCTTCTGATATTACTAGGGCACCTCGCTGCGACAGACGCTGGTTGTTAGTATTATTGGGTGAATATCTGTCAAGGCGCTGTTGGGTAACGGACAAGTCGTCGCATTCAGTAGGCCTTCGGGAGCGTTCGGTTCCTCTGACTTCTTCATCACCGTGTTCTGTTCCTTCTGTCGCCCCTTGGAGGTGCAAATTCGGTTCTAGAGCGTTGCTGGTAGCAGGTTGTTGAACGGCTGGTTGCCAGGCCCTCCTTCGAGGCTGAGCCGGAATCACCGTAACTGGAAGAGCAGCCGCTGTGTCTCTACGACTTGCTCTGATCCGCCTCTTTCCCTTTCGCCCAGGAGCAAGAGAGGCGACTTTCGCTCCCAGATTTGGAGCGGGATCGCTATCAGAATCTGATGATGCTGGAATTGATGCCGCGACTGGTGCGCCTGCAACCTCGGATGGTGGTGACGCCCGTTGCCGCTTGAAGGGATTTTTGGTTGCTTGCCGACAAGACTTTCGTCCTCCTGTCTGATCGGTACTTTGGTTCGTTGACATCTGTGGAGCTTGCCGGACATTGTCCGCCGACGACAGGTGCTGGACACCCACGAGGCCGACATAGTTATGGCTCCCCGAATGTCTAGGCATATCCAATGAAAGTGCTGGTGTTGGCTGGTTCCCTGGATGGTAATGAACAGTGTACTCTGTACTTGCCGCACTTGTGGTATTATCCCTACTTATGGGGGTTGTAGCAAAGGCTCGTGACGGGGATAGCGGGGCGTTCATCGAAGCTGCAGGCCGGGGTATGAACGGAGTCACGTTGCGCTGTTGCCGTACCGAATCACCGAAGTTCCTACCCATGCTGTGCGGTGGCATATGTGGCAACACCCTGGTGTTGTGGATATGATGAGCCTGGCTGGTCGCACCACTCCAGCCAGTAGTCATGCCACCGCCACTACTCCCATCTCCTCGATTAGGTCGCCGACTTCCTGGCCAGTTGATCTCCTCGGAAGGCGTGACCTCGAGCATCTCATCCAAATCGAAGATCTCCCTGCCTAGAATGCCATCTTTCCGTTCGTCTCGCTCTAGGGCTTCGATCCGCTCGACCCACTCCCAAACGACAACACTCGCTGCTGCTGCGCCAACCCAGCGTACATAGTCCCCCCATCCGGTAATGTTCGGTTTCGAGACATCCAAGATGAAGAATACCACTGGGATCAGAATGGCAGCCAATGCGAGAAGAGCCACGAGACCAATATTGCGCATTTTGTGATGAAAGAAAGCGAAACGCCGCTTTGAGAGAGAATAGTACAGCACACACGCAGCATACAGTATGCTTAGTGCTAGGGCAAACAGGTAGCTAAGAGCCGGGACTGCCGCAATAACCTTGCGAGCAGAGTTCGGGTTGACATTGGCGACAAAGCTATTTAGAATACTGAAGACAGTATCCAGGATAATGAGCGCAAATCCGGTCCACTTGATGATGACTTTTTCCTTGTGACGCGGAAAAAGTCGAATCAACGTCTGCACCTGCGCGAGCCATAGAAACGTATCCGAGATGACCCTCACGATTCTGAGCTCAACGCCTCCGACCACCTCATCCCGTAACGCTCCGGCATCCATGTATCCAATGTCGTATTGGCGTTCGGCGACTTGAAACGTGCTCACCGTGGCGATGGTCAAAGAGATTGCCACAGTCAGCGCTGCTACCTTCTGCAGCCATGGTCTTCCCCCCACTCCAATGACTGAGGTACTCCCTGAAGCGCCACTGATGATCCCCCGCCTGCCGAGGAATCCACCGCCCCCGCCCGGTCCTCCGACAAAGAATGTGCGCGGAGTAATAAACAGCATGATGACAAGCATATAGCTGACCACCGTCGCTGCAGCAATGGCGTAGGTTTGAGGTAAAGTCGAAGCGTAAAACGGATCTCTGAGGTCTGCAACAGTGGTGGGGTCGGTATATGTCGGGTCCTGTTCCCAGTCGGCTCCACCGGTACATTCCGGTTCGAAGACAGCGTTGTGGGTGAGAGTGATCACCGATGTACGATCGATGGTGAGCACTCCATAGCTTGGTAGTGTGAACGGTGTACAGTGTCTTTCGATTGAACTACTCGTCGTCGTGGGCATTGCCCACAGTACTTGGCGCGGCTCGAGATCCTCAATGTGTACCATGCCGCCAGGGAAGAAGTCCTAGCAAGAACTTCGATAGCTGTAGACCGATCCTGGCTTCGTCACCCTAATCACTTCCCAACCTTCACTTCCTGCAAATAAGGGCGGAGCATCACTCAGTTTCTGACGTCTGCGCAGCACTGGATAGATCAATGCTCCCTCCCGGTTCTTTAACACACGTCAGACAACGCCACTGTTGCCGCTAGGGTCTCTATGTTCTTGTCACACTGTTCGCACGTTGCATACCTTAAGGTAGGTGGGTATACCCTCTCCAGGAATGGCATGTAAAGCGATGAGGGAAACGAAGTGCCTTAGTCAGCGATCCCTCGGAACGTACCGAGCCCTTGGCCGCTCATCAATCTCTTGGAGGCTCACGGGCCTACCACATCTTCCAAATATTCAGAGAGGTATGAGGAATGCAGGTAAATTATAGCTACACTAGATCCCAACTAGCCACGCCGCCAAAAGATGAAGCCACCTTCCCCTTCTTAGCCAGGTACTCCTGTTTCGTGAGCCCTCTCGCATCCTTCCCATTGATCGTCTCGACATTACCAAGCATGATACTCTCGCCTGGGACGCCCAGAAACTCAGGCCTCACATCTAGCCACCAGAACTGATCGTTCGTCTCAAAGGGAATGTAATCATCCTTCTTCATGCCGTCCTGATTATGAACTATCAAGACAAAACAATATGATTTGCCATTGCCATTCCGCTCGAAGTCGAAATGCTCGCAGACCTTTTCAAACTGAAAGCGAATAGTCGATGACGGGTATTGTCGAGGATCAACCGAGACCTGCTTATACCTGGGCAGAAAACTTGTTTCCTTCAGGAAATGCTCGGTGGTTGCTGCAGTATAAACCTGTGCCCGTTCTCCGCCGGGATCACCCACTATGTATTCTGCCCAAGAGATCCTGGGTCTCCCGTCGATGCGGAAGAACTGATTTGTGTCTGTTGGGAAGTGCCGGAGGCCAAACTCGTTGTTGTCCATGGTAAAGAAGGACGGGTTGAAGTGCTTCGTATAGGGTTTCCCTTTGCCCCCGATATGGCCAGCGCCCCAGCACGCGTCAATGAGCTTCCACTCGCCGTTATCGATCTTGACGACATTCCAGGCATGGTTGGATGATTCTGGTGGCAGAGGCAAACCGTCAGGGACTGGTGCTAGACCGAACCCCATACCATGCCCAGTGATCACTATGCTCTCGAGGCCGGCTTTGATAGCCAGAGCAGTGAATAGACCTGCGTAACCTTCACAAACTGCTAAGCCTGTTGAGAGTGTAGAGGCGGGCGTTGAAGGCTTGATATCATTGTTGAAGAATGAGACGACATCGTACGCGACGTTGTGATGTAGCCATATAAATATAGCACGGGCTTTGTCGGTATGTGACGGAAACGGTGTTGCGAGTTGGGAAGCCAGCCAGTCTAGCGATGGGACTGACTGACGAGGGAACAAAGCTGCGTGTTTGTCTGGACCGGAGAAATCTCGACATTTCAGGCAGGATGTGGTTGGCTGTACAAGGGACGGTCGTGGTTTCGATGCTTGGAGTTGGGATAGATTGGGACGAGACGCTAGTGGTATGGGCGGGGGCGCTTCTCCGGGTTTATTAGGGTTACGCCCACTTGTTACGCCATCTGAGCCCTGGTTCAGCAGCTGTGGTGCGTCTGCGGGCTCTCTGTTCAAGCCGAATGATAAAGCGGACTTCTTCGCCACAACAGGAACTGGCGTTTGAGATGGCTCCCTGGCGTTCACCACCTGCGCTTTGCGAGCTGGTAAGCGCGGAGGAAGTGAAGGAGGTGGAGGCTCGAGACCTGGGGCCACAACAATCGGCGATGATTTAGTGGTCTTCAATGATATTCTTCTTCTGTCGTTGTTCTGTTCGGGACGCTTAGGAAATGGTGGAGGCAAAGTTGAAGAATCGTAAGCCGGCGCCCGAAGTCTGCCACCGTCTACAGAAGGAACTCTCGAGGTCGAGGTGCTTGCTGTGCCTATAGACAACGCAGATATTGAGGAGACCCCTGAGGTTACAGAAGATGCCGACTCTGTAGATCCGCGCCGGTTCAGCTGTTCCAGTGGTCTTCGGGGGGGTAAGGATGGAGAAGGTTGAGCTGATGGTCTACGAACCGGCAAGCTTGGTGGTGGAGGCTTAGGCTTTGCTAACGTTGATTGACCGGTTCGCTGTATATTAGGGGGTGGAAGGATATGGTTGCTTTCTGGCCCAATTGGTTCATTGCCTCTCGTAGTATACCCATTGGTATGGGATGTTATGCTTGCAGTATGTCTTCTATGATCGTTTGACGGTCTGTTAAGGGGCAGCGGCGGAGGTTGCTCGACTCCAATAGTTGGAACCGGGCGATAAGATACCGTGACATCTGGAGCTCTGCCAACTTGACTTAAGTTTAGTGCTGCGATACGTGCTTGTATGGAGGTTCCTTGTGGTATTCCTTCCGCCATCTTTGCCCCAGAAACGACAATTATCGGTATCCCTCGTCGCTGCTCATGAATTCAGAGAGTTGAATGGATGAAATGGCCCCAAATGCATGTACACATTACATTGCTCAGAAGCTGAGGACGGGGCTGTGACAGCAACTAGAGCTGCGCCGCCTCGTGACCGTCATGCATAAACGATTCGTACGTGAGCCGGCTCTGGAGCCAACGACTGGCATGCAGGATTGTCTGATGTCCTCTGTGCAATTGCCTCAAAGGCGCATTCATTTTAGTGGCAGCTAGGTTATTCAAGCCTGAGCATTCTGGAGAAGGCTTCTTGGTACCTATTTGTTGATGGACCGGACGGGACTACTACTGTACCTAAGGTACTTCGTACCTGCCTTAGCGTCTGAGATATAAGACTCTCCAGAGTAAGGTACATATCCAGTCTCCACATGTGGGTCGCGTCAATTCTCAAAGTGAACTCCTTCCTACAACTAGCAGATGCCCGTAGATCCATTATCCATTGGTCTCATTGCCACAGCTATCCAGTGTTCGAGCTAAAGTACATATCGCTCTGAAAGCCAGTGTAAGCACCGCACGGCACTCATATTACACCATAGCTCCGCCAAGCTCCGCCAAGCACCACGCTGAAGACAACACTCCGAAGACATTCGAGCAGCAAAGATCGTGTACACGCGTCGAGACCGGTTGTCTAAGCTACTCATCTCTCGAACTCGCTTTTCCGAAGTAGCTCGTAAGAAAAACTCCATACACTCGCTCGCGGCACAATAAGCGTTGCTCGCCGCAGGCACATTGGTGCTTGTGAGGAGTGGATGGGAATCAGACGACTGATTGGTATAGCAGGAGAGGTTCGCCAACATTCTCAATCTCTGGGATCGTACACTTGAGGTCAAAGGCCTTGGAGAGAACGATCTTGAATATCTAGTTCTCCTGTTAGTCTTCCAGTGACAGGTGGGAAGCAGAGCTTTCTTACTTTCTGTACGTTGATACTGTGGCTCGTGCTGCTGAAGATTAGGCTCGCTCTCATTGCTTTCGCAAAACGTCGGGCCTTCAATTGATATTAGCACGCCAGCATCACGATGACTTGTTGATAGAAACTGACTTGGTTTGAGATCTCTTCTTGATCCTCTCTTGGGAAGTTGACGAAATGGTCGTACTTCGTTCCGACGAGGAAAGGAATAGCAGTCTTGTTAAAACCTCTTCCTTGCCGATACCACTCCTTAATCGAATTGAGGGTACTCTTGCGGGTGAGGTCGAACATGAAGAGGATGGCAACAGCGTCGTTACAAACCAGTGGCAGCATGTTGACGAACTCCCGTTGACCGCCGAGATCCCAGATTGAGAAAGTAATCTCGGTGTTGCGAATGGAAATCGTCTTCTCCATGAAGTTGACACCTTTACACTTGTTAGCATATCAAACGGTCCCTGGTACCAACCGGCTTACCCAATGTCTGGATGTAATCCTCATCCCAACTTCCTTCCACGTACTTGACCATCAAGCTCGTCTTGCCGATCTGTGCATCACCCACCATGCCAACCTTGATGACCACACTATTCTTGTTCCGTGCTGCCTCCGCAGCTTGGTGTGAAGAACGTTGGTTTTGCTCTTGGTATGTATTAGAGTACCCATATCGCTCTCCGGAACCAGACAGGCCAGATGAAGGCCTCGACATGGCCTGCATTGGCTGCTGTTGGTATGACATGTTGGGCGAGGGATAGCGAGCGTTGGGATCTGCATCGGGTGGTGGAGAGAATGTCTGATGAGGTGAGGGATGTTCGGCTGATTGTGATGTTTGATGAGTTGGATGCTGTACTTGGCCGTTACCGTAGCCGTTGCTGTAGGCGCCAGTGGGCATTGAACTCATATGGTGCTCTGTGCCACCCATATCTTGATCAGGTACGTTTCCATGCTGTGATGCGTAGGTGTTCTCGAGAGGCGGTAAAGGTGCCGAGTCTTGCTGAGGGTCGATGTCCATGATTGGGTTCACAAGGAGGTTTTGTGATGTTGATGCTCGCCGGAAAGATGCTGTGGAGTTTCAAGGTTGCTGACCGGAATCGATATACGATTAGTAGGACTGACGGATGGGCTCTAATTGAAAGACGATCAGTTAATTCAGACCCCGGTCTTGGTAACACCACAAGTATTCATGTGTTGGAGACTCTCACACCTGAGTGGCAGACGAGAGGCTCAGCCTTAACCGCGTGTGAGCTAAAGGAACGAACGAACCGCGTTTCTGCAGACAACGAGTGTCTGGATGCACTCAATGCGACTGGGAGTGTCAATGAAAGAGTGTTGGACAAACTAGAGCTCGGTCAAACGTGACTAGAAGTGTTGGCATCCACTCAAGACATAATGTAGCTAAGGTAGGTCCCCACGTTGTGAAGGGACGATTGCACGTCCCAACTCGCCTAAACATCTCAAAGAGGTATAGCGTCATCTTTAAATTATTCAAGAGGTCCGAGTAAAAGTCCATCAAGGTGCACATAGAAACACCTCCAACGCAACCTGCCGAGCAACGTCCCCTGTCGAGCATGAGACACAATGAGTAAACGACCTGCAGACCCTTCAGAGAACGAAGGTGTGCCATTGAAATCAGGTGACAGAGAGGAAAGGAAAGAGCAAGAAAACGGCAACGGTGTCGGCGATTTCGAGGACGAGTTCGAAGACGAATATGAGAGCGAGGATGAGATATTCGAGGCAGGGGTGGATGGGCGACCGGACGAGGAACGAGAAGCCGAAGAGCGTCGGGGTACGTGGTTCACACCGGCATTACGAGGTCTCCAGCGCAGCAGTGCCAGAGTGCGACACTCGCAGTCCCTTTTGACGATTATGTTGCTGACAAAAGATGGGCAGATGCTATGGATGTAGATCAGCAGACTTTCATTCCAGGACGCAGTAAACTGGCCGCGGGAGAGACGTTGGCGCCAGATCCATCTACGTACGATATGCTACACACTTTGACTACAACATGGCCTTGCCTTTCTTTCGACATCGTGCGAGATAATCTAGGGGACAATCGCAAAGCATATCCGGCGACAGTATACGCCGTTGCGGGGACGCAAGCCGAAGCCGGGCGGGAGAAAGAGAACGAACTCATGGTGATGAAGCTGGGCGGATTAAGCCGGATGGACCGCGAAAGGGACGACTCCGACTCCGACGACGAGGCGGACGACGACGAGGAAACGGCAGAGCCCATCCTCGAGACAAAATCCATACCTCTAAACTCCACAACGAACCGGATCCGCGCCCACCAATCCCCACCAGCCGACTCGTCCAAGCCGCCCACAACCCTAACCGCCACCATGACCGAATCCACCCAAGTCCTGATCCACGACATCACCCCGCACCTCACCTCCTTCGACCACCCCGGCACCATCATCACCCCGCAACACTCCAAACCCATCTCGACCCTCCGCATGCACAAATCCGAAGGCTACGCCCTCGACTGGTCGCCGCTGATCCCGCAAGGCAAGCTCGTCACCGGCGACAACGACGGCGCCATCTACGTGACGACGCGCACCGACGGCGGCGGCTGGGCCACGGACTCGCGGCCCTTCACCGGCCACGCCGGCAGCGTCGAAGACGTGCAGTGGTCGCCCAACGAACGCAACGTCTTCGCCTCCGCCGGCTCCGACGGCACGGTGCGCGTCTGGGACGTGCGCTCTAAGTCGCACCGGCCCGCCCTCAGCACCCAGGTCAGTGCCACCGATGTCAACGTCATGTCGTGGTCGCAGCAGACGGTGCACCTCCTCGCCACCGGTGCCGAGGACGGCGAATGGGCGGTGTGGGACCTGCGGCAGTGGAAGTCCGGCTCGGCATCTACCCCTTCCGCCGCCTCCAGCTCCACATCCACGTCCGCTTCCAGCAAGCCGCCCGCGTCTTCGGTTGCCTCGACATCGACGCCCGTCGCCTCGTTCAACTTCCACAAGCAGCAGATCACCAGCATCGAATGGCATCCGACGGACGACAGCATCGTCGCGGTCGCGGCCGCCGACAACACGCTGACGCTGTGGGACCTGGCCGTCGAGCTGGACGACGAGGAGAGTCGCGACACCGCGGGCGTGCCGGACGTGCCGCCGCAACTGCTGTTTCTGCATTATGTCGAGATGGTCAAGGAATGTCACTGGCACCGGCAGATTCCTGGGGTCGTGATGGCGACGGGTGAGATGGGCTTCGGGTATGTTGTTCTGTCTTCCCTTTTGGGCTTGCTGTGATGGTAGGTGGGTGCTGATATTGGGGTGTTTAGGGTGTTCAAGACGATTAGTGTTTGAGTAGCAGAGAAGAGGAGAGGAGAGGAGAGCATTCACAGCATCGTATGGCACTGAACAATAGAGTTGGTGTGGTGATGCCGGTGGTGGCGGAGACTGCTATTCAATTCTAGACGTCAGGAGATGGATGATAGACTGTGAATTGAGCCATAGCTAGCAAACACCACTTCGCTGTCAATACACTGAATTCACCACCCGCCAATGATCCGTCTTGGCAGCGGCAGTGACACCAGACCGCTATTCCCTTCGAAACCCGTCCCTAATAGCGCCCTTCTCCTTCCTATCTCCGTTCCTTCTCAACTCATATCACCACCCATCTTGATAAGTGACACCAACGTATCCCATATCTCCACCCGCTACCCGCTTGCCAAATAGGAGAAATAACAAGCGACATTATTGCGTACCCAAAACCTCAACAGTAAACGCTCCCCCAAGAATCACCGACCCCTGCTCCCAGTCCGGTCCCGTCTTCATACAACGTCCAGTCAACTCCTCCGTATCTTGCCTTCCCGCCCTTCTCAGCCTTTCCTCCACGCCCCAGTCCGCCAGCGGTTCGTCGTCTCCTGCAAGTCCAGGTCCAGAGCCGCAACCCATGACTCGAGACAAGAACGAGGTCGGAACCCCAAGAGCATCGATGGAGATTGCCGGAGGCCGTGACACGGTTGTGGACGGGCTTGAGGGCATCTGCCCATCTTGTATCTCGGTTGGGTTCGGATATAGAGATATGTGTTTCGATCCGAGTGAGCGGTCGGTGGGGGTTTCGTGGCGATTTGGCGCGGAAGGTTTCGTTGACGGTGATGGTGGCGGTGGGGAGATGATGCGGGGATATTGGAGGGAGATGGAGATGGGTAGGGATAGTGGCAGAGACGAGGACGATGAGGGTGATGGCGAGTGGCGTACATACGGGGAAGAGAAAGGCGGAAATAAAAATAGAGGGTGTAGGAGAGATGTCCAGAGTGGAAGGAGAGAAAAGTTTCGATGGAGGCGGATAGAATGCAGAGATCAGGATCAGCAAGAGAAGCTGAGAGGTAAGCGGATGCGAGAGCAGAGCGAACCTTCGTTGTCCTTCTCGCCGATACAGTCGGGTGGCGAGGCAGCGTTGGATTTGGCGAACAAAAGGGATGAGGAGAGATCCCTTGGCTTTCTGCACGTGTACCGCCGATTCTGTCCGGTGCTCAACTCTGCGGAAAGGAAACGGAAGCCAAATATGGAAGCTCGCTGGGACTCCGACTCTGACTCCGACCACTCAGGCTACCTCCCGACACCCTGCTCACAAACAACGAATCCGAACAAACATCCGCGCCTCAGTCTTCGCGGCGGTGCGGGTTCGAAAGGTCTGGCCCACGGCGAACGCGTGCCGAAAGTGATTTGGTTCTTTGCCGGGGGGGTAGGACGCGCGCCGACGGGAAAGGGATTGAGAGAGTGGAAAGAAAAGGCGCGAAAGAAAGGGGAAAGCGGAAAGAAGGAGAAGGTTGGGTTCTGGGGCAAAATCGGTCTCAGGATGGCGAGGAAGGGGAAGAAACGAAAACACAAGATTAAAGAGGAGAGAAAGAAACATGCTGAGGGTGCTGAGGGTGCTGAGGGTGTCGCCAGTGGTGCTCAAGCAGCTGATGGTGATGTTGCCCCTGGAGGGTCTGGAGGAGAGGCTGGTGCTGCTCCTAGTAATGGCGAGGGCGCAGAAGGTGAAGGTGACGCCCAAGAAGGCGCTGCAATTAATGGTAGTGGAAGTGGCAGTGGAAGAGGTAGTTCTAGCAGTGATAGTAGTAGTTCTGGTAGGGCTGAGTGATGGGTACAGCACCAGACATTCGCCCACCGAATGGCAGTAAACATCAGTGCAATCGGTATCTCTTTAGCTCAGATCCCATACATGATGTTCCTCATGAGCCCTAAGTAGGTCAGATGCTGAAAATATGCTGCCTCGACTTGACCTACTATGGCAGCAGAAAGCGCCATAGTAGTGTCGTGGACCCAAGAGCCGCTATAACGAGATCATCTCACGACTGAATATCTCAGCTGATAGTCGAATCAGCAATGCGGAGAGATAATACCGCAGTGGAACTCAATACAAGAAAGACTGAAAAGTAGATAGAAAGTGCCCGAGTGTGCTTAAACACGAAAGCTGTGTGTATATGATGGTTTCAATGCGCACTGAGGTCCTGTCTAAGCACGAAAATGGTGCCCATTCTCACCACGTTTGTATAGACAGATAATTGTTGAAAGTTGATATGACAGAATCTTCGGCAGAAGCCTGTACTGATCTCGGAACCTGTCCTCCCACAGGAATCCAAGTGAAAACAATGCCAATTAGTAATTCTCATGGTTGAGACACCAAATCAATGCCGAAGATGTACGAGTATATGGAGGAACTTCACAATGAGTGGCACAGGGCAGGTAGTCTGGCAGTCATGTCAATGACTGGATGACAACGCCCACTATACCACATGAGTGTGCTCTCTACATGTACTGAACCACATGAGATGTCAACTGCTCATTGGCAACTGTTGAGATGAGCGCAGGTCAATGATATAGAGATCAGGATGGAAGTGATGAGCCAATTTCATCCATTGTCGCCTGAATGTCGGGCTAATCCTAATAGAGCAGGTGGGGTGAGTGAAGAGCGCGCGAAGTGGGATGTTTCGAGCACGCCATGACGTAGCACAGCTGCAAAACACACCTGCGCATGCAAACAATCGGACGAATTCCACCTGCATCAACGGCGCAGATGAAGGACGCCGCCGTTGACAATAATTGAGACGGAATTGGGCTCCTGCGAGTCACTTCTCTCAAGGGACAAACTGGTACAATGCTTCGGATAGAAAAGCCGGCCGGATTTGTTGCTGGCTATTGGGAAGAATGTTCTGCCATGGCTCCGATGGACAAGGACCTGTTATAGTGTTCTAGGACTTGGGGAAGCCCTAGAGTACAGATACCAATTCTCTTTGGAGCGAACTCTGGGAAGGCACGGCAAAGCCCCACGGGGTTCGTTATTAGACAGCGCAAGGCCGACGGACAGCTCGACTCTCTTGATGAAACCCTCGGAGCGGATAAAACCCAGTGGAGAAAGTTCCCTGCCTGCAACAAGGCTTGGGCATCCCTCGGTACCAACTATATCGAGAAGCGTCGTTAATAATCAAACTCTCCCTTGTAGATCTTAGCTGTGAAGTACATGGGAGTTCCTCGGGCCAAATACAAGTATTCTCCACCAAGAAAGGAACCGTCAAACGCCGACACACACGAGGCGATCCGCGGCCACCATAATTATTTGCGTCAAGTCTACCTCCTACAGTAGGAAGAATGTTTGCGAAGCCCCCTTCCGAGGGATCTGCTGCCAGCGCTGCGAACCGTTGATGATTGTGAGTGGGTTCTGGCGTTAGAGAGGTGACGCGGACGCTGGCCGGAACAGAGCCGCGATGATCTCGAAACTATGAGCGTTAGGAGTTGGTTGTGGCTCTCGAGTCTCGGCAGGAGAAGGTGTGGGTAACATCGTACCTTGCGCCCCGGAATTCCCTCCAAAACCTCTTACACCTCCGTGTTCCACAGAGTCTTGTCGAAAGTTTGTTAGCTGCTGTGGATCTCTGGTAGTAGAGGAACTACGGAGGTATATAATGTTAGGCAAGGTAGCCACATCGACATGGTGGGATGCCATGTAGGATAGTATGAAAGTAGCGCCAAGAATGGACCCTGAGAACTTCCTAGACAGCAAATATTCAATACTGACGGAGATACTGCTGAGACTCCAAATATCAATGCCGAGAAAGACGATTGATCCATCTCATATGGTAGGTCTTTGTCTGCTAGCTTTGACGTCTTGACCGACGGAGAGACAGGTCAACAGCATGGCAGGTCAACAGCATGGTCCATGGGCTCGCTCCTCGGACTGTTGTGGTCCCAGGTTAGCTTGGAGAAGGAAGTTTGCTCTGATTATTGTTGCGGCATATTATTGTAGTAGTGTCAGGTAGGTAGGATATCTTAGAGTTACCCTTACAGTAATAGACTGGGAACCTGGAACCTTGAGTCAGTGACTGCTAGAGGCGGGTAGGCTCCTCTACTACCTTAGGCAAGGTAAAGTCATTGGTGTAAAGGTGTTAGGGTCGCTTGGTCATGTGTCGACTCTCAATCAAACCATATTTGGTAATGAAGACAACAGGCTTTGTAAACATACCGTAAGTTACATCAATTGAAACAGCAGTACCTACAGTACAGTACAAGAAGATACAGTCAGAAGTGAATGGGCTGTAAGCGAAGCCAATCAAAGACCAGTGTGCCTGCGAACAGCTTCCTTTGCTTCCACCCTCGCTCTTGAACTTGAACTTGAAATTGAATTCGAGCCGGCTTTGGATTTGACCCCGGATTTTCAGGTCAATGTGCGATGGTGACACCGACCTTACGGTATATGCGTAGTTTGGGTGGGTAGGAATCCAAATTTTGAAATACAAAGTCAGCCTGTCTTCTGAGTCGTCAGAAAGCGGGTGCTAGACAAGAAGCGGAAACAGTCGTCCTCTGAGGGTATCTTGTAACGAGCGACGGAGTACTTGTTTACAGACCCAGGCCTAGAAAGAAGCGGCTGTGGCGGTTAGAAATTCGGCGTGCTGATCCGTTGAAGGCTGGTGGATTCCATGTGGCAGCCGGCATTCCTCGGTCAGTGGCATTTGGACCATATGAATCATATACTTACTTCGTATACGGAGAAGCAGCCGTACTCGCACCGATATGGCCAATTGTCCTATGGTCCAATCGTCCTGGCAAAAACATTGGAATGCTGCCTCGTCGTCGACCAAGTGGCTCACCAGTCGAGCAACGATATGAGGATACTGCTCCAGCAGTAAAGGGCCTAGCAGACGCTGAAACCTAAACCATATTATTATCATACTGTAGTGTACCTACAAAGTATTATACTGTACCTCGAGTTAGCTGTCTGACGGCGCTTTGACGTCGGCGAGCCTCGTCCATCTATATTTCTGCACACGTTCTCTGCACGTTTCAGATGTCAGCAGAAAACGGCTTCGTCACAGATTCTTCGGAATCCTGCGTCTCCATGGCCTGCATACGCACCGAATCCTTACCCTGTATGGAAGACTCGACATGAACCATACAGCCTGCAGGCCTTTAAGGTTCATGCTCTCTACCTTATCCACCTGGGATCGTACGACACCAACGAACAACTTGACATGGAAGATCCGGATAATCCATGCGAAGTACTAATAACTACCTGGTACGCGTTCATCCTTCTCCTTTCCCACAAACACAAGCACAGTAAGGTAATAATCCAAGCACCACGAGCAGAAGAACCATATCTTACCTTAGGGCCCTTGTTAATCAGAGATGAACGCCGCCGATCAAATTGCCGCTAAGGCAAGCTTAACCTTTAGCCTTTTACGCCAATGTAAGTTACCTAGAGCGGCCTTTCCTTCTGCACGCAAGACGAGACGGGGTGGAAAATGATTTGTGTGAGGCGACTCCAACACACACACGCACCCCGAGCAGAGTTTGACCGCGCCACCACCGCAAGGATGCTGCATGTAAGCGGTACCAGTCGCTTCTCAAGCCATCTCTGATTGCCTGGGATATGCCTTGTCCACTCGTCTGGCTGGGTGCTTGCCACTCGTCGCCGCCGCTACTGCTGCAAATGCACCGAGCCGTCTGTTGCGTGCGTGGATGTACTCGAGTACAGTACCATGCGTCTCTGCTTTCCTACAGTACCTGCCTGTACCGATCGAACGAAGGAAGGTCAAGGGAGGTAGCAGGAGACTACTCCGTACTGTACTCGAGTAGCAAGCAGGCACGCGGTAGGTCCTTGGTCAGAAATTCCCATAGAGGAGCTATAAGGTATGAGTATTATCATTGTGCATGGACATACAGTACAGTAAGGTATGAGTCCGGTTGAGCAGCATGAGCACCTGATGGGAATGTCGTACCTTAAGGTAAGGACGAAGTAAGCTAGCGGCAATTACCTTTGGAACCTGGAAGCTTCGGATCACTCACGAAGTAACTACATTAGGTATAATCTGGTATTATATGGTATAACCTGGTATAACCTGGTATTATTGAAGACGACAAGCAATATTAATATCAGGATCAGTATGGTAACGACATATCTGTACCTGATATGAAATTATCTGAACTTATCTGAACTTATCCATCACTGTTGAATGTTGAGCTGATTCTTCAATCTTTCCAACGAGTCAGCTTTCCATTATTGCCAATGATAATATTCCCTGCTGTTGCTTTTTACTTTGACTTTTTACTTTCTACCATCCTCGGTACCTTACCATACATATCTTACCCGATTACTTTACATACCTTACCGTACTTACTTTACTTACCTTACCCGACTCAAGGCGGCCCTCGGTCAGACAAGGCTCAAGCGTCCAACCATCTCCGACCGCGGCAGAAACTCGCAGCTCAGGTCTGACAACCACTCAGTCAATCAATCTTTCAATCAAGCTGTCAATCAGAAGATACTGCTCTCGACGACTTCTTTCCTCTGTCCACAAGGCAGGCTCAGCTTCAGCATCAGCTTCGATATTGATCTTCATAGCATTGCAGGTTTAATAGGCAATTGTTGGACCCTCAGCCGGTGATCTGTGCCCGCTGCCCGCTGTCCGTCGTTCTCGTTAGTCGTCGAGCAACCGGGCCCGCGCTCTAAAAGACGAGAGATCGAGCTTCCACCAAAAGCCAAAGCCAGTACGTACGCTGGAGTAGTGTTTCTGCTTATTCTTACACACAGGGTGCCTGGAAAGAAGCAGCGCTTAATTCCGTTACTCCAGGTTTTCATTGCTCGCCCACATAAGGTAGCCAATTCTTGGGGTTGGCTTTCCCAAAAAGCAACAAGCAGTTCTGACGCTCATCTTCGGCTGCAACCCAACGTAACCTACTTACCTGGACGGGCCACCTCGAGGACTACTGCCTTGTCGCAACAGTCCCTTCTGCACTCGAAAACCTGGGCGACGAGGCTGTAAGAGGAAGACAAAGGCATTGACTCTCGAGTATCAATTGCGCGATCCTCTCTCTGTCGTTTACCGTTTCTCATTCGTCCTTTCGCATCGGTTGCCTGCAACAGGCCGCATCTGCATAACTCGACCAACCACGCATGCCATTGAGCATCTTCCCAGGTAAGCTCCGACTTCTGACTTACTGGCTTCTCCATCTCTCATCCTTACTCCTGTGACAGACTCATCAAACTGCTCGGCCCGGAGACTGAGACTGGCGACGACGGTGCATTGCCACGGAGTCCCTTTGATCGATATCACTCTTGACAACTGCCCTCCACTGGCATAGCCTTGCCTCGCCTCTTGCCCATTCCACCATTCAACGCACGGGTCTGGAAGCTTCACTCTGATATTCAGAGCCTGTTGAACAAGGCATCTGGTTCATCTACAGTTGTCTATCGACATCCTCAAAACTTCATAGAAGCGGCTGGCCGTACCATTTCCAGATATTGCTAGGCCCCCGCATTTCCTGGCGACAATTTTTTATGGAAACCAGGTCTTCCCCAAGCCACGACACGAAGAGTACATACCCACAGTGACCATGCTTCCGGACACGCTTATCCTACAGGCTCCTGTAATGACTCCGACAACTGCGACTACCAATGCCGCCAACGAATCACCGACTGCCGGCAATGGGAACGGTATGTTCTCATACCCAAACATCCTTTTCCTGTCCACTTTCAGATTAGTATAAACGTGATACTAAGTCAATCGTTTCCAGCCCGCCCAAACGGTCCAAAGGCCGCCAACACTCCGCAGACTGGTGTCCCAAACTTCCCACCGCCAAAGACGGACAAACCGAGACCGCATGTGTGTGGGACCTGCTCGCGGTCCTTCGCTCGACTCGAGCATCTGAAGCGTCATGAGCGTTCGCACACCAAGGAGAAACCGTTTGAATGCCCCGAATGTACCAGGTGTTTTGCCAGACGTGACTTACTACTTCGCCATCAGCAGAAGTTGCATATGACCGCAACTCCGTCTTCGCGGCCAAGGAGTGGAAGGCGAGAGAGCTCGAGCACCACGGCAACCGGTGGAGCTGGTCGGGTGCGAAAAAACTCGACTGTCAACAGCGGAGTTGGAGGATCCGGTGGTGTAGGTGCTGCTGGCATGCGGCCTCGAGCGAACACCATCAGCCACGTCGACAACGCAACCCTAGGGATGCTAGCAGCTGCCAATTCCTCGGTTGGCAGAGGTGGGAATATGGGGATCGGCCACAGCCATCACGCCAGTCTGAATCCCCTTCCGGGTCCAGGCGCGTATGACTATAAAGGAATGTCGTCCGCTGTAGGTCATCACGGAAACGCTCACGGACTTCCTAAGTTGGAGACACACGGTCTGAACGTCGACCTGGCCGGTGGACTCCGTACCGCTCCACCCTATGGAGCGTTTGGCACTGGTTTCGAAAGCTTCATGTTCGGCCCGGGTTCGACAATCAATCCAGCCCAGTTGCACTTTAGCGGTTCCCCACAGTCTCTCGCGTTGGATACTCCAACATCCCCCTATCGCCAAGTGTTTCCAGGGATGTCTGCAAGCCAGGCGATGATGGACGATGACAACAACTTCGACTGGATGAGTGGCTTTGATAACCAGATGTCTTTTGGTAATACGAATGAGCATGCTATCGACGGTTCGTCGCCTTCTGCCATCAGTACCGCGAGTCAAAGTGGCATTAGTGAAGTCATGCTGGACGGTTCCAACGATCCAACGCAAACTTCCGGTTCATTATGGCAACATCCCATGTTGCCTCCAGCTCAGAACACACCAAACTCTTACTCGTTGGAACTGCCTGGGCCTACCTTCCCAGACATGATCCCGCCTCCTGGCACAATATCTCCAAAATCACTGCAGAGCCAGACTGGCGTATCGGAGACATACTTCTCCACCCCTCCACCATTGCTTGGCATGGATCCATTATCGATGTTACCGGGAATGCGCAGTCATCACTTCCATCCGCCAATGGTGTCCAGCGCGGACACACCTTCCAACTCATCAGCCTCACACTGCGGTAGCAACCGGCAAAGCTCCGTGACATCCGTATCCACCGACTCGATCACCGATGCCACCCGGCAAGCTCTTCTTACAACTCTTTCCCAACCCTCTCTTTTCAGTCATTCTTCTCGAAAGTACCCTCAACCGTCAGTGAGCTCACCTCTTTCGCCGGCCTTCGCAACCCGTCCTCGAAGCGTTAGCTCTGTATCTCTTTCAAGCACCTACGACCTACAGCGCTATGTGGCCGCGTATATCCACTATTTCCATCCGCATCTTCCTTTCTTGCATATTCCGTCTCTGACATTCGACTCCCCTGCCTATACGACCAACTTGCGCGCCGCCAGGGGTCATTCTGGTTTTAGCCAGTCCGGTATAGCCGGCGGCGGAGGATGTTTGATCCTGGCAATGGCCGCGATTGGCGCTCTGTATGAATCTGATACCGCGGCTTCGAAGGAACTTTTCGAGTCGGCCAAGAAGATGATTCAGCTCTACCTCGAGGAGAGGCGTAAGGCAGATATGTCGGCAGCTCTCAATGGATCCAACACCGGCAACGAGAACTCGGTACAGAACACACCTCTATGGCTGGTGCAAGCGATGCTTCTGAACGTCATATATGGCCACAATTGCGGTGACAAGACTTCCGGTGATATAGCAATAACACACTGTGCTGCACTTGTCAGTCTAGCTCGGGCCGCAGAATTGGCAAAGCCTTTGCCACCCGGATCCTTACCTAAGAATCAACCCTTTCAACCCTTCAATAATCGGGCGGGGAGCGAAGATGTTCATATGGGCGATGATGGAAGGAGCGGCGATCCGTGGAGCATCAACCCGCAGCAGATTCACATGAGCGACTACACGGAATGGCACAACTGGAAGCTGGTCGAGGAACGAAAGCGCACGCTTTATGCGATCTTCATTCTCTCTAGCCTTTTGGTGTCGGCTTACAACCATGCACCAGCTTTAACCAACTCCGAGATCAGGCTGGATCTTCCATGTGCTGAGGGTTTGTGGGCCGCTGACTCACCCCAGGACTGGTATGCAAGGGGTGGCGCTGCAGCTGCAGAGCAGAATGCGGTACCTTTTTCGGCCGCACTGACTTCGCTTCTCACGGCGAGTCAACGACAGCAACAACAGCACCGTCTGGCTCAATCGTACCATCAACCATTTGGCTCTGGCTTCAAGCTTGACGATCTTCCCGAGAGTGAGCTCAGGCCTAGTACGTTCGGCTGTTTGGTTTTGATCAACGCCCTTCATAACTACATCTGGGAGACGCGGCAGCGACACCTGGGCCGGCAATGGACGACGCAGGAGACGGAAGCAATGCATGCCCACATCGAGCCCGCGCTCAAAGCATGGCAAGCGGCCTGGGCGAGCGATCCCCAGCATAGCTTGGAAAGGCCGAATCCGTTTGGAATGGGCCCACTGTCGGCAGACAGTATTCCTCTTCTGGATCTTGCTTACGTTCGCTTATTTGTCAACCTCGGTCGGTCAAAGGAGGCATTTTGGCAACGGGACTACGATGCGATGGCCGACGAGCTGGCCAGAGGAGCCGAAGTCGTTCAGCATGCCGAACATACCCCAAGCTCTAGAAGCTCCAATTCAGAACATGCGGACTCCTCTGCGTCCACCAATGGCAACAATGGCGGGTCCCCAAGCACTAATGTCTCGTCACCGGATCTGCATGTCACGGAGACAACTACGTCAGTTCAACCGCTGCCAAACCATGCTGCAAGTCAAACACAGCAATCGGGGCAATCCTCGAAACGCGAACGTCATCTGAGGAAGGCGGCTTTCTATGCCGCAGACTCACTCTCAATGTCTGACAAGCTCGGTGTAACCTTTGCCGACTTTACCTCGCGCGAACTACCCATTCAGTCGGCCATGTGCGCATTCGACTGCGCCCAAGTGCTTGCGGAGTGGGTCTCGACATTACAAGAAAGAGTAGGCCGGTATCTCGGCATTCTTGGCAAAGATGACATCGACTACGGCCAAGTCCCAGGTATCATGCTGTTGGAAGATGAAGATTGCAAGCTTCTGGAGAAGATCACCGAGGTGTTGAACAGTGCCGAAATCAAAATGACATATGAGATTGGCGGATTGGGTACGATGGCGGCTCTGACGGCGATGAACGGCTTACCTAGCGTGCACGACTGTGGTTATGGGAGTAAAATCCTCCTCGTCACTGCTTATATGCTTGAGAAAGCAGCGGTGTGGCCTGGTAAGCAAATATTGGAATCTTGGGGTCAACGGATGCGGTGCTGATGATATCTAGTTACCCGCCTGATGGCACGCTCCCTTGAAACGCAAGCCGCACACATGAAGGAGCGAGCCGAGAATTCCGTTTCCAACCGTCAGTGACTATGTTTGGACATCGGCAGCATTTGCAGGAGTTTGAAGTTCCACGAAGTTACGATCCATCCATGATCCCCACTGTTAAGAGGTGAAGCACGTCACCAAACCCCCAAGGAGAGAAGCGTCGGGCTCCACCGAAAGACTTCTATGACCGATACCATAAACTCGACCCATTCTGTCGCATATCTCGCCGGAAAGGTGCATTTACCCAGCACCCTGTTTCGGGTTGGATAGCCATGTCACATACCCAAACACAACACACCGTTACGGGCACCCTCCTTTTGTACATTTGCCCTTCTTTGCTCAGAGCCAGGTGAACTCATCAGTGGCTCCAACAATCACTTTGGCCAGTTAACTTCCGTTCTAATTGCATACTCTTGTCTGCTTTGATCATGATGGCGCTATTGGGGCGGTGGTGTCGGGCTTTGCACATGTATCTAAAATCTATCAGAGGCACGGGCTTTATGGCACAAACGAATCTGCTTGGTTATGACAGGACTGCTCCCAGCTGTTGATCATGGATGTATTCTGCTCGTACGTAGGAGCTTGCTCTTTCTGTTCGTTTGTTCTCCAATAGTTTTGTTTTGACACCTTCATTCCCATTGGGGGCTTGTATCCATTGAGGAGGAAGACTACCTTGTCTTGCCCATCTATCAACAACGTCGGTCCATGATCATTGCCTTCGCACAGTGACAACAACTACCCCAGGCCATAGGTAAGGTAGGTATCCATGTTGCAAACAAGGGCAAACGCACAAGCTTACCGGGTGTGAGTGAATCTTGACCAATTGGCTTTTTGACCATCTCGCTTACATCATCAGTGGCTCCCAAGTTCCTTGGCAACAACCTCAAGGGTAAAGTTTTGCTTGGCTGAGCTCACCGTTTTATGAAAAGATTATTCCCTCCCTGACTACCTTCAGAGATCCTCAACTCATAAGACATTGACTCGTGAGGCATCGTCTTCTAGGCCATCGAATTCACTTTTGCTTACTCCCTGCCCACCTTGCCTTCGCGTCGGTTGGGATTACAACGCGTTTAAGCCCACTAGAGATGTTAGTACGGTCCTCTACAACTTTACTACGCCTTCAGTGTTAACCTTTATAATAGACATGGTTCTTCACGAGAAGGCCCAACAGATCAAGCTTACTACCACAAAGCTCCTGTCTCCTGGCACCTCCTGTCGCACCTCCTATCCACTCCGCTCTTACGACTAATTTTACACTCGGAGGGTACACTTGCTACCGCCTCTCTACACCACCAATACAACGAATCAAACGACTTCAATATCACGTTGGAGCGGCGACTGGGCGCGACTAGCTACCGTATGCACAGACGTCCATCTCACGAGTTAACGGCGCGTGAAACAAACGATTGGGGGATCGGGCCTTGACCACACTCCAAACCTACCTTACTCTCTTGTCGTGGTCCGCGTTGGAATAAATACCTGCCAAAGCCCTGTCTAGTTGCTTTTAGGGCCAAAATTCAACATGGCGTGGGAACAACTATCGATCAACAAGCCCCATTTGGTATACCTCATCCTTGGCGGCTTTACCAGCTTGTTCATGTTATGTTCTCTTGTCGTCAAGGAGCGCCTATACATCGGCGAAGCCACTGTTGCCACAATATGTGGCATTATATTCGGCCCTCATGCGGCCAACCTGATAGATCCCGGAACCTGGGGCAATACCGATCAGATCACCCTGGAGTTTTCGCGCATCGTCCTGGTGGTACAGTGTTTTGCTGTCGGTGTCGAGCTGCCGAAGTCGTACATGGAGCGGCATTGGAGATCGGTGATATTCTTGCTCATCCCCGTCATGACGTTCGGATGGCTTGTAACGAGCCTTTTTATCTGGTGGATGGTTCCTCCTTTAGACTGGCTTGAAAGCCTCTGCTGTGCGGCTTGCGTTACGGCAACTGATCCTGTCTTAGCCTCATCCGTCGTGGGAAAGGGCAAATTCGCCAAAAGAGTACCGAAACATTTGCGAGATCTATTGTCGGCGGAGTCGGGATGTAACGACGGCATGGCATTTCCTTTCATTTATCTTGCTCTATATCTCATACGTTATCGGCCCGATTCCAACAAAGTTGCCTTTCACTGGATATGCTTCACCATCTTATATGAATGCATCTGGGGCGCTGTGTACGGTTTCCTTGTCGGCTATCTTGCCCGACATGCGATCAAGTGGGCGGAGAAAAGAGCACTGATTGACAGAGAGAGCTTTCTAGTCTTCTACTTTGTCTTGGCACTGTTCTGTGCTGGATCCGGAAGTCTTCTGGGGATGGATGACCTTCTTATCGGCTTCTCTGCTGGAGTAGGCTTCAGTAATGACGGATGGTTCACCCAGAAAACCGAAGAGTCCCACGTGTCCAATGTTATAGATCTTTTGCTCAACTTGGCTTACTTCGTTTATCTGGGAACTATCATCCCATGGGGACTCTACAATGCTCCGCAGATTGGCCTCACCCCATGGAGACTCGTTGTGATTTCGGTATTCGTCATTCTGTTCCGGCGAATACCCATCATGATGGCGCTGAAACCAATCATACCGGATGTCAAGACCTGGAGAGAGGCTCTGTTTGCAGGGCACTTTGGTCCCATCGGTGTCGGAGCCATTTTCGTAGCTGTTCTCGCTAGAGCTGAGCTCGAAGGCGAATCGACGACACCGTTGGCAGAGCTTCCGGCCCCTGGAGCCGAGCATTATGCACTGGTCCAGCTGATTTGGCCTATCACAACATTTCTCGTCATCTCTTCCATTTTGGTTCATGGATCCTCTATCGCCGTTTTCACACTTGGAAAGCGCATCAATACGTTGACAATCACCATGTCTTACACCCAGGTTAATGAGGACGGCCCTTCGTGGATGAACCGACTTCCCAGGATTCAATCTGTCGCCAAGAACTCCACGTCAAAGTCCAAGGACGACTTCGACTCAGAGTCATTGAATGAGAAGCTACCAGAATATCCTCCAGGTACTTTACCACCGATCGGTATGCCTGGCAATTTCCTACGACGCCAAAAGGAAGAAGACAACCCTAGTAACCCCAACAGCCGCGCTTCCAGTCAACGACCGGCAATGAGACGAAAGAGATGGGATTCTGGAATGGGCCCTGGCGGTCCCATCAGTCAGTCTGCAATTGTACCCCAGAGGCGAGCTCAAGCTGTAGGGTCTACGGAGAGCCCAACCGAGACGCTCAACGAGAAAACCGAGTCATCACCAGACAGCCGAGATACAGATGACGAACCGGATGGCCTGGAGCTGCAAGATTCTGCGAATCGGAAGCGTGAGGCGAGGAAGGCGAGGGAGGCGTTCATAGATGCCGAAGAGCCTCCAGTTGAAGCGTATCAAGAAGGTAGTAAAATGGTGATTGAGGATTCGGAAGGCAACGTTCTGAGCGTGGAAGATACTCACGACGAGACCGACCAGGAAAAGAACCAGCATATCCAGGATCAAGCGGATAAGCTCAGACGGGAGACGAGTGGTGAGCATTCCAAGGGCAAACACCATCCACACGAGAGGACCGAAGGCGAGGAAATACGCCACGCTGTTCAGGATGGCGTCCAGCACCCGTACCGGAATTTGAAGAAGAGGCTCGGTACTTGGCATGGTCTGAAGCGAAATCAAAGCGAAGCTGGTCCTTCCGAAGAGAGGGAGAAGCCACCGCCTGAGCGCAAGCGTGGTCCTGCACATGCATATCAATTTGGCAACACCATCATCGTTGAGGACGAAGATGGGGAAGTTGTAAAGAAGTATCAACTTCCTACACCAGAGAAGAAAAAGCGGGGAGATCTGGCAAGAAGGGGTAGCAATTATGTTGATCCGGCAGCGACCCGTCAACGTTTACATCGGATGGGTACCTGGGTTGGTCTGAGCGCGAAAGAGGCAGAAACTGAAGCGGGACCGGCTGACGCAGCGTCGAAAGACACACCAAAGAAGCGCAAGAAATCGGCCATAGTGGACGATGATGACGATCGTATTCGCTTCGCAGTCAACACCGGCGGTCGACGCATGAACAAAGAGGATTTCATCAGGCAGATTCAGCAGCTCGATCCCAAAGCTCGATGCGAAGCCGTGCAGAACAGCGACGTACCCGAGGAGGTCAAGCAAGAAGCTCGAGACCACGCTAGAGAGCACAAAAGAGCGGAGCAAGCATCCAAGTCGCGATTTCGACCGCAGCGGCACCAAACTCAAACTCTGAAGCCTCTTGATAAACAAACAGCATCAGAAGACACCGGGCCCGATGTGCCCCAGCTCCAACGAGTCGGCTCCGATCCCGATCGAGCGCACGGCCCCGAAGGCCTCACTCTTGTCGATTCTCACGGCGACGACATCCCTTACCACTCCGTCCCCGACTCCGTCGCCAAACACTCGACGGGCCAAGAAAGCGCCGCTCAGCGTCGTCGCCGCCTTGCCGCCTTGAGCAAAAAAACCGACGAAGCCGGCTCGCCTGAACGCGATGCAGCGCGGCCTTCGACGCTCGACCGACAGATCTCGCACATGGCGGCTGCCGGCGAGACGCGGGCGGAGCGCCGGAGACGTCTGGCTGCGTTGGGGGGCGAGGATGAGAGTGATAGCGATGATGATGGCGCACCGAGACGGCCTAAGCATGCGCCTGTTCCGGAACCGAATGAGGATGAGGATGAGGATGAGGGTGGGCGGCGGAGGGAGAGGAGGGCGCCGGGTATTAGGTTCGCGGATACGCCGGCTGTCAGTCAGGGACGGGTGCAGTGGGGAGAGGATGTTGGTAGGAGGGGGAGGAGGTCGTGATTTCTCTGTACGATATTTTACGGGCTTGGTGATGAACGATAGATTGTGTGGGTTTATTGATGCATTATTTTAGATTAGACCATATCATACATAGAGAAATATGATTCCATTTGGGAATACATGGCTCATTTCCGACCCTTCCTGGAGCTCTCGGCGTCGGACCGGGTTCTCTCTGGCTTGACGGACGTCAACCGCAGCTCTGCAGACGGCGGAAAGAAGAACGCAATGCCAGCTTACCGAAGTGCTGTACTCGACATGCTGCGCCAGTTCACGATTCAGGTTGCCATGACTGTCACGCAGTTCCACCGTCTGCTTGCGATGGCTCTTGAAGCTGTTGGTGCCCGCGTAGCTCTTGTAGGCGCGGCTGATGTGTTCTTCCGTGTGGGTCTGCCGACTTGCATATGCTCTGGCGGCCGTCAGTGTGCGAATGCATGAAGGGGGAGGTGGACGGGGGTGATGTTGAAGCGAAGAGGGTGGCGTCAGCTCACTGGTACGCGGCTTCGGAGGCAACAGCCGTCGGCTGGATGAGGGCTCGGTGGCCAGCCGGAGTGTAGGATTTGCCTTGGCCGTAGGTGGCCATGTCGGCGGGCTTGGCGGCGTCTTTGGGCGGGGCCCATTGCTCCTTGGCGGCGGTGAGGCGCGTGCTGGCGTCCTTGAAGTCGAGGTGGGCGGTCTTGTAGGCGTTGTAGCCGTCGAGCATCTTGCCTTGGTAGGGGTGCGTGTCTTTCGCTTGGTAGTACTGGCCATGGCCGGTGCTGGAGGCTCGGGAGTGGGACACGTCTGTGAGGTCGAGAGGAGGGTTAGTTGGCGTGATGTGGGGGTGAGCGGGGATGCTCAGCTGGTGGGGGCTTTCCTCCGGTTGGGAAGAGGGTGTATCCTCTCTTTTCTCTGGGGGGTGGGTTCGGCTCGAAGGATGGGAATGAGCTTCGTTTCCCGGATTCGTTGCTAGACATGGTGAGGTCTTACTCCCCCGGATAGAGCGGGTGGGAGCTGCTGTCAATTGGGATAGTGAAATGGGCTGAAGAGGAGCAAGTGAGCTGAGGAGGTAAGAGCAATGGTCAAGCACTCTTTCGGTGATCCCACACACTGTATCTATCGCGGAAGCCTGTGCTGTATGGCCTTGCTGAGAAGGAGTATGCTAACAGGTGAGGGTTTCTGCACAGTGAGTCGGAAGACCCTGGCGGGTCATGGGTGGTTGAGACGACATCATTGATCGGACGAGTGAATGGTAGAGAGCCAGAGTTTCCTGGACTTCCGAGGAACCTCACACGAATCTCATAAGTATGGTATCATATTCATTTAACAGAATATGGCGTACACGTAAAATCAGAAGCCATTTGGATATGTGAGGTGAGGAATACAGGTGTTGGCATCAGGTCTTCGTGGAGCTTGCTGGCCTGTCCATTGACATAAGAAAGACTGAGACGCAGCAAATAGGCTTGAACATAGGAGCAACTACATGAAATGCATGGATGAAGAAACTCATGAGAATCATGATGAGAACATTAGATTCTGCTTATGTAATAAAGGGGTTTCTTGAGCTATTGGTGTTGCTGTACTCATACCCTCAATTCACCTTTACTTTCACGATCACTTTACCCATTACAAAACTGAAAGTGTGAACTCCACTATCTTCTTTCGTAGACGTGGCAACGGCACAACACTTTACTCTCGCGCATCTCTCAGATGCTTTCCAACGTCAGTGGCTTCAGTCCTTCAGAACAGCCACTTCACCATTAAGTCTCTCATAGTCACGAACGCTGAGCCGTGATGGATGAATTTCCAGTTGAGCTCAAGCTCGAGATATTCTTCGCTCTTCGAGATGTTCCTTCACTAGTCGCGCTCACAGAGACATCTTCTTCGTTCTATCGTATTTTCACCAACTCCCAGGCGCTGATCGTGACTACTGTTTTGTCGAACGAGATCCATCCAGCTGTTATCCCTCATGCTATCGCAGTGTGGGAGGCGTCATGCATCAAGCCTTGGAGCAAGACGGGCGTGGAAAGATTCCTGGAGCGCCATCCTGAGTCCTACTTGCAACAACCACGGTCAATACAGACATTATCGGAAGCATCCACGATCAGCAAACTCCACAGTCATGTGCAGTTCTTCACGGAAGACTTCTGCGCATCTATCTTGTCTGTCCATCCGATCACTAAGGTTCCAGAACCCACCTACATCCCGCCATCAACGAAGGAGCTGTGCCGTATCCAAACCGCGTTCTACATATTCGAGCTCTTTTGTACTTTGTTCCGCATCCAGCGCGAGACACAGAAAGACGAGCACCGCTTCAGCAGTAGAGAGCAGCAAGAATTGTTTCTTGAGAAGTTCAAACGCTGGGAGAACGAGCAGTTAGCATGCGTTTACAATTACTTGATTCGGAAAGTGTCTGTGCCCTTCCAAGATATGGTTGAACATGACGTCGGATGGGGCGAATTGATGATCGACGACAGCCTTGATTGGGATGCAACTCCTGGAAGAGAAGGCTATGTCTCGCAAGGATTAGAGTATCTGCACCGAGTCAGCAGGGCGGAGACCTACGAAGAGCGTGAAGCAATATTCGGTCTCCGCTTGAGTTCCGACTACCAATTTCTCGCTGCCGCGTTTAGAGAACAGTCACCAGACCTCGAGCTAGAAAGCTCTGAACAGAGCGCAGTGGAACTCCAGTCTGTTGCCATTTCGGAGCTTTCAATGGACGATGACAGCGGACCTGTGGAAGCTTGGTACTGGGCGCATGCTACTCACGTCTATTACTATAACGACAGATGCCAAGACCTCCGGGAATGGGGTTACTGTTTATGGGATAAAGCAAGACTCAAGACGTGGGGACTGTTCCGCAAACCATGGGCACCCGGTCGGGAATTGGAATGGGCAAAGAGGTTGCATGAAGAGCAGCAGCGAGGTTACGAGAGGCTACGGAAGTCGTGGAGAGAGAGATCAAGGATCTGTCAGCATGGAGGAAGCGGATGGTGGGCCGAGGGAGATGAAAGCAAGATCATTTGGAGCTATGGGACACCCGCTGAACAGCAGAAGCACGCTGAGATCAAGAAGCGTGGCGAGGGCTGCCCTCTCCATGGGCCTAAAGGGTACCGTGGAAGAGATGGAGTATTCTGTCCTCCAGGCTGTCTGGCTCGAGAAGGGGAGCGTATACGAGTAGGCACAGCCAAGGAATAGTTGCTAGCTCTTGACGCAAGCGCAGTGACATGACGGAATCTGAAGAATCGGCGCAAGATCGAGAGAAGTGGATTGGTTGGACTCGTGTACAGTTGAACACTCCTAGCGCAGTCACTGCCATCACCTTACCTCAGGTACCTAAGGTAGCTTGCAGTAGGGTAGCTTAATCATGCCTTAGTAATGACGTGCTTGAGACTCTCTCCAAGAACATCCGGATACAGAACTCAAGGTAAACGAGCGTATAAAGTGCAGGGGTTTTATGCATCGCGTTGGGGACCTTTTCCCCTCCCCGGCTACAGTTGCGACACTAACCCAGCCTCGGTCGACAACAAACAGCTTGCTTCTTCCTCCATACCTTGCTGACTGCCAACCCCCTATGCGCTTCCACCATCGCGAAATACAGTTCCACGTTTACCATCTCGTGGAGTCGCGAACCACTTCATCATCAGTTAATTCTGATAAGGCTCACCCACCGCTTACTCGAGGCATTATCCTCCGCTAAGCCGTCATCATGTCCGTCAAATTCGAGAAAGAGACCGTGCGGGAAACCACCCTCCCCGGCGGCCGAAGACATGATCTCGCGCACGAGATAGGCGAGAAGTTCACCGGCGGCAAGAGCCAGACGGGCTACCTCGCCGTACGCAGCCCCTACTCCCCAACGTCTGACGCGCGCGGAACGTACGAAAGACGACGCGATGCTGACGAACGTGCAATTCTCTGCAGGCCTACCTCCAGCAGCTCCAGAGCAACCCTCTGCGCACGAAGATGCTCACGTCCGGCAGTCTCGCCGCGCTGCAGGAGGTGCTCGCGTCGTGGATCGCGCACGACAAGAGCAAGCACGGCCATTACATCAGCTCGCGGGTGCCGAAGATGGCCGTCTACGGCGCTTTCATCAGTGCGCCTTTAGGCCATCTCCTCATTACTATCTTGCAGAGACTGTTTGCCGGCAGGACTAGTCTGAAGGCGAAGATCCTGCAGATTGTCGTTAGCAACTTAGTCGTCAGGAATCCCCAGCTCCAGATCCGATGATACTCTGTGTCGACGTCGCGGGCTGGGCTGATGAAGTTTGTGAGCACAGGTGTCTCCGATCCAGAACACGGTCTACCTGGCCTCAATGGCCGTCATCGCCGGCGCGCGTACCTTCCATCAGGTGCGCGCCACCGTCCGATCGGGCTTCATGCCCGTCATGAAAGTGAGCTGGATCACGTCGCCGCTCGCGCTGGCGTTTGCGCAGAAGTTCTTGCCGGAGCAGACTTGGGTGCCGTTCTTCAATATTATCGCCTTTGTCATCGGTACTTATATCAATGCTCATACTAAGAAGAAGAGGTTGGCTGCTTTGAGGAAGAAGGTACGTGTTTCGTGTCACTGAATGCAAGAATGCTTCGAATACTCACAGATGGGATGACTACTAATGCGATATACTCTTCTACAGCACTACGGCGAGGGGAGGAGCACGTCTGGCAGGCCCGATGATTTTCCTAGGGGGAATTACTGAACGGCTCGATGACCGGAGCCTTCCTGTTCCAATACCACACTGCGGATAGTAAGCCAGTATTGAGCGAACGGGACAGGTGTCTATTGTCGATGACCATGGAGATGTGCAGGTAGGAAACAAGTATCGGACGAAATACTTGTTAAGTTTAATTGCTGGAATCAGTCATTCCAAACTCTGGTACCGACTTGTGAGGTGAGAGGGGTGTTAAGCAAGTTCAAGGCTACATGATCTCTAGTCACAGATGGGGTGGGTCGGTCATTGTGCGCTGTCTGCAGTTTTCTTTCCGAGATTTGGTGGGAGCGGTTTGCGCGTTAGGCAAATCTAGCAAGCAATGTATATTCTTCATTATCTATGCTAATGACACTGTTGTGGGATTGATTATGCATCCCATCAGGAACCGTTTCTTGGTGGACTGCTTCTAACATTCTCGAGACTACTGGCAACTTTTCATACGGTAGATTCCTCCAGTGTCATTGCCTAGGGCAGCGTCCTTTGCACATCGTCACGGAGAGTTCAACCCGGAGGATCTCATCTCTCTGGGCCACATATCGTCGTTCATACATTGATTTTCAAAGATCTCGTGCGTTCAATTCAACCGGGCGAAACGTTCCTACTTCCCTCTCTGCAGCACTGATGGAATAGCCCAAGATAAACAACGACAAGGCTCCCTTCCTGTGCAACCCATCATCTACCCTTCTCTTCTCTCAACGCAGACCCCCTCTTGCACCAGCCCATGAAGCCAATCATACGGTGCTTGGTTTGTCGACGACGAGTGGGGAGCACAGTGCAGACGCTCCGACACCCTAGCGAGACTCCCCTGAAGATCCGATGGTGGTGTCACAATGATCATCGAACAAATAATGTTGGCCATTGCTTCGAGCCTAGATGCTGACGGGATTGCCCGCCAATGCCAATGGTATGTTGTAATGACCGGAACGCTGATGGTTCTAAGAGCTCTCGCCCACTATCAGCTCAAATGAGTCGTCGTCGTATCTGAGGTTGTGATGTGATTGCCAAAGCACATCATTGTGGTTCGGGGACGCTCGCTCTAGTATTACTGCTGCTGTAGATGGAATTGTTTATGTACATTACTGTTATGGAAGATACCTGACTTTCTAAGGTAAACTCTCGTACGTGTTATGCGTTAGGGCTAGAAAAATTGTCATCAGGTACGGCGCGCGGAACATTGCATTAACAATAACCCAAACTAAAAGTCAGCACAGTAATGCTCTGCGTCTGCTACCATTCTCTAAAAGCGACTCGGTGAATCGAGCTGTCAGAGCCTCGAGTTGTACGGTCAAATTACACATGCAGAAGATGCCAGCGCCAGATGCGCCGGTCTCAACGCATCAAACCTTACGTTCGGACACGACGCGCCGCGCAGCATGTACTCACCTCACCATGACGCGCCTGTTCGGTGGCTATAGGTGTAATGTCTGCCATTGCATCCCTGAAATCGGCTGGATCTACACCTGCACACAAGACACCGAAAGCGCGCCTCAGCCTACGACGGCGATGGGCACCTCAATGGCAGAGAACGAGCATGCGGCTGCAATTCCAGAGAAAATCATCAGAGCTGCGGATCAGTTGAGTGTTTGGGTCGTCGAAGCAATCAAGAATGGCCATTACACGGTCAAGCAAGTCGAGCTCCTCGAGGCACAGAAACGAAGGGTCAACGACACAGTCGCAGCTCTAGAACAATCTCTCCATCTCGAGCACAGGGACGTCACGCTGGATTCTCCGCCAGGAGCTTCGATTAGCCTGCCGTCCGTGGAGACTGACACACTCACTTCGGTACAAGCCGTCACGGACGATGCCAAGACCAGGTCTACACTCTCGGTAGCGGAGCAGCTGGCGCGAGTGAGGATGGACCTGTTCCCCGAGTGCCGTTGGAGTTGCTGTCACACATGTCGTCCGATGTATCGCGATCGCTCATGGCAGAGCCTCGAGGGTGTACTTGCCAGCAACACAGCGGAGCACATCAGTACCAACTTCGGCGAGCGTAGGGTCACACACATCAATATCGCTCGCAATCTCGGGCTGCGGAAGCCTCGTCGGATATTCGATTGCTTCGAGGACCTCCGGACCGTGACCTCCGAGGAAGACGGTGGCGTTTCTCCAGGCAGACACGTCGGACAAACAGGTGGGGAGGGCGAAGAGCAAGAGGGAGACGAGTCAAGCATAGGCTTTCGTGCAAGTGTCAAGCGTGCGTTTCGGGGCATGCTCATGAATCGTCGACGCCATTCCTACTCCAGCGGCATCAGCAAGAAGTCGAAGCGGCGATCTTCAAAACAGGGAGGGGAGATGGAGGAGCTCGATGGGAACCTGTGGAGTGAGATGAGTAATCAGCTCCTTCGAGACGCGGCGGAAGTGCAGTTGCCCGGGGAAGGTGGGATGGATGACTTGGAATTGAAGGAGGTCGAAGTTGAGGAGGGTGTTGCTGTCACGGAGGAGGCGCTTGACCTGGGAACGGCTGATATCATCATCTCTGTTTGAAATCAAAAGCAAGACATCATCGTCCTGGGAGGTTGGGAAGATCTGAACACACGGGTATGCAATGTGGTGGACAGTTCCCGCATGTAGGGCATTTCGCAGCATATTCGCGACACGTTGATGCCAAAAGCGCGGTCCATAGCTTCATCTTCATAATCATAATAACACATGCACTCATCAATTAACTCGAGCTCTTATGGGTGACTTGTATACTGAAGGTCGAAGTACCCAGCTTTGTCTCATGTTTTGTCTTGAAGAGACGTTGGAGAACAGAAGATGCCTCGGCAAGCGAGGGGAAGCCGCAGCCGCAAGCCCGCAGTGGATATGTTTCTACTCCACATCCCCCAACAATCACTCATCGTTCTCTACAATCAGGCCTAAACACCACTCACGATGGCTGACGCAATCGCACCCTCCAGCAAAGATCCCGCCAAACCACAGCAAGACTACATCTCCCGCGCAGACCGTACAATCGCCCACGCAAACCGGCAAGCCTACCCCACCCTCCCCCTCTCCCTCCTTGCAACCCCATCCCCACTACCACTAACCCCACCCTTCCCCACAGCCTCCTCTCCACAACCGCCGGCCTCGACACCACGCTCCTAACCCTAAACTACACCCTCGTCCTCCTCCACGCCCAACTCGACGCCCTCTCCACCCGCCGCCTCTCCCCCGCCGCGGCCCCCTTCTCCACCAAAACCACCGCCACCTCCTCCTCCCTCACCCCCACCTCACCACCTCCCGCGCCCCTCGCCCTCTTCCCACCCTCCCCCCTCCGCCTCCTCCTCCGCTCCAGCCGCAACCTCCACGCCCTCGCCGCCCTCGTCGCCGACGTGCGCGTCTTCCTGCGCCTGTGGGGCCTACTTGGCATCTGGAGCCGGGCAGCGGCGACGTGGCGGACGCCAGCGCGGGACGGGGTGCTGCGGGGGCTGGCGTGGGGAATGGTCGGGGTGGATGCGGCGTATCAGGGGTTGGAGAACGCGGTGTATTTGGGGGAGCATGGGGTGGTGAGGGTGGGGAGGGAGAGGAGGGCGAGGTGGGGGTTGTGGAGTTCGCGGTTTTGGTTGGCGCATGTGGTGTTGGATTGTGGGAGGTTGGGGTGGGAGTGGGTGGTTTGGGGGAGGGGGGGGAAGGATGGGAAGGAGGGGTGGAATGAGGAGGGGAAGGAAGGGAAGGTTGAGAGGGTGGATAGGGTGAGGGATGGGGAGAGGTGGTGGAGGGAGATGTGTGTTAATGCGGCGTATGCGCCGTTGACGGTGCATTGGAGCTTGGAGCGGGGGTGCGTGAGTGAGTCCTGGGTCGGCTTTTTGGGCTTGGTGGCGGGCGCGGTGGGGTTGAGGGAGGTTTGGGCGGAGACGGCTTGATGGGTGGTGGGGTGGGTGGGGGATCTTGGTGGTTTGAGATGGCATTGTGGGTCATGCCTGTTCGGCTTGTGTTATATGGGAGCTATCTAGGGGCCTGGCTTCTCTATTGAAAACGATCGTTGTGGGAGTGACCTTGCAAGAACTTCTCGACGCTCCACACCATGCCCACTACCAAATCGTCCCGAGGCCCATTCCAGACGTACACATCTGCCGTCAGCATCCGGTTCGTTTGATCGATGAGCTCAATCTCCACAGTCGTGGCCTCTACATTATAGAGGCCGCTCTCATAAGCAAGGAGACGGTCTTTCTCCGTCTCAGTCAGTCCGAACATCAGCACGCCATAAACGGCATCGTCCGGCTCATCCGAAGGCAATACGGCTGGGAACTCTGCCCATTTGATGGCGAACCGTCGGTAGCCAGGCAGAGTGGCAGGCGTCATATTCTTGATGATACTGTCGACGTCGGCGATGTGCGTGACGCCGGATATGACTTTGGGAAACATGAGCGAGCCGTAGAAGAAGCTTGGACGTAATGGCGAGTCGAGGAAGGCGTCGACTTGCTGGGATGTGAGTCGGTTCCCGAGCGCGTAGAGATATGATGGCGGGATCCGTATGGTGGAGGGTTCCGTTTCGGTGGGGATGGGGTTCGTGTGCGCCATGTTTCTCTTGCAATGTGTTGGTCAGGTATGTTGGTATGCGATATGATGAGAACATGTTGGACAGATGGGCTGGTGATCTTCATATATGCTGAGATCAGACTGGGGGATTGGTGATGGAGTTCTTTGTTGCTTGCGTCTGTTGTAGAAAATCATAGTTGCCGTTCGACGGGCCCCACTTCTGTCATTGAGAGCTTGCTTGAGAGGAAACATGAGGCAGGAGAAGACTAAAGGAGAGTAAGAATCATAGGGAAAGCCTGCAAATGCGGGTACGGTTTCATGCAGAGAGTCTGCTGGAGATATACGGAAAACGCTGCCTTTGTCAGGCTACACATAGCACTCAAACAACACCAACTATGAATATAAATCTCATGGATTCTCCGTGGTCTCCTTGTATGTAGCTCAGCAAAGGAGGCTCCTCGATATGGTCAAAGCGCTAAGCCTTATGTACAAGGGGTTTTGCCGGCAGATCATTTCATCATCAGTCTGTTGTCCTTTCATTTGATGAGTTGAACAGGATGACAACAACTATGACTTCACGCAATTCAGGTGTCCAGCAGCTTTCATAAACTTGTTAGATCTACAAGCAGAAAGTGTCTGGTAAGTTCTATCGCCTTCTTTAGATTTTACAAGTCGTGGAGGCCACTTTACGTAAGACTCGCTAAGCTACCTTAGGTAATTTGTACCTTAGAGCATACTTCGTAGTTACCTTACAGCGTAATTCACCGTGTAGCCTTCCAGAGCTCTCATCTACAGAACACGTTCAACATCAACTTCACCGCCATCCTCTACACCTTTCACTCTCACACCTTCTAAGCAAGGTGCTGTCCATCACTTGAACACTAGCTCCACTACACTCCATCCATCCTCTTATCACCAACCGCTTGGAGGTTTTTAGAAGCAGACAACCTCAACATGTCGGCCGAACCAGAACACGTTGCCACCAAGCACAAGGTCAACTTACAGTGAGTTCTTGCTGGTACTTCTAGTTGCATACCTGTGATACACTAAGACGTACTATAGTGATGCCTCCGGTGCTGAGAAGAAAGAAGTGGGTGCTCGGGAAGTAGTAACAACAAAACGTGAAGGACTGACAGGTGTCTCCAGGTCGATGATACCGCAACAGCCATCCTCAGGAAAAAGAAGAAGCCAAACTCACTGATGTATGTAGCGCTCCCCTGCTCAGCCGTTCCATCTTGGTTCGTTGCGACCAGAAACTAACTATGTGGTAACAGCGTTACGGACGCCACCAACGATGACAACTCCATCATCGCTCTTTCAAACAACACCATGGAGACGTTACAGTTGTTCCGTGGCGATACGGTTCTGGTCAAGGGCAAAAAGAGGAAGGACACTGTTTTGATCGTGTTGGCCGATGACGACCTGGACGATGGTAGTGCCCGCATGAACCGGGTGGTCAGACATAACCTGCGAGTCAAGCACGGTGATGTCGTTACGGTACACCCATGTCCGGACATAAAATATGTAAGTGCAGTGGGTTCGCATTTTGATGTAAATGTGATCTAACAGACACGTGTGTAGGCCAAGCGCATCGCTGTTCTTCCGATAGCCGATACCGTCGAGGGCCTGACTGGCTCACTCTTTGACGTTTTCCTTGCACCATACTTTCGTGAAGCGTACCGTCCTGTCCGTCAGGGTGACCTCTTTACTGTTCGCGGCGGGATGAGACAAGTTGAATTCAAAGTCGTAGAAGTCGACCCGCCGGAGTATGGGATCGTCGCGCAAGACACAGTCATCCACTGTGAAGGCGAGCCGATCCAACGTGAAGACGAGGAGGGCAACCTGAACGAGGTGGGGTACGATGATATTGGTGGATGCCGGAAACAGATGGCTCAGATACGAGAGTTGGTCGAGCTTCCTCTGAGACATCCTCAGCTCTTCAAATCGATCGGTATCAAGCCACCGCGCGGTATCCTCATGTTTGGGCCGCCAGGTACTGGTAAAACGCTCATGGCTCGTGCTGTGGCCAATGAGACTGGTGCATTCTTTTTCTTGATCAACGGGCCTGAAATCATGTCAAAGATGGCTGGTGAATCGGAGTCAAACCTGCGGAAAGCCTTTGAAGAGGCAGAAAAGAATTCTCCTGCTATCATTTTCATCGACGAAATCGACTCGATAGCACCAAAGCGTGAGAAGACCAACGGAGAAGTCGAGCGCCGTGTTGTATCGCAGCTTCTTACGCTCATGGATGGCATGAAGGCTCGATCCAACGTCGTCGTAATGGCTGCCACGAATCGACCCAACTCCATTGATCCTGCTCTTCGACGCTTCGGACGATTTGACCGCGAAGTTGATATTGGTATTCCAGACCCAACTGGACGGTTGGAAATCCTGCAGATTCACACCAAGAATATGAAGCTTGGGGAGGACGTCGATCTTGAGTCAATCGCCGCCGAAACACACGGTTACGTCGGTTCGGATGTGGCTTCCCTCTGTTCCGAGGCTGCTATGCAGCAGATTCGCGAGAAGATGGATCTCATCGATCTAGACGAGGACACCATTGATGCCGAGGTCCTGGACTCGCTAGGTGTCACGATGGAGAACTTCCGATTTGCTCTTGGTGTATCCAATCCTTCTGCTCTCCGCGAGGTTGCTGTTGTTGAGGTTCCCAACGTCCGTTGGGACGACATCGGTGGTCTCGAGGGCGTCAAGCGCGAGCTTATCGAGAGCGTCCAGTACCCAGTCGACCACCCGGAGAAGTTCCTCAAGTTTGGTCTATCGCCTTCTCGGGGTGTTCTGTTTTATGGTCCACCCGGTACAGGGAAAACCATGCTGGCAAAAGCCGTGGCCAACGAATGTGCAGCCAACTTCATCTCGATCAAAGGGCCGGAGCTATTGAGCATGTGGTTTGGTGAGTCTGAGAGCAATATCCGAGACATCTTCGACAAGGCCAGAGCCGCTGCACCTTGCGTCGTTTTCTTGGATGAGCTGGACTCAATCGCCAAATCTCGTGGCGGTTCTGTTGGTGATGCGGGTGGTGCTTCAGATCGTGTCGTCAACCAACTTTTGACTGGTAAGTCCTTTTCACGATTGCAGCATTAAGCCCTCGGTACTAACGTGTAATATAGAAATGGATGGCATGACGTCGAAGAAGAACGTCTTTGTCATTGGCGCTACTAACCGTCCTGAGCAGCTCGACAATGCCTTGTGCCGTCCCGGACGTCTTGACACCCTCGTCTACGTGCCTCTGCCAGATGAGGCGTCTCGTATCTCTATCCTCAAGGCACAGCTTCGCAAGACGCCTGTGGCTTCTGACGTTGATATCAACTACATTGCAAGCCGGACCCACGGCTTCTCCGGTGCGGACCTCGGCTTCGTTACGCAGAGAGCAGTCAAGCTTGCCATCAAGCAATCCATTGCCATCGACATGGAGCGCACCAAGGAGCGTGAGGCGAACGGTGAAGAAGACAAGATGGACGAAGACGCAGAAGATGATCCAGTGCCGGAGCTCACCAAAGCGCACTTCCAGGAAGCGATGCAAGCGGCCAGGAGATCGGTCAGTGATGTGGAAATCCGGAGGTACGAGGCATTTGCCCAAGCCATGAAGAACTCTGGAGGCAGCAACTTCTTCCGCTTCCCGAGCGAAGAAGAGACGAATGCTGCTGCAGAGAATGGCACTGGGTTTGGGGACGCCGGCAACGACGACAGCCTTTACGATTAGGTGGACTTGCAGTCTTCATCTAAAGCATTCTGCCTGGCTGAACGTACTTTTGCGTCCATACCATGTTCACCTAGAGTCGTTATGTTCCTTGCTCACGGTCACCGTTCAATTTCGCTTGATGTGATCTACTTCATGTCGTGGGACTAGCTTGCCGATCTTTCTCTTTGCCTCATTTTCTGTAGCTTACATAGGGCCCGTGGCATGGGTTAATGCAATAGACCATTTATGTTCTCCAATGCTTCGTCCATCCATATTCTCCGACTCATGTTCAGAGATCGTCACCAGTAGATTACAATAGATCTCCGAACAAGCCGTAGGCATCGGACCTACACGACGTCGACAGATCGACCGGAAATCGCCTCGAAACCCAGCAAAGCCATGCACCCAAGCCCACCCCACGCTATGCAGAAGCCCACAACATGTCAAGTGGACGGTGGCAGGCACGGAAGACCAGCTTCGCGTCCCACCCCGCCCCGACCAGACCCCTCCCCTCCTTTCAAATCCTACCCATCCACAACCTCGACAATCTCCTCCAACGCCTCCCGCACCACCTGCACCCCCTCATCGACCACCCTATCCGGAATCCTCACGTCGACATTCACCCTCCTCCTCCTTATCCCCTTCCCATCCTTCCCACCTTCCTCTCCCTCTCCCTCTCCCCCCTCCCCTTCACCTTCCAGTCCCCCTCCCCTCCCCCATACCCCCAAACTCCCCCCTCGCCTCCCTAACAACAACGCCCATACACTCCCCAAACGTAGCGCACTCCCCCGAACGCAACAGATCGAGGACAAGCAGACGGACGTTGTCGGTCCAGCCGGCTAGTTGCAGGTGGTGCAGGAGGAGGGATTGGATGGTTGTGATGGCTGGGGTGGTGAGGAGGTGGGCGTTTATGGAGGAGCGGAGGGCGGTTGGGAGCGGGAGGGATTGGTGCGTGGCGGTGGTAGTGGGTAAGTTGGTGTCGGTGGGGTCGGTGGTAGTGGGGTCGGTGGTGGGGTGGGGGAGGGGGATCCGGATGCGTGGTGGGGGGGTGGTTGTTGTTGGTGAGGAGGACGAGAGGGAGGTGGTGGAGTGCGGGGGCATGGTGCTGGCTGGTTTGGTTGGCTGGCTGGTATGCCTGTATGGTGGTTTTGGATGCTTGTCTGGCGGGTGGGGTTGAGATGTCGAGGATTGATGGTATTAGTTTGCGTGGTTGTTTTTTGGGACTTGTGGGGGGAGGTGGGGTGGCTTGGTCGGTGGATGGATGTGTTGTTGATGGTTTGGTGAGGAGGAAGTTTTGTTGGTGGGGCGTTATAAGGTGGGTTGAGAGTATGGGGAGCTTATTGACGGTGGCTATGGGACGTACAATAATGAGGTAGATTGTCTGGAGCTCTGAGCTCTATTGTTGTTGAGCTTCAACAACATTATTATTACCTTACCTTATTGTTGCTTCTTTTCTATATCATTTCAGTTGTAAAGTAAAGTACAATCCTAAACTTCTGGTCTCTAATTGGCTTCTGTAGTTTTTAAACTGATGGCTTTTGACTTTGTGCACCTTTGACTGCTTGAAACGTTTTGCTATGTGTATGGTTGAAAGTTGATGGAAGTAGTGCCTTGCATCATGTCTATGAAAGTGGCCAGCTATGCCAGTCATCGCGCCAATCACCATCTTCTTTTCCCCTTTTCGGCCAAATCTTTCGGAAAATCGGTTCGACATCCCATCCCAGTGATATCGGATACTCACTTTCCTTCGCTTCTCTTTCCTGCCGTCCTAGCTCCGTTGCAACTAGCTCATCGGGACGATCGTCCCTTGGATTGCGCTCAAGCAGCCACGAACGGCCAAGGTGGCCGACGACATCTGAAATGCTGCACAGCATGGAATTGTCACCGAAGCAGCCTCCGCCCCTCACGCGGAGCTTCAGCCTTTCAAGTGGCAATGCGCCACTGGTTTTGGCTGTGGAAATGCGCCGAAAGATGGCGCGAGCCAGGGTTTCATCTAAGGCGCTGTTGATGAAGGCATCACGGACGTGCCCGTTGCGCGGTTTGCGATATGAGCTACTGGGGCCATCGAAGAATTGCTGGTCAAGGTCGTCAAAGGATGGATCATTGGGCGTTTCAGCATCATCTTCGTCACCATCCATGAAGGTGGCACGATCTGAGGCGTCGAGGGTAATGAACATGCTTTGGACCTTGGATAGGGAACCTAGTGCTGTATAGATAGCCACCTCGCCAGCATCACCTTTGGAGCGCGGCACATTCAGACTCAGGTCTTCAAGCAGAGGACAATGTTCTGCGATTCGTTCAACTTCTCGTTGTGTAATGACAAGTCGATTGAGGAATGCCAAGGGTGATAGACAGAGCCTGCGCAAGGCTGCCCCATGATGTCCAAGAATCGTATCAAGGCTAGTGTGACTAGGATCACCGACAAGTTTGAGGGTGGATAGAGATGGTAGGCTGCAAAGAAAGTGATCTGCGAGGCTGGAATGATCCAATGTTGATGGTTCAAGGAGGTTGCCTGTTGCAAGGACCATAACCAGTGTTGTAAGTGAAGGGAAGTCGCACTTTGTTGCTAGACAGTCAAGTGCATCGGCCTCAATGTCGCTCTCCAACTCGAGAGTGCGTAGAACTGAGAAATCGGTGTGTCTGCTCCAAGTCTCAACGACTTGTCTGGTTATGGAGCCGACACCAGCCAGCTGCAAGTGTCGCAAGGATCCGGATGTGGAGATTTGCTTCTGCTCGTTGAGGGCGAACCCTTGCCACGGCTTCCTCGGCGTTTCAAGTGCTCGCATGAGTGCCAGTGACCAGCCAGCGGCGCCGCGGAATACGCGTGCCTCCTTCAAATTGGGTGCCAAACCTGCTACAACACGCAGTACGGCTTCTCCATTGTAGTCCTCAATCCCGTCCGAGTCGTAGCTGTCGTACCTGACCTGAACACTGTACAGACAGGGCGATTTTGCAAGCGCTAGCTCATGAGCGTCCAGGTCAGGTTGGTTCAGGCTGCGGAAGCTGAAGGTATGGATGTGAAGCCTGCAGTTGGGCCGGTGCTGATGCAAAGCCTGGAGGAGACAGGGGGAGAACTGACTTGGGCACGCATAAATCAGATCCGAGAGTGCCGGTAGTTGCCTGACCAGATTGGCGAGAGGCTTCCACGCTTCATCTTCCTCATAAACGATATTGGGAGGCTTTTGGTCAGCTACAGGGATATCTGCGAAGCGCCGGTCGGAGAGTGCGTCGTCATCACGATAAGGGGAGCTCCCAGCTCTGTGCCTTCGGTCTTGAGGCTCTATCTCGCCTGTATCGTCCTGCTGGCTGCGCATCAGGCCTTCAACGACCAAGCGGCGAACATGCTTGACGCTGAATGTGCACTCCAAACGGTTGATGCACTGTTGCACATCATAAGCAAGCTGCTTACGACCCCGCACGGAGAGTTTGATGGTGCGGACGAGAAGGGCAGTGGCAGCATAATGGCATTGCTTGCTGACCAGCGCGAAAGTAAGCAAGCTTGACTTGTGAGTGCCCTCAATGTACTCGCAGATGCGCAGGAGAATCTCGGCTGGTAAGCCTTCAAGTTTTGGAGAGGACATTTGAATGATAACTGTCTCGCATCGCTCGTAAAGCTCGGCTGTAAGAGTTGCAGCCAGTCGAGAAGGAAGTCAAAGGTAACGAACAGAAAGACAGGAGTTGCTAGAAGGTTGCGCCAAGAACCAGAGGCGGCAATATAAGTGGCTGGCTTCTGGCTACACCATACCTCAGGGGAAGTTGCTGGTTCCAGGAAACCGTTATTATAGCATTTCAATGGCAGCAGCGACTTGAGATGTGTTTCTACCTCAAAAACATAGACTAACACAATGCTGAAAATGATGCTCAGCACTTAATCTGCCTTGAAAACATAGATAGACTTGCTGCTGTGACCGAAACTGTTATTATAGCGTTTCCTGGAAACTGTAGCTTCCGCCTAGGTAGGCGGCTGTTTCCCTCGTACTTATAATTATCAATAGCTTAGGTCCTTCAGAGGAATTCATACAATCCGAGAGTAAGATTTGCGGGTTAGCCGGTTACGCTCGTTACCTTCAACGCCGGAGGCCAAGGTAGAATGGAAGATGCATTCATGATTACTTGATTTGTTGAGGGAGCTGCACAGAGGGGTTTGGTCACATGCACGGAGCGAAGCTGTTAACAAATCCCAGATAAGGCAAAGGGTTGGGAGTAGGCCGGAGAAAGAACACACTATCTATTTTGCATGGACAACGGTGTCCAGGCTAAGCAAAAATCATCGTTCAACTTCTCAGCTGGCAGAAGCGCCCAAAGTAAAGAGTATACAGCCGAATTGGTAATCATCCACCCAACCTCCTCCATATTGGGCATTGGGGTCTGGTGCACCTACGTAGAGAAGGGTGGTCAGTGAAACTTTTCTGAGGATCGATAAGAAGTACTGGCATGCGAGAGTCTTACACTGGACCCCAATAATATCAAACGCAGTAATACACAAGTCAGGTGAAAGCAGGTAGTCCTTCTTAGGCTGGCATCCGGCCTGATTTTCCGCCCATGAGACTGCAGCCACGACAGATACGCCGTTAGCATTCTGATAAGTCTCGGTATAGCCATTTACTTGGCCTGGCGTTAGGGTGTTGCCTCTACGGCAAATAGTCTGAACGACGTTGACTCCGTCACTTCGACTCCATGGAGCATATGCTGGAGAAGAGTAGCATAAAGCCTTCACGCTAGGAAGGTCCGAGACCGTCGGATACGGAGGAGTGGTATTCGTCGTCGTGGGAGGAGTGGTGGTCGTCGTCGTGGGAGGAGTGGTAGCAGACGCAGGCGTGCAACTTGGGATGCTGGTGCACTGCGCTTGCTGGCCAGCATGAGTGCAGGCTTGGCACAGAGCGAGATCAGTTACCACAGACTGCAGTGTGGAGATGGCCGTCGTGGTTGCTGGAAGAGTGGTATAGGCACAGCTGTTGACGGGTGTGACTTGTGTATTCAAAGACTCTGCAAAGGTGGAGCTGGAGCATACGCAGTATGCATCCACCACTCCCTGGTCTGGGTTTTGGCCATAATGGGTGCACGATATAAAAGACGTGGTGGGGGGTGTTGTAGTTAGGGGTGGCGGAGATGTAAAGGTTCCAGAGTCGGTCGGGAGAACAAACCCTCCGTACCCACCATCACCAAGCGTCGGCAATAACTCATCTGAAGCTGTCCACCAAGATGTGTACGGTGGGAGCGTGGGGCATCCGACCGTCGTCTCGGACGTTGCTGTTGTCCCCGTCGCAGAGCATGCGGTAATAGTGCTGTAGCAAGTAGTGGTGTAACAGGCCGTGGTCATCGACGAGCCAGAGGGTGTTACAGAGCAGGCAACTTCGCAGTCGGATACTGTCGTGCTCGTGGTGCATGAAGCTGTGGGGGACGACGAAGGGCTACCTGTAGGTTCACCGCCGCCTCCACCGCCTCCGCCGCCTCCCCCACCGCATCCGGGGCCAATGCAGCCGCCTCCCCCACCGCATCCGAGGCCAATGCAGCCGCCTCCCCCACCGCATCCGAGGCCATTGCAGCCGCCTCCCCCACCGCATCCGGGGCCAATGCAGCCACAAATTCCGATGCATGGAGGTTCGGGCAGGCAATTTGTGAGGCAAGGACTCCCGCAAATCTGTCCCGGCTTGCAGGTGGGCCCTGGCCTACCGGATGAGAATTGCACGGAGCCTGTGCTGCCTGGTGGAGGCGGCGGAGGCGGAACATGACTGGTGGTGACACCAGTACCTGCCGGAGTCGTACCTGGTGGAATCGTACCAGATGGTGACGAAATACTTTGCCCGGAAGATGTGGGCGAAAGCCACGAGATGGGCGGATATGGTCCAGGACTGTACGTATACACAATTCCCGTCTGGCTTAAAGTCGGACCAGCAGTCACAATTGGTGGGTCTTCGGTAAGCGTTACCGCAGGGAACACCACACTACTCGTCAGATAGATTGTGTCATGAGCCGTGGCCGTCCATACCACATTTGAGAGGCTGATTCGATCGGTGGTCAGTGTAGGGATGGTGATTGTGGTGACCTTTTCCGACGTAACATATCCAGTCGACGTAATACTGCCGCTGATGGTATAGGTAGTGGGCCATGTATCCTCCACAGTCAATGTGACGGGGGCCTGGGAAATCGTCGCGGGACTTGACAAGCTCCAAGGAGGAAAGACGAAAGTACAAGGGGGATAGCAAGCCACTGTTGGGTTAGACTCTCCGAAGATGTCAGGGCTGATGTAGACGATGCCGGATCCAAGGGTAGGTACGCCGTCACAAGGTCCAGACTGGCATCCGTTCCCGCAATAGTCTGCAGTGTTGCCACAGTGCCCGGATGAAGAGCAGCATCCTCCAGCCGCAAAGTTGCCACATATGGAGTTTGCATACGCTGCTCCGCATGTGCCGTCTGTGGTCTGTCCGCCAATGATGCAGTCACCACTTTGGCACCCATTTCCGCAATGTGCGGTGTCGCGACCGCAATATCCTGCGGCTGAACAGCAGTTACCATCCGGCCAGTTTCCGCAGACTGTTCCTCCGTTGGCTGGACCACATCTTCCGTTGGTTGTAGATGGCGGGGTGTTTCCACTGATTGCCCGTCAATCCATTGTCCGTGCACAGATAATGGTGAAAGACTTGCCTGCCTGCACCACTGTTAAAGTCCACCGACCACGCCATCGTTCCTACATACACCGTCAGCCCATGCCTCATATTTCGCTTAATAACAAAATCTTCGACATACCTCCAAAGCACTCCCCATCTGCCCACGCCTTCTTCAGTGCAATGGTGTCAGCGTCATCATAACCTATCCATTGGTCCGCCCACGTGATCTGCTTCATCATCGCCGCTTCTAGCAGCTTCGGCGTCAGATTTTCGTCCTTGATCTTCTGATGGATTTCAGGCAGTGAGAAAACGCCCTGAAAGTTTGTGCAAGGACCAGGCTTGCTTGGACCACTGAACGGGCAGCCAAGGGTATTGCAGCTTGGATCAGCCAGAGTATATCCGCGACCATAGTATGCCAGACCGAAGTTGATCTTGCTGGGATTCAAACCATCGAACCACAGTCTAGATTTTGTTAGCAGCAGATTGAGCCAGGACTCATGACTCAGATCACGTACGGCATGGTGTCATTGGAAATGTCTCTTATGTCTGTCTGCCCTCGGACAAGAGACCCAAGCGTACGTACGTCGGCGTCCCAGAAGCCGTGAAGGTCGTACGCCATAAAGCCGAACCAGTCCACACTGGCCTCCATGCCCTTTGCGTCGAAGTCTCGCAAATACCAATAATCTGGAGCCAGAGTGAGGGAAATTCCGTACTGTGTTCCAAAAGCAGCTCGCATCTCCTTAACAAGTGAGACAAAGTTCTGTGTATCAGCCCTCTGGCCACCTCGCTCCGGTGTACCTGGGTATTCCCAGTCCAGATCAACGCCTTGAAAGCCGTACTTACTCATGAACGACTGGAGACTAGAGATGAAAGCTGCCCGATTCGTAGAAGTCTGGGTCATGTTGCTCCTATGTCTGCTGGTGAGTACTTGACAGGCTTTGCAGATCTGTGGCCGATGTGGTCACACTTACCATGCCGTGGAGGTAGACGTGCCCCGATTCGAGAAGTCAAAACCCCCGATAGCGATCCACGTCTCAAGACCGGAGCCCTTGAGGGCAGTAAATTCAGTATACAAGGGGACATCCGCAGGATTAGCCGGAACTATCTGATATGTTGAAGGATCAAACTGTAAACAAGTAAGCCACGGGACTTGCTCACAGTGTATATGTAGGTCAAACCTACCTGAGCGAACGCAAAGTACAGGTGTGTCAAACCATGAGTCACAATATGGCTGGGTGATATCTTGTTGCAGACGCGGTCGTAAGTATTAGACGCCTGGTAGTATCCTATGGCTCTACCATTTGTTGTGCCGCTCCCTGTGCCGCATTTTGGAGGAGGAACAATCTCACATAGCCCAAAGCCCGTCTGACAAGGTGTCAATCCGTTCGGATCTGGGTTGCCACAATGGTTCTCATCGGTCTTGCAAATGGTCAGCCTGGTCATGATTGCCCAGAGGGAGGTTCACTGACTCCACACCACCCGTAGTACGAGCAGCAAAGGTTCATTCCACACTTGATCGTCCCCCCGCCTTCGCTGTATCGGCCACACATAGCTGCGCTGAATCAGCAGGGAATTCAGGTTACACACATAGCTTTGACAAACCAAGGGCATTGCAGTTGGATGTGCAGTTGCCAAGACCGCAGTACGTCGGCCCATAGCCGCAGATTCCATTATTGCCACAACAACTGGGCATCTTCAGTAAGCCAAAAGCGGTACGGTCAAAATGCTGAAGACATTCCTACCTGGCGTCCGGACATGGTTTGCCTGGGCCACATGGTTCGCCAACACCTCGCTTAGCCAAGAGGTCTGCAGAACTCCAGCGCTTGTTCGTCGAGACCGTCACGTTGCCGCCAACTTGCTGTGAGGAGTTGCTGAGGGCCGCTGAAGCATTTCCAATATACTCTGAAGAAAGACGGATGATTGGGATCGGCGGAGCGAAGGGTGGATTTTGATGCGTAGGCGGATACTTGGGTGCGGAAGAGCCACCCCGCCTTGCCAGAGGGTAATCAACATCTACCGCACTCTGTCAGTTTCGCCAGAAGGGGATGTGACTGGCAACGCAGCACTCACGTTCCTCATTGAACTGTGGGTCGAACCGTCCCGACGAGGCAAGCGCACAGTGTAAGAGTCCAGAGACTAAGAAAAAAACAGAAGCTATGCTGGTGACTCGTGGGTTTAACATGGTCACAAATCTGCTGAAATGCGTTCAGGACACAGAGCCTCCGAATGTGAGTTGAAGAGCCGAGAAAGCATATGGTATATATGGAAGGCAGGTCAACCACAAGGAATGGCGTGGAGCATCTTGGTTTAGCCACCATAAGATTGGCTCCACATCAAACCTTTGACCCGCCCCAGCTATAGATCTTCGGATATGGATAGACCATTCCCTCGTCGGCGTTTCCGGAATCCTGTTAAAGCCATTTTTCCCGCCCAGTGCGTGGGTTGCTGACTCGACAATGGCCGGGCGAGGACGCATATCGGATATCCAAGTTCATAGAGGGCACGGCCTCCAACATTGGTGACTGAGCGAGCTAAGATTGCGTTGGTGTAGTAGTTGAATGCGCCCACACTAACGTCGATGTCCACACAGTGCCTGTCGGGTAAGAGTACAGCAGCTGACTAAGCGCTAGAGAGCTAATGCGGTGGTGCTCGACAGGAAATTGAAGGAGTTTGTTGTAACATCCAGGATTTGGAAGGATTTTGAAGGATTTTGCTTGAAGGACTTTGCTTGAGGGACTTCGCTTAAACGATTTCGCTTGAAGGATTCCTTTTGAACAATTTCGCTTGTAGGATTAGAATTGGTTGACCCGTGAATTTGTGTACACTCTGTAGACGAACTGTAGCATGGAAGGATTTGGCCTTCATACACTCAACAAGCAAGCTGGAGGCCAACGCCACTGAGGTCAACAATGCAGGCCAACGATGTGGTAGTCGAGTCAGCCTCGTAGGTGACCGGCGGGATAGTCAGCCCTGTAGGTGAACAGGATCGAAGCCAGCCCTGTAGGTGAGAAGGATGGATGTCAGCCCCGTAGGTGAACGGCACGGAAGTCAGCTCTGTAGGCGAATGGCGCGGAAGTCAGCCGTGTTGAGGAGCTGGACGGAAGTCAACCATGCTGGCCGACGGCGCAGAAGTCGGCCGTGAAGTCAGCCGTGTGATACTCCCACCTCAGTCACGGTGCAGTGTCTTGTTGCAAGATTCGCTCATTTCGCCAATGGGTGGGATTGACGCCCAACTGAAGGATGCAATAGGGCCAATGCTCAGTAGCGGAACTGATGCTACCTCCTCTTCTTTCAGATCCCCCTAAAAGAACAGGAAGTTCTTGTAGTCAACTCGGCCTCCTCTTTGATTTATCTCATCTCACAAAGCTGCACTCCTGGGCCTGTGTGCTCGCTCATCACACAATCTTCAAGACTTCATTCAGGGTGGCTCCTGATTTCCTGAATCATGGCATTGTCTTTTCAATGGATGAAAGTTCTGCTCTTCCTTCTGCTGAGCACACTCGGCACCGCCAACATCTACCCAAGAAGGTGTGATTGCTTCTGATCATCACTCATTATGCTGATATGAATATGACTGACATGAGTTCAGAGATGGCTTCACTCTGCATGTTCGGCAGGCTGATAACTCCGACAGTTCAGACAGTCCAGACAGTCCGGACAGTCCAGACAGTCTCACTCTGCGTGTACGGCGAGATAATATAGGTACAAATACCTTGAATTGTGTACGTAAAGCACCCTGCGATCCCTCGACATGTGGCTCGGCATGCGCGCCATCAAGGCGGGGTCTCGGTCTCGGATCATGGAATCTTCCGGACGGCCACACCCCAGCATGGAATTACTCAAGCGGCGAAGGACCTGCACCTCCACCTCCTGCGCAAGTCCACGGGCTACACTCACACCTTGCAAAAAGAAGCTTTGCGGCACCGCGATGGAATCGAGAACGAGCGGCGATATATCTCTCAGCAATAATGCAAACTTTCGGCAAATCAGACCCACAGTTTGGACCTCTGCTGGGATTTTTCACAAAAGATGAACGGACCGTCACTGAACAAGGGTTATTCGGTGACGTCGGATTTCAATATGGCACAGGTGGCCTGCACGGTTGCACGATGTTGACTGTTGTCTCCAATCGAGCCGTCTACATGGTGAGATCGATGAATCAACAAAGGGTCAAGCATCTCAGTCTAATCGACACTCGTCATTAGGCACATTATTGGGAAACATATTCCACCAACAAGAACGATAACGCCGACTTCCCTCGATGGCAAGAACGGGTACTGAATACGGTCAGCGGCCAAGGTCGTACAGACCCAATTTTACCGCCCCAAGGACCCTCACTGGATCCGAACAATTTCAACCAGCCCGGTGATCGAACCCGGGCTTACATCATGACACCACTGAAGGATTGGATAAGGGAGTCGACCACCAATAGCGAGAATGATCTCGAATATCCCACGAAAATCAGACAGCTCAGAGCCTTGCTTACCACCCTAGTTCCCGGCGTCCAGATCGTAATGAAGGGTTACGAGCGACTCAATTACGACATCCAGGCCGAAAGGGATCAAGAAAACACGAACGAACGCGGCGTCGCCCTCTTTCAATACGACCCCAATAGTGACGGCAACGGACAGAGAGCTTACAGGCTCTTCTACCAGCAGACTGTCTACGAGCAGACCGTGTGAGTTGCTGATAGCATTGGTTTACCCTGCTTCTCTATAGATAAGGTGCAGCTATTCTGCCAACTGGAGCGCTGAAGTATTGTAAAGTTTTGTGTTACTGGCTGGAATTGAGGGGGTAGAAGGTAGAAATGCAACTGTTTCGAATATCAAATTTGATAACAGCGTGCGATAGTCTTTGACTCTTTCTGAATAGTAAATACATTCCTCCATGTTAAGGTTGGTTGAGGGCATTACTCGAGCTTTGAGGTTCATCAAAGAGACAGTCTACCTATCGTTTAGTCTCTTAACAAGTTGAGTTAGTAGTATATAGATAGCAGGCTACTTTAGGGCTAGCATCGACTCTCACTCTCTTACCTGAGTTTCTGCTTCTCGACAGAGACAGGTCTGTGCCCATGACAGTTGCTGGTGAATGGGGCGAGTGATGGCAGAGTCTTTGCTTGAGAGTGAACCTTTCTTTCACAGATGGCACTTTCAATATGAATATGTTCGGTGACTGCACCAACATTTCTCCATTAACTACAGATGTCTGCCTAGATCTCTCTGCGGTCCATCACTTCTTGACCTGTCATTCTTTCCCATCAAAACGCATGAAAAGTTTCATCAATTATCAAAGCTGATGGACTACCTAAACATCATCACCACAGTTCTCGAAGCCGCGAGGCAGCTGCCTGAGCGAACAGGAGTCGACGGTTTCTACCTGATCCTCGGTGGTCTAGTTTCTGGACTGATCGGCACCAGTATACTGATCACGTTGCTTGTCTGGCTGAGGTATCTGGTGGGAGTCTTTCTGGTCGTCATCATCATTATGGGCTTCAACCACTGGAGGCGCCAAGTGTGTGTGGATGGTGAGGAAAGTGACATGAGAAATGAAGCGGGAAAGAAGGAAGCCTTATGGGCAAAGGGATGGAGTGATTAGTAAGGGATCTAGACTGCTGATGGACGGCGAAAGTGTCTGTTAATTGCCTCTTGGAAGGCAAGAGGCATAGAGCGGAGGGATATGAGTACAGCTGGGCTCCTCATGTAGCTTAGACTTCAATAATAAAAGATTGAAGGCTGGCTAGCTGCAAATATTGACGCCGTCTTGCTTTATAGCATTGTTGATGCAAACAATCAAACAATGAGACAGTAATAAAAATGAACAATATCAAGATTTATTCCCTTTTATTATAGTTTGTTCAATTATCGATGTTTACTCCCCCATTAAATGATGATTGTTTCTTTGGTTTGGTCACCAAGGACGCTCGAACATATAAAGGTCGATGTCTTCCAGGAACGGCGCTGACGACGCTAACCTACTATAGTAAGTGTCAAACTTTCAGCCTCATTTCATTACCTTAGTGGTTTCAGAGCCCTACAGAGGTTTCAGGAACATGCGGAGTTTGCTAGGGCAAACAGTTTGCTACAGATAAAAGTTTTTTCTTTTGTCAATTGAAGACCTTCTTATAGGGTCACATTTTCATAGAGTAGCTAAATACTTATGATTATACATTCATTTTATTAGTTACTTCTTCTATATTTGACAAATTATGAGCTTAAATGTATATTGATATTTATTTATTCATTAAGTCATTTGTTTCTATTCAAAATGATAAAAGAAAAACATTTCATTATTATTGTTATTTTACAGACACTAAAAAAAGTTCTTTAAGAGATAAAGTAAATTTAACATATAATAAGAAGTTATTCACATCAAATCATTATAAATTCACAGATAAAACAGTTAAAAACAATTCTCATAATCATTTTAAAGTTAAATCTTTACATTAAAAATAACTTCATTGTCAATTTAGATATTCTCATCATAAAAAATGACTACAATGTTATATGATCTCACATTTTTAAAAGTTACAAAACTTAAAAGATCAGCAGACTATTTATTATGAAGAATGTTAATTAAATACAGCTTGATGAGTGCTGAATTATGAGATTTAATAGTAAAGAATGACATTGAATTCTTATTAAAGTTAGATGTTTCAAGTCAGTCAGTAATGACTGAAGAATTTATATTTAAAACAATAATAATTACATTAACAGTCTTAGTCAACATTACTTGAGCTGACTAAATCACACAGAACAATAAGATCACAATCATTATTGTTTTTATCATTAGCTTAAAGATCACTGTCATTATAGACAACATGAAAACAGCAAAAGAGATGTAAAATTATCTTATATATCTTTATTTATTTTACAGATTTAATCTTAAATATATTTTATTCAACAATCTATACATCTGTCAACTCAATCAATACTTTTCTGTCAATACTTATGCTTTAAAGTATAAGATACTCTTAAAAGAAATTGTAATCTTCAATTTCATTATTAATAAAATTCTGAAGATCATTACTTTTTTATTAAATCTAGAATTCTTTTATTCTCAATGAATAACAGCAAAATGCTTCAGAACTTATAATGTAATCTTATTTCTTAATGATTTGATTGTTAAACTAATTGATGAAGAGTGTCTTAAAGAGAGAAATGAGAAGCTTGCTTTAATGAGTAAAAAGAGAAATCATAAAGATAAGAAGAAGAAGAATAAGAAGAGAAATGCTGATAAGAATAAAAATAAAAATAAAATGTACATTTACTGTAAGAAAGCAGTTTACTTCAAGAACAATTACTGAAAGTTATACTCAGAAAAGATGTCTAAAGAGTTAAAGAAGAAGTAAGAGACTAAAAAGAAAAAAGAAAAAAAGAAGAAAATTTTTTTAAATTTTAAAGATAAGCAGTATAATAAGAACACAGTGATCTTGACTGCAGTAAAGAGCTATAGTCTTATAATTAATAAGATGTCATAAATAGCTGACTTCAGCACAATACAATATATATGCTGTGATCTCTCTGCATTTAGCTTAATCAAAACATTTAACAACAAACTTTCTATAAGAAAAGTGTCTGAAGTGATGCACACTCAAGAGATAGAAATGATTGACTTATAGCTAAAGAACAGCAATGAAAAGACTTAAAATATCACTTTAATAAATATTTATTTTATGTCTAATATAGGGCTCAATCTCTTCTCAATTGAAATGATCAAAAAGAAGAGCATATCAGTTAAAATTAAGAACAAATTATTATGTCTAAAGAACAAAGTAGAAGATATGCTTGATCACACAGTATGTAAAGACAAGCTATTTAAGCTGTCATTGTACTGATTAAAAATCTCTTCAATCAGCAGTGAGAAGAATTCTAAATCTAAAATAAAAGAATGCAGCTTCTGTCAATACTGCTGCTGCTGCATTGCATGAGCTGATCAGAGAGTGTTAGAATTGAGCATTTTAATTTAGTTTAATGATGCAATTATGTGACTTACTTGACTCTTTTTGTGCAGAAACTAATTTAAAAGAAAAAGAATTGTTAATGATTCAATCTTCTTCTTTAAAGATGTCATGCTTAACAGCTCATTCTTTGCTTTCATTTCATGAACTTAATTCTATCTCATACATCTTCATCTATAATTCATATTCTGTTCTCTTTAATGAATCTTGTGTTGTCAGATCTACAAGCTTTAGAATCTGCTTAATATTTCTTTATGACTTTAACTTTCATCATGACTCTATTATGCTATACAACATAATTTTAATGTCAGTTTCTTTACTGTGAGAAGATCTATACTTAGTAAAGGAATTGCAACTAACATGATTGAGATACTACACTTTACAAATTGTATTTATTGCTTTAAATTTCTCAGATAGTAGCTTGAGAAGAAATGATCATAAATCAATAAATCTGAATAATTGTGCAGTTTAATTTGAATTGATCTTAGTTATCTACAAATTCACTGATAACAAAAACACAGCATTCATGTAAACAAATAATAGTATAGAGACTTAGCAAGTTCACTTATCTTTAATACAACACTTTCTACATTTTCTTTCTACAGAACATCTTACTTTTTGTATTAAGCTTTTTATATTTTCTTTCTGCATCATGTAAGTAAAGTAAGTAATGAAGAGATATGATGCTGACTTTCATTTTAGAAATACATCATCAGAATAGAGAAAACTGAGTGCAAAGATTATCTTCATCAATGTAGCAAGAACATTAAGCTTCATATCTCTCATCACTGAACTGAATCAACTCATCAACATAGTAAAAGCATCAAACTTCACATCTCTCATTACTGAATGAGATTAACTCATCAGCAAAAGAACACATTCTACTGATACATTAGACTTCTCATCTCAATCTGAGAAGAAGAAAAAGAAAAAGATCAATAAAATCAATTTATCTATCTTAGACATTGCTGCATGTCTGAAGAAAGAAGGCTTTGCTAATCAATAAAAAAGAATAAAAACACTCATTAACTACTCTGAATTCACACTTAATGCTGCACTATCTCAAAGTACTTCAGCTGCTTCTTTCACTTCTTTTGACTCAAAATCTAGTATGTAACTTCACTTATTATAATGCTCAATTATAACACACAAAGTATGTACTAAATCAGAGACTAAATCATATTCAAGAATTCAGAAGCTCTTTATTTATTTTCTTATTGAGTTCTTTATGTTTTGATATCATTCAGAAATTGATCTCATCACATTCTTCAGTGATCAATGCATTTACAGATACTGATATTGAAGAGACTTAAGAGCAGAATGATATGACAATGAATAGATTGAATATAGATCTTAAACATGATTCAGAATATAAGAAGCTTAAGATGAGAATTTAAAGAGCAAAATATGCAGTTAAGACAAGGAAGAAAATTGTTGCTAAGAGATATGCAGAGAATGAGCATAATGAGTATTAATAAATGATTATAGTGTTCTGTATCAGACTTTAACTTCATTTGTAGTGATCTTTTCACAGATTAGAATGTGATGACTGAGTAAAAGAAGAATGAAAATACTGCTCAGCAAAACAACTTAATCATAGCTGTTAAAGAAATACAAGCTCTGCATAAGCTTCTTAAAGCAAAGAGTGCTTTCTCAATAACTAAAAAAGAGATATATCAACTTTATTTGACATTTAATCTGTGCTGATATGATTAAATTGAAAAAGCAAACAAGCATATTCAAAGCTGTTGAGATAACTGTCTAGATAAAGTAGTTAAGTATTAAGAACAAATCATTTAATTCAACAGCTATGAATAACTTACTACAGCTGAAGATGAGAATTCAAATCTTGCTATGCAGGTTTTTAATAGCAGCATACTCAATTCAGAGCACATAACAGATAAGAAGAATCATCAATGTGTATTATACTTTTAACACTTCTTTATAATGAGTCTGAAGACAAGAGCTAATGTTATTTCATTTTATAGTTATTAGCTCTCAACAGTGTTCAATGTCTCTGTAGATAAGAATGAAGAAGCAGAGATGATGCTAAATAATGATGAAAGCAAAGTTACAGTAGCTTTTTCTGTCTGAATGATGCTGAATGAGAACATTAATGATGAGTGTATCTTTCTTAAATCTGATGAACTTGTGCACACAGATATTAGAAAGACAATATTGAAAGAAGACAAAATATATTAATTCTGCACTGTTTGTCTATCAGAGATTTAATTAAATTTTGAACTTCATAGACTGCTACTTCAATGTTAAAGAGTGATGAAGTTAAGATACAAATTGATCAGATATGATTATATTACTTTATTGTAATGCTCTTTACAATTGTCTATTAGCTTCTTGCTGATTAACTATATTTATGAATTAAGATCAACAATGAAGATCAATTGTCAACATCATAAGCTTTAATCTTCACTGATGATGCAGATCAAGAGGCAGAAGGCTCAGTGAAGATACAGAATAATGATGAGAAGAATGAAGATCATCATAATGATAATAATGATAGTATTAATGAAGATACAGAGAATCAGAATGAATCCTGATGCTTTAAGCAAAGCTGAATGTTCTTAAAGACTTTTAAACATTATTTTCTACATCTGAGCACATTCAATTCTAATACTTCACTCAATACTATTAGCTTGCATGTAACCTATATTTATCACAAGCAATTTAAGAAAATTGAAGTGTTCATAAACTGCATAGAAAGAGTAAAGAAATCTGATGTTTAAATTAAAAATCATGTCAAGCATATGTCTACTGAGATTGCTGATGCTTGAATTGATAAATGTCAACATTATCTTCAGATAAGAAAGAATGAATTTCTCTTGACTTTGAATAATCATTAATGATATCAACAGATAAAAGATTCTGTCTCTTGTAAAATCATGATACTGAAGCAGTTAAGAACTTAATGTGCTCTATCTGTGCTTTTAAGTGTAAATGTGATGCTTTTAACAATTTTTCACTTTGTTAATAAAGAAGACTTTTCTCTCTTGATCAATGTTGTGTTATATTCAAGACTGTGTGTATATTGACAGTCAATGTACTCTGAGCAGAGTTATTTAAGTGAATGATTTAAAGACTGAGATCAGTGATTGTTGAGTCATTATCAATGATTTTAATAGCTGATGCATCAATTGCTGTAGTGAACCTTTCAGATAATGAATTTATGTGATCTTTAATCTTTCTTGACTCATAACTATGATCATCATCAGTGATTACATATCCTGATGTTACGGCCATACCCAGTAGAGGTTATGTAGTAACTAGATATACGCGGGTACAGCGTATTCACGGGTATAAGGTCGCCCGGCTCAATATGCTCGCGGCGACCTCAGCGAGGCGATAGACCTCTGGGAGATCTATCAGCTCGCCATGCTTGCGGCGACCCCGGCGAGCACGGCGATCTAGCAGTATATAGACAAGCCATCTCCCCTAAGGAGA
>JAABUY010000603.1_pt1 | contig 59862 bp, 59 predicted proteins | sample 5560271 | NCBI WGS metagenome assembly JAABUY01 (sample SAMN10711886, study PRJNA513374) | rock metagenome | isolation source: Antarctica rocks | place: Antarctica: Victoria Land, University Valley | reverse complement strand
GTAGTTCCGATATGAAGAACAGAAAGAGGATTGGGGAGAGTGGGGATCCTTGTGGAATTCCTGAGCTCGTGTGAATCCAGTCGCTCTCAAAGCCTGAGAAGGCTATTCTTGTGCGTCGTTCATTCAATCAATTTAATTAACAAATGCTAATTATGAATATCTGACTTACTCACTTAAGAACTAATAAATTCTAAAAAAATAAACACTTTCATCTATATATTCTCTGCAAAGTTCTGAAGTTCAAATATTCAATATTATCAAACAGATTTTGTCTATCTTTCTTGTCTGTTCAATAAAATTGAACATATTACATCTACTTATTTATAAATTAAATAATCTTTTCATTTATTAAATCTCTTTCTTCTTGTCTTCTTTATCTTCTATAAAAATAAACAATTAAATGTTTACTCAATAAAATTGAACAGATAAGCAAAAATTATATTATCATTTTCTTTTATCTCTGTCATTAATTTCTCAATTTCTGCTTAATGAATGTTCACATTGATCATCTTTAAAAAGATTGAAAAGTTAAAAAAATTATTTAAAAAAATTGAACAATTTTAATATTCTTATCTTCTTGTATGTTCACAGCCTCAGTAAATTTTCAAAAAGCTGTAAATAAATTGACTGATATTGTTTAACTGTAGCTGAATTTGACTTCAGATTCTTATTTAAAAAAAATAAAAAGTTAAACTGAATTTTTCTTTCTTTAAATATTGTTCAGAATTATTAAATCTTGAGAAGTCTTCAAAAAAATTAAATATTTACAGATTTCTCTTTTATCAACAGTTCTTCTTTTGTTATATACATTTTCAACATGAAAGTCTTGTACTCATAACTGTACAGAAGCATATTAACATCATTGATACTGTTAAATCACTGTGCTTTCTTCAGTATCTTCTAAATTGTTCATTAATATTGAATAATGATTAAAATATTACAAAAAAATTGAACAAGAAATCATCACAAAATTTTGTTTATATCTGTTAGATATATAACTCATGATAGCTGTGCTATTAGTGTGGTGCCATCTTTTAACAGGTTATGAGCCTGAGTTAGTGTGTAATAACTTGCATAAAATGGTGCCTAGGTCACCTCTGCTGATGGTTTAAGTTTATGGTGAGAAAGTAAGTTCAAAAGGTCATGAGTTTAAACCACTGTCTGTGTGCACTCTTTACACCTGTGGGTCAGTTGTGGGCTGATCACAGGTTAGAAAGAGTGTTAGATATATAACTCATAATAGCTGTGCTGTTAGTGTGGTGCCACCTTTTAACAATATCTTTGATTAGAATTCTTTGAAAAAATTGATGAAGTAAATACATTGAGATAAATTTTCAGAGAACTCTTCATAAATATTAAACACTTATTAAATGATCTTTACAGCAGATGTGACAGCACAGCAGCTTTTTCTTGTATTTTTAGAATTTTGTTCTGAAAATATTAATTTACTTAATTTTATTAAATAATTATTCTCACTAAGTTTTCTCTTTTTCAATCTTAATTCTAGATTTCATCTTAAGCTCTTATCACATCTAATATGTTATCTTCTTTTATGCAATTCTATTAAACAGTTAGCTTGTCTGATCTCAGACTGCTCATTAATAATAAATATATTTTGAAATTGTTTAAATTTAATAAACAATCTCAGAACTGTGAGCTTACATTAAGTGCAAGTTATAAAAGTAATTTAAAAGACATAGAAACATAGAATAAGAACATTATTTATGTAGATATGTTGATTTTATGTTTAAATAAAGTAAAAAAAATTGTTTTAAATGTAGATGTGAATGTAAATGTGAATGTGTGATGTTTATGAAAGACAGAGAAAGTTTTTGTGAAATAAGATGTGAAGTAAGTTTAATATTAATTTTAATGTAAATAGCTTAAGTAAAAGTCTCACTTTAAGATTATCAATTTATTAAAAGAATAAAGACTTCTTTTATACATTTTAATGATTTTCTTTCTGTCTGCATTAACTTCAATTTGATTAGCATTCTTATGTGCATAAAAACATTAAAAATTGCAAATATTGCAAAATCACTGAGTTCAACAGCAGAAACATAATAAATTTAAAGACATCATACAATTTGTAATTAATGAAAGCTTAAAATTTTTGTAAAAGAATGACACATCTGCTTTAATTATAATTATGTATAATTTATGCAAAAATTCTGTAAACTATAAATATTATATATATAAGCATGTATGTCTGTCATCTGTGTGCATTCTTCTTAAGTAAGTATAAATTGTTTAAAAAAATCAGAGATGTGCATTACAGAACTGTAGCAATCTCATTATTGTATAAAATTATTAAAATCTTAATTAAAATCATCAGAATTTAGATTGAAAGTTAGCTTCTGAACAGATAAAATTTGTAATAATTTTAAATGAAAAAAGCTTTCAGTTTAGATTCTAACAATCTTTGTGTCATAAATATAAAGAAATTTTTCTTAATAAAATTAAAGACTTTACATCTCATTTTCACTGTAGTTCTTCAAGACTGCTCAATACATATAGATATAACAAAGCTTGCTATTCTTCTCTAAAATATGTACTGTAATTCTGAAATAAATCTGTTTATTATAATTATAATTGACTTTAAGTGTAAAGAGATCAGTCATGTACAGATAACATAATTATATTTGTTTAATATTTTAAAAGATATTATTATATTTCTCAATAATATTAAAGAACTTCATACAGCAGTTATAATTACTTACTTACTCTTTCTTGACATATACAGTTTGACTTGCTTGAATTAATTGCTCAACAGAGATCTCTATATATATATATATATTTTCTATTATATAAAAAGCTCAGATTCAGAATTAAATTTAGAGTCTTTTTTAATTTAAAATAACAAAAATTCACACTAAATGTCTTACTGTGTAATCATGATAGAATATTTAGACAAATGAAAGATTCAGTTTTATTAATATACATAAAAATCTTTGAGAGATACAGTCAAAACATAAAAAATTTAAAGCTCTATTTAATTATTTAATAATTTTAAACAAATTTTCTTAATCTTAATTTACTTCAATATTCTTAAACACATCTTCATCATCTCATATCTATGATCAACTCTGAAGACTGCAATATTTCTGAGTAATGTCTGCTGAACACTTAAGAACATGTTTTTTTTTTTTCTTATAGAAAAAGTTTATGTTAAATTCAATAAAGATGTATTCAGTTCTTGTCTTTTTTACATCTTTATCATTAATGTGTTTTTATTCTTTTTAAACAGCTCTGCAAATCTTAATAAATATTATATATTAAGACTATTTAATTCTTTCATTCACTGTAACATATTAAGTTTAAAACTGATCTTCATTATTCTTGCAGTCTTTATAAGTCTGTATAATTATTTGTTTGATGATCAGTTTGCATTAAATTTGAAGAAATAAAGCATATATTGTATACTTAATAAAAACATATCTTTCACTCACTGAAGACTTGCTTGACAAGAATTCATTGCTTAAGAAAATTAATTTAATATAATTAATCATAATAGCAGACAGGCACTTCAACTTCATTAATGATCATTAATGAATGTTGTTGATTTATTTAATCTTAAAACAATTATAAAATATCTTATACATAACAAATCAGCAGTGAGCTGATTATGTTGTCTTCAGTAAATTTAATTGTGACATATTACATAATAAGAATGTACATTTTTTTTTGAAGAACTCTGAAATGTTTAAGTTTTATAAACAATGTTTTCAGATCAGTTCTCTTAAATGTCATTCACTGTCTGCTTTATTGCTTATGTAAAACTCATATTACAGTTAGAAATAGACTTAAAGATGTATTAATGCAGATAAGAAGCTGCTGATTAAATTTTAAATAATAAGATTTAAATATAATTGATGATTAAAATTAATTAAGAATACTCAATATTATTAAAGTCTCTGTTTAATGTTTGTGAAGACATAACTTGTTTAATAATCTTGTGAGAATGCAGATAAGATTGTTTGACATTATTGATTAAATTATGTAATGATATTTAACTTAATAAAAAAGACTCATTATTAAATTTATATATCAATCAGTACTTAAGAACACTCAGCTTTTAAATTTAAAAGCTGACTTTTAATAGATCTTTATTTCTTAATTATTTATTCTTTTATGACAGCATAATGATCTGCTTATGTCAGCAGAGCATATTGTTGAATAAGAAGTTATCTATTTTTGTCAATAATATTGTGTAATATTTTATTGTTTAATTGTTTCAAAGTATTCACTCAATTTAAGAACTTTTGCTTGACAACTTTCTTCTGTCTTAAGAACATTGTTTGATGATTAATGCAGTGAAAGAAATGTGAATGAATGAGATAATTAAGACAGCATTATAATCTTTAAAATTATTAAGCATGCTTAAATAAGTTTGCTTTACACATATTAGCAGACTTGAAGCTCTGCTTTTCAATTTTCTTGTATATTATTGTTATTTATTTAAAAATATTAATCAATTTATTACAGCATTCTTGATTTTTTCATATAAAGATCTTCATATCTACAGAAATTTCAGCAATATGACTGTTAAACTTTTACAATTTATTCAGAATTTAATTTAATTGAACATTATGTGTAAGTCTGATAGAAATGATGTTGTAAATGAATTTTAAAAAAAGATAAAACTTACAGTAATGAAGACTGAGCTTTTTCTTAAGATATTGAAGTCTGTTACACAGTCAGTTTATGTAAAGTCTACACTGAGTAAATATAAAGAATAAATCTTTAAACTTATTAAACAATGTATCTTATCTTCAATATTAATGAGCAATTGCTAAACAATGAAAAGTCTTCTGATTCTAAATTATTGATAACTTTTCTTTAAAATTATTAAAGCTTAACACATTTACAAAGAAAGTCTTTATCTTGATAGTGCTGTGAATATATTAAGCATACAATATTTTAAATTTATTGAGCAAAGACAATTAAGAATAAATCTGTAAAAATCAGTCTTAATTGCAGATCTATAAGATGTACTCAGTGTGCAGTTATTACTATGCATACAATGTAAACTGTGAACAAAACTTCTGAAAATTAAAGTATAATGATATTTACATTGATAATTCATCATTATTAAATGAAGTTTTAATGTATATAAAGAGTCTGCAGCAAAAAAAGATAAATCTTCATTTTTAATAAATCTGTTCTTCAATTTTAACAAATTTGTGAAAGAATTCTCAATTTTATTGTACAGTTAACAGATTTATTTAAATTTAAGTAAGTTAAGTTGAGCAGAGTGTTTAAATGCTAAATGTTAAGCTTTTACAGCAATTATATAAATATAATGAAGTATATAAATTGCAGTTCTTAAAAATGTTGAAGCTTCATGTAAATAAATAAGAACAATAACTTTAAATTGAAGACAATCAATACATTATAATGTAATATATATATGCTATTGCATTTCTCTGTCTTCTAAGATTTGATGAAGTGCTTTGAATTGAAGTACATTATGTTAAATTAATTAATGAAATTACAGATTACATTAAGCTCAGTCTAAAGTTTTAAAAAATTCATTAATATGATAATAGATTCTTTAAATTTATTAAATACTTTCATTAAGTGAAAGTATTTAATAAAATTAAGTAATTGCTAATGTTTATTAAAGACATCAAATCTTTTTATTTTTATTGAAATTAAGAATAAAAGTATCTGAATGTGTCTTATTTATTGCTTTGATGATTATATGTATTTCACATCACATCAGAATTTTTATTTTAAAGATTTAATACTTATGATTGAATAGATCAAAATAATAAGACTATTGTAAGTGTACAATATTATTGAATATATCACAGTTAATTGATATTTATGAGTTCTTTAGAATGCTGATTTCTTTCTAAAGAATTTTTGAAATAATCTTATTAACATAAAAATTAAATTTTCTTCATATGATACTCATTCTTTTTAAAGAGAAGAGATTCAATATCTAAGTAGTGATTATTGATGAAATATTTAAAAATTGTGTGACTAAGATGAATAAAGCATTAATTTCAACAATATAAGTATTGTTCAATATCTTATAGACTGAAATAACAATTTAATTGATAAGCATAAGAATTTTATGAATTCAGATACTGTTCAAGATGAATAATGCTCTTGTTATAATTAAACTTGCAAGTGTATCTAGCTGTTTATTTTTATTGAATATGTCTTTATACTTTGTATATATTCTTCAATATTATTGAGCAAGATCAATTAAAAAATAACTTACATCATGAGACTGTTTGATAATTATGAAGAATCAATTTGATTAGCAAATGCTAATTATGAGTATTTAACTCACTCACTTAAGAACTAATAAATTCTAAAAAAATAAACACTTTTATATGCACACTCTCTGCAAAGCTCTGAAGTTCAAATATTCAATATTATTAAATATACTTTGTCTATTCATCTTGTCTATTCAATAAAATCAAACATATTATGTCTACTTGCTCACAAATCAGATAATCTTTTTGTCTATTAGATCTCTTTCTTCTTGTCTTTCTTGTCTTCTTCATCTTCTATAAAAATAAACAATTAAACATTTACTCAATAAAATTAAACAGACAAGCAGAAATTATACTGTCATTCTTTTTTATCTCTGTCATCAATTTCTTAATTCTTACTCAACAAACACTCACATCAACCATCTTTGAAAAGATCAAAAAGTTAAAAAAATTGTTTAAAAAAATTAAATAATTTTGATGTTCTTATCTTCTTGTATGTTCATGATCTCAGCAAATTTTCAAAAAGTCACAAGTAAATTGACTGATATTACCTGACTGTAGCTGAGTCTGACTTTGAATTCTTGTTCAAAAAAAACAAAAAGTTAAACTGAATTTTTCTTTCTCTGAATATTGTTCAAAATTATTGAATCTCAGAAAGTCTTCAAAAAAATTAAATATTTACAGATTTCTCTTTCATCAACAGTTCTTCTTTCATCATATACATTTTCAACATGAAAGTCTTGTACTCATGATCACACAGAAGCATATCAACATTATTAGTACTGTTAAGTTGCTGTACTTTTTTCAGTATCTTCTAAATTGTTTATTAATATTGAACAATAATCAAAGTATTATGAAAAAATTAAACAAGAAATCATCACAAAATTTTGTTTATATCTTTGATCAGAATTCTTTGAAAAAATTAACAAAGTGAACACATTGAGACAAATTTTCAGAGAACTCTTTATAAATATTAAACACTTACTAGATGGTCTTTACAGCAGATATGACAGTGCAGCAGCTTTCTCTTATATCTTTAGAATTTTGTTCTAAAAATATTAATTTGCTTAATTTTATCAAATAATCATTCTCATTAAGTCTTCTCTTTCTCAACCTTGATTCTAGGTTTTGTCTCAAGCCCTCATCATACCTGATATGTTATTTTCTTCTGTGCAATTCTATCAAACAGTTAGCTTGCCTGACCTCAGACTGCTCATTAATAATGAACATATTCTGAGGTTGTTTAGATTTAATGAACAATCTCAGAACTGTGAGCTTATGTTAAGTGCAAGTCACAAAAGCAATTCAAAAGACATAGAAACATAGAACAAGAACATTACTTATGTAGGCATGTTGATTTCACATTTAAATAGAGTAAAAAAAATTGTTTTGGATGTAGATGTGGATGTGGATGTGGATGTGTGATGTTTATGAAAGATGGAGGAAGTTTTTGTGAAATGGGGTGTGGGGTGGGTTCGACACTAACCTCAATGTGGATAGCTCAAGTGAAAGTCTCACTTTGAGACCATCAATCTGCTAGAAGAATATTAATACAGGTTTTGCCCTACCGTAGTAACGGCATATCAAGACATGCTTCTTCAAGGTACCTACCGTATACGGAGAGGAGTTCAAAACGCAGGAGACACTCCATCATAGGCAGTGTAGGCACTTGTGATTTAATTGACACGCTTGATCATCTCAAGACAGGTGCTGCTTACAGCAACTGCAATGCCAAAGAACGACTTGCTCATTCTTATGCACAAAGCTGTCCCAAGAACACCTTCAAGCCAGAGTCCAGAAAAGCAATGGTTTATCCAAAGCCAAGGATGAACGCTCAAGTACTGTAAACGCAATGCAACGCACTTGCGAAAAGCGCTCCAGGGGTATCATGCAACGGCTCTCCAAAAAAGCATGACGTTGTCGAGTCATAAAGAAGGAAGAGCTCAACCTCCGGACAGAAAAATCAACACGCAAGAGGCAGCCATGTCATGTCTGACCGGATAAGTTCAATCAACGGGTTCCGGTTGGTCGCGCTGGGAAGGCTCCCTGAGCCAAAATATGTTCGTGGAAGGGTCCCACTTTGCGGACTCTGTTATCCAGTCCAGGAGCTCCTCGTCGTTCCTGATTCTGCCTCGAAACCTCGGTATAAGCTGATCGGGTTCGATCCCCTCAGGTGGAATACTTGCAATGAATTCCGCCTTGGTGAGCCAATTGACTGGAGCTGCGGTGGATGGAGCAACAGTGGGAGTAAGAGTAACTCTCACGGGCGAGGTATCAAGCGTAGCGTGGTAAGGTATGTCTGTGTGCGTGCCATCTTCCGACAGACGATTTGTTTGCCTAGTGTCCAAAGATGATTTCTGTGGGCCAGCGCTATGAGAGCGAGGTGATAGGTCACTTCGGGGAAGCGCCGTGGGGTATGCGCTTGCTGCGTTCAGGTTACGTTTAAGTTGTTCGAGGGTAGAGCTAGACTGCGGCTTCTATGATTAGTCTCTCTTGTTTCGAAGCCAGTCACGCCAGCTATGTAGCTTTTGCAGAGATGACGATGATGCAAGAGATGATGTAGTGAACGGTGCCTCGCCTACATGGGATGATTCTGCAGCTTGAGCAGGCGTGCCCATATGAATCCGTCCCCTACCTTCCGCGGGGTACACAGGGTCTGTGGGGTTGCTCTTATCACGAGACTCAGAAAGGACCGGGTAAGGTAGTGGGCCCTGCGCGAGTGTCGTGTCGGCAGCAGTGCCTAAAACGCGCTCTCGGACGTTGGGCGGTATGTTCGGCAACCCTAACGTGTTGCCAAGGACCTTGGCTGTCGAATTTTGGACCCCTTGGTCCTCTCTGGCTAATAAAGGGTTCTGCAGAGTCATCAAAGGTTGTGGAGGTAATCGCATATGGAACGGTGCTATCGGCGTTGCCGGTCCTCTAGCAGTGTGAAATCGACCCAACATGGACTTGTTTTAGTCGTCAGCATTATCTGCCCGCGAAAAGGTACTGGCTTGAACATACGTGTTGTTGGTGTCTGCTAATCATCGCATGGTAGGCGGCTGGATCAGTTCGCTTCAGTTGCTCATCCTTAAGGATCTGTTCGGCCTCCTTTTCCTCTTCCGCAGTGAGTTTATCATTATCCTCCTGATGGAAGGTCTCCGTAAGTTCTATAGACCGGATGGAGTTTTCGCTATGTGACGTTAGTGACATGAGATTCACGTATTTGAGGCCTTACTCATAGTCTTACCTCGCTAGAATTCCGTCCAGAACCAGAGGATCTTTGCCGATGAAATTAGACAAATCCTTTTGCGCAACTGGCTTGGGTTCGAAGAGATATTGGCGGACTCCTTTTATAGCGAATCGTGTCGGGTTCTTTTTATCAACTACTCGGGATGCCAGTTGGGTCTTGAACACTGCCTGGTTATGCAACCTGTCCTCAAACGTGCCACCAGCCGTGAAACGGTAAACAAAGACTGGTTTCTCCTGACCGATGCGATATGCTCGTCCAACGGCTTGTTCTTCCAGGATCGGATTGAACCCGAAGTCGAAGATGACAACCCTGTTCGCACCCGGGAGATTCAGACCAAGCCCGCCTGCTCGTGTGGAGATCAAGCACACATGCGCTTTGCCCGAGTTGAAATCTTTCGTCAGTTTTTGGCGGTCTGACATTTTAGTCTTGCCATCTAGCCTGGCATACTTCCGGCCGGTCTGCTTGAAGAGATCCTCGAGGTAATTGAGAGTGGGGATACTGTGTGAGAACACAAGCACTTTGTCATCTGCTGCCATTGAGGCGTCGAGGATCTGATTGAAAATTTCGACTTTGTGAGAGTGGCTTATGGAGTCCATAGCTCCAGGCACATTATCGAATAGCGACAGCTGTTTCTCAATGGTCCTTTGAGATACACCGAGCTTGGACACTACTTCATCCCCAGGGAGCAACTCGTCTTCAGAGTGGACAGCACCTTCCTGGGCCACCCGTTGCCTAGACTTGATAGCCGCCGCCTTGGTATTCTGCTGAGCCGCAGCCTCCCGCTCCAGAAGTTTGTTTCTGAAGCATAGCGGGTGATTACAAAGCAAAGAAAGGATTGCAAGCCAATCCCAGAGTCTTGCGGTGCCGGGCTCATCATCTCCGGTATCTCCGAGCATCGACTGAACATAGAGTCGATACGCATCCTCTTGTAGTTTCGTCAGTGGAACCTTAATGACAAACTCCGTCTTGGCCTTGAGACTTCCTTTAAGTACACTTATATCGGCTCGGTTGATTTTTGGATCCAGATCCTGTTTCAAGACCCGGAGCATCTTGAGACATTGACGTTTTTCATAGGATGAGCTATTCTGATACAAGCCTTCCTGGATCGGCTCCACATATCTAGCCCTGAAATTAACGATACCGCCAAGATATCCTGGAGCGATCCAATTGATCATCGCGTAATACTCCTCGAGGTTGTTTGCCAACGGGGACCCTGTTAGGGCTATGCGACTCTTCGATTCGAATTGATTCGCAGCGCTCGTGGTTGCTGAGGAAATGTTTTTCATCTTGTGAGCCTCATCGGCGACAATAATATTGGGACCTTTCAAGAGCTCCTTGATGATTCTGGCATGCTGCTCCTCGTTGAGTGGCGGGCTTCTTGACTTGGTGCTTTTGTTGTGAACATAATGTCGGAACAAGTCATAGCTGATTAATAGCACTCCGCCGTCATTGTACCATGCGGTTATTTCGTGTAGACGTTCACTTGGTTTGGAACCTGAGACCACTTTGCGTAACTGGCCGACATTGTCCTCCATTGGTACAGGTGCCCAGATGAGAAACTCATCCCACCAATTGTCCACTAGAGACGGGGGGCAGAGTATTATAGTCCGCGACTCAAGAAGACCCGAGGGAACCTGGCCTTGTATGTTGCGGTTCTGGGACTTTGCGCATTCTGCGATAGTCACCAATAATGTGATCCTATGGACGTCAGCACTATACAGAACAGGAAGAGGCTGACTTACACCTGCATAGTCTTTCCGAGACCCATCGTATGTGCAAGTAAACATCCTTGTGACGACTTATCGTCGGTAACTAGCTCTCGCCACATGAATTGCACCCCTTCGAGTTGATGTGGTTTTATTTTTGTTGCAATTCTGGTATTAAGGTGTATCAGGTCTTGATACTCGTATTTACTCACATTGATGATCATAGGAGGCACTTCCCCGTCGCGCATGACCGTACGTTGAAGCCGCATGAGCTGGGTACGGCGTCGCTCCTGGTCTTGGACTCGTTGTCGATCATTGAAGCGAATGTCACGAGCCTCAACGCTCTCTTGAACGATGTTCTTCCTCTTCTTATGAGGAGTCCGTTCACCGACCAGGTCGTCGGATTCCTCCTGTCTCAACCGTGCAGCAAAGCTATTCTCAGTCAGCCAGGCGTTGAGATAAATTTGGATGCTGACAACTTACCTTCCGCCAAGCTTGCGCTTGCCCGGCCCTCGGATGCCCTTCTCAGCTGTGTTTTCGATGCTAAGCGGCTCTTCGACGATTTCATTTTCGTACTTCGATAAACGATCACATAAAAAGGTGTAGAAGCACTCGAAACCGGCCACGTCTGCGATTGTTTTCACGACACACTTCTTTGGATAACCACCCGATGAGTGTCTGGTGTTCTGGGACCAACAAATGTAAAGCTGGGAAATGCGCATGATATCATCAGACGTTTGCGTCTCGGCACCTTTTATCTTGTCCTGGTGGTCCCTTATAGCTCGGAGACCGTTCCAGATGTCTCTCTGAGATACCTCCAGTGAAGCGGCAAGTGTCCGAGCGACCATACCTTGACGATCTTGCGAAGATAGCATATGAATGTACCTGATCAGCAGGCGCTTGCGGTCCTGACGTTCAACTAGAAACGAAGACTCGAGGCGTGAAATCGCTTCAACGTCGGACAAGTCGGGGAGCTCATCAGGCCTTTCAGGCAGGGTATCTTCTTCCAAAGTAGGACTCGATTCACTTTCCAAATTGATGACGGAGGAATGCATGGGAGGGTCGCGGAACTCAATCCGTGGCTTGTTGAAGTCCCTGAATGGGTTGCCATCTCGGGGGTTCAATGGAGGTGTGCGAACGTCAAGATAAGGCTCCGACTTGTAATCCGGTGAAGGTGCTTCAGGAAGGTCCGAGGAAATGGTTAAGTCAATGACGTTTTCCATTTTCATCGGTTGTCTCATATCTCTTGCCACTAGGGGCGTGCTGGGAAACGGATCTGGCATCGATCTAGCAGACGACAAGATTGACGAGGGTCCTGGTGGTCCACGGTGCAGACCAAGAGTGTCTAGACTCTCCGAGTCAGAGGTCAAACGTGAATGATATGAGCCATCGAGCTCTGGCGAAGGTGATTGTTCTGGGTACAAGACGTCAGCTGGGTTTCACATGTAGACTGGGGAGCTTTACCTCCAAGTTCAAGTTTTCTCTTCCTTAAAGTGGACGTTACAATGTCGTCTTCGCTACTAGTATCATTATTCTCGACGCCCCCTATTTCCTCATCATCGCCATCCTGGAGTCTGTCCGCGTCGGATATTATTTGACTTGTAACTCCTGAGACGCCTTGGTGTGCATCATTATCATCATCAATGATGAACCCGTCCAGGTCATTGTCAAGACTCTGCCCTGTTTCAGGCTCGCTCTCTAGTACCTCCTCGTCCTCTCCGAGGGAGTCGTGGGTGCTCGGTACTTTTACCGGCCGTGAATTTGCCTTGGAAGGTGGCTTCGGGGGCACGAATTCGAGCTGTAAGGTAGAAATACGCCACTTCTGATCTTGAAGTTCAAATATGGTTCCTTCCAATATTCTGCATTGTCTCTTGACTTGGATCACATTCGACCAAACCTCACTAAACAATTCCTTGCGCATCTTGGGCAGTCGAACGTCGCTGAGATAGATGATGCGGGCTGTGGCGATTTCAATTTGCTGGTGTTTACTCCTGTCCCTCCTCGATTTCGTCCAGAGTCGCCATGCTTTGAATTCTTTCAAGGGAAGTATATGCGAGCGCCACTTCGCTTCCAAGTCGGCAATACCCTGGTCTATAGCGTTTGAAACTTCATCTTGGGTGAGTCGGTTCCCGCTTGACCTACCGACTGGTCGTTGGATGGTGCCTCGTTCGGCTTCTATTTCTCGCCACGTGTCCAAGTCATACTCCCCTTCGCTGCCTGAATCCCCATAAATAGGCAACACCTTCTCCCCCTGATCAGCATAGCGCCATTTTCCCAGGAAGTCCCAATCACGATTCTCATTCTGGCTTTCACTGAGACTAAATGGATCGTCCTGAGGCACACTAAAGTGAGTGACCGCCGAGTCCTGATCGATGAGACTTATGCTTCTGGGAGCTGTTTTCCGATACATGGCTGACCATTTCGTTCGATCCTCCCTTGTCGCACGAATACCGGATGGTGTGTGCGAGAACAAGGTGAACGACGGATTCCGGTGCCTCCTTCCAATTCTCTCAGGATATGGAAGGACAGCTGTGAAGGACTGGCCATGATGACTAAAGTCGACGCGCTCGCTGGTAGTCAAGAAATGCTTCATAAGCCCATGTACATAGAGCCGCTGCCCATTGAGCGAACGACTGAGATTTGACACAACGAAAGTTTCCGACTCCGAAAGGCGATGAGCCTCCTCTGGATGACTGTAGCGAACATCATTCTGGACTTCTTCTCCCACCATTGTCTTAGTGTAGAATACCTCGTCTACCGGATATGCCTTCGATCCTAGATAAGCCAAACGAGGACCCCTGCTCGAGTCCCGCATTTGCTTGTTTGTCTCCACCTCCTCAACTTCTTGATTGTGATTGCAAGTATCTTGTGGGGAGATCGGGCTTGCGTCAGGCATACTGCTGGTCCCGTTGCTAATTCCAACGGCAGGTTGTGAAATAAGTATTGGTTTCATTCTTTTGCGGCCGTTCAGATCGATTGTCATCTGCCCAGCTTCGGGTGAAGCCGGGGTGGAGCTGTTTTCCTCAGCATCTGAGCCAGGATTTTCAGGGCCGTGAGTGTCCAAGTTTGAAAGGATGGGTACAAGAGTCAGCTTGCGTCGCTTCCTTCCCGACTCATCTATTATATACGCCTCGCCTGGACGAGGATTGTTATCCTCAACTTGTGAGTGGCTCGTCGCGTTGATCTGGTCAGGACTCTCCTTCATATTGAGTTCTTGTGCGTCTGAGACTTTTGCTGTTGGAGTTTGCACAGGGGACAATGTTTGCTGCGTTGCAATGGCGCTAAGCGGACTCTCGGGAGCATCTATTCTAGATTCTTCCACAAATTGCTCCTGGTCGGGCTGAGCTAACCTGGGAGTGTGAGCAAAAGCGTCACTCCATGTATCATATCCTGGCTTCGCCTGTGGATTATTTGATGCCTCCATCAGAATTGCAGGCCGTGTAGGCGAAACGATTGGAGATGGGCGAGAGCCAGTCTGTATCAAGGGCACTGCAGGGACAGTGAAAGCTGGCGAACCATGGAATGGAGATTGGAATCCATGAGGTGACAAGATGCCAGGATTCATCCATACACTTGACCCTGGCAATAAAGTCTGGGAAGCCGTCTCTTGGATATAGTCATTATACTTCTGTGAACGGCCTCGTAAAGTCCGCACGGCATGCATGACCGTCCCGCGCTCTCCAAGAGCCTTCAAGCCTAAGTCATCACGCGCCGAAGCATGATCAAGTTGGGTCAAAAGCATGCATCCATCAATGCGGTTGTCCCGGAGCGCTTGCTCGAAGCGGTTTGGCTCGGGAAGTGGGTTGAATGATGTCGACCTGGTCCAAGACGCCGTTGGATTGCAAAGTGCTGCCACCACCTGATCGACATTCCAGTCGAATGGGTCTTCAGCATCAGGAGTCTCCATTATCGCCCATGTAGATCTTATCGTATTAATCTGGTCTCCAAAGAGCGTCGCGCAAAGGGAGGTTCCCGGTCTGGAAGGTAGAAGGATCAAATCGCTAATGTGTAGATTATTCGAGCAAGAGCGAAAGGGCAGTTCCAGGACCGAACTATTGATCTATATTAGCTTGCTTGGGATCATATCAAGTCTTGCTTCTAAGCTAGCAGAAGGTGACCTAGTCGGAGAGTCCTACCTTGCTCACTGAGATCGCCGGTGCCGCGGTGAAAAAGACTAGAAACTCAACTCGGAATTGAGATCAAGGTTGGTATAGATGTTGTTGCAGAGGACGGTGGATCTGAAGAGGAAGCCAGACAAGCCTGTCAGAATAATGGTAAACGTCGTCAGGTGTCCGTGCTCTGCGAATGCGCCGAAAGTCACTGGATGGAACCACCAGCAGGCTTTAGATTATGTGGTATTGGTGAAAGGGTCAATGACAGTAATGTAAAACGCTGAGATGCTCGACGATAACAACCAAGTAAGTCCTCGTGAGGTTGAGCGCAGACGATGCACGATTGGAGAGAAGTCGAAGGATGGATGAACGTCCGGGCGTTGGTGATCCCAGATTGAAGTCGGCGCCAAGACGAAATGCCTTACTGACTTCAGACGATGAAGTAAGACATGAACATACGAGTGATAATGAGAGCCCCTTGTAATCGGGATATGTGGAGAGCTCACCAGCTCCGTTGACGAACAGGCAAACTCTTTCAGTTCGCGCTCCACCATGTGCGACGCGCGAATCCCCACCAAACGGAATTAACCTTAAAGCTTTCTGCCACCTCCTTCCGCCTTGAGCTCTACCCTTCTTCGCCAGGTTCTTCCGGGCCCCACGGCTAATGTACCTCCTTGATTACAAAACTACCTGGAACAGTTCAGCATAGACGTCGATTATCACCTACGAAAGGGAAACAAAGAACATCTGAGCAAAGTCCTGATACTACTCTCTATATAAGCGTTCACATCAAGGGCCTATGTCTTTACCCTATCGGTGACGATCTCTCCTCAGAGCGACTTCACGATGGGAGCTTCAATCTATCCCGATTACCCTCCTGAAACTACGCTCGAGGAACTACAGTATCTCTTGTCCAATCTGAAAGACTGGTCAATAGCACATGGACTTGCAGTACGGCCATCTCCAGCTTTTGTTGCAGAGGAAATCGATCCGTCCCGGGTATTGGCAAACACAGCCCCGGTTACGCTGTTCCCAAGTCCCTTTCCTGCCACCTGCTTCCAAGCAGCTAGAGAGATACAGACAGCCTACAATGAGCTGTATGCCGCCATAGCTGATGATGAAGAATGGTTAAGGGAGATTATAGAGGAGTAAGGCCTGAGTTCGTCATCTTCTATCAACTGCTGCCGCTTACGTCGTGGAAGTTCTCATTTCGAGACTGATCTTCGGGTTACGTGTACCTATATCTACTGTACTTCAAACATACGTCGATCTGAGTACTATTGCTTATTCGATATCTACCCTCTAGAATAAGTGACGTGGACGACTTCATTGCCAAGCTGTGGGAGATCCACATAAACGTCAAGAAAGAGGGTTACGCACAGGTGAGATCGGTACTGTCCTCGTGTGACCAGCAAGTCTAACCATTGCAGGATCTCTCCCTTGGCCTTTTCCGCTCCGACTATATGGTCCACGTCGACCCGTCAAGTCCTTCGCCAAACCCCGAAATCAGACAAGTCGAGTTCAACACCATCGCTTCCTCATTCGGAGGTCTCTCTTCCCAAGTCTCTCTACTCCACAAGTATAATACAGTCTCAACCTACTACTAGTCCATCTCAGTAACGTCCAACAGACATCTCCTCTCCATATCCGCCTTCCCGCAAACCACCTCAACTCTCATCACAGCCGACTCCCTCCCCGACAACCCCACCATCCCATCCCTAACCTCCGGTCTCGCCGGCGCGCACACCGCCTACGGCCCCTCCAAATCCACCCCGCCCCTCCCACTCTGCATCCTCTTCATCGTGCAACCCAGCGAACGCAACATCTTCGACCAACGCCACCTCGAATACGCCCTCCGCACCACCCACTCCATCCCCGTCTTCCGCCTCACCCTCTCCTCCGCCCTCGAGCACACCCGCATCCCCACCTCCACCGCGACCCGCCCCCTCCACTACCACCCCCCCCACTCCCCCAACACCCCCTACGAAGCCAGTGTCCTCTACTTCCGCGCCGGCTACTCCCCCACCGACTACCCCGACGCCCCTAGCTGGACCGCCCGCCTGCACCTCGAACGCAGCGCCGCCATCAAATGCCCCACCATCCTCACCCACCTGGCCGGCAGCAAGAAAATCCAACAAGTCCTCGCCACCCCGTCCTCCCCGCACCTCGCCCGCTTCCTGCCCGCCACCGACGACACCGCCGCCCGCGTCCGCGCCACCTTCGCCGCCATCTACCCGCTCGACGACACCCCCGCCGGCCGCGACGCCAAGACGCTCGCCACCGACCCGGCCGCCGCCACCCGCTACGTCCTCAAGCCCCAGCGCGAGGGCGGCGGCAACAACGTCTACCGCGCCGCCATCCCGCCCTTTTTGGCTTCCATCCCTGAGCACACGTGGAAGGGTTATATCCTCATGGAGCTCATCGAGCCGCCCCCGCTTAGCAACTCGATCCTCCGCGACGGGAAGGTCGAGACTGGGGGGGTTATTGGCGAGTTGGGCGTTTATGGCGTTTGTTTGTGGCGTAAGGCGAATGCATCCGTCGAGAGGACGCCGGAAGAGGGAGGTCGTGGGGAGGAGGGAGGGGTGGAGAGACGTAGAGTGGGACGGGTCGAGATTCTGAAGAATTTCGAGGCGGGGTATCTGTTGAGGACGAAGGGCGTGCATAGCGAGGAGGGGGGCGTGGCGGCTGGGTTTGGGGCTGTGGATAGTTGTTTGCTTGTTTGATTGATGGGTCTCGTTTAGGTGGAGTGAGGTGGGAGGAGGAAGGGGTTGAAAGAGAGGGGGGGACGATAGGGAGAATGTGGAGAAGGGGGATTGGGAGGCGTGGATACATCGCTCAATCGAGAGGGTTAGACGCAGGGCTGCGGTTAGGTAATGTGCTGTAGATAGATAGATTGGGTGAGAAGTCTAGACTACAAGAGATCGAAGTGATCACTATTACTTCATTTGAACAGGGTCCAATAAGCAATCACTTGACGGCACAGTGATACGTAAATGTTCCCTCCATCTAAAGTACAATAACTGATCAACATCTGTCATCTGCACCATGCCTGAACCATCTGTCTCGCTGATATATCATGGTATAATGCATCCCAGCCCAGCCCAGCCCCATGCCTCGAGACCAGACGCCGAGAATTACAGATGCTAGCGATATTGCGAACGCGAAGCGCAGGAGAAAGAGGGAAGGAATGAACGAAGGAATGAGAGAAGGAAGAATCAACCACGTCGAAGCCGCGACTCGGTGAAGAAGCACCGGTCTCCACCGAAATCTAGCCCTCGCGCCTCGGCTCCAGCCCCGCAGCGGTAGTCGGTCTAGTGACAGGGCGGCTGGGGGAGACGGGCCTGCTGTCGGTCGTGAGCCCGACAACGCCGACGTGCGGATCCGAGATCTGGATGTCCAACTACACCCACATCACCATCAGCACCACTCACGCACTCATCCCCCCACCGCCCGCCACGCGATCGCAAGCCTCAAGATGGAAGCCTCCCAGAAAAAGTAAGAGAAAAAGAACCACTCACAGTCAAATACCCCGTCCTCCTCAACCCCACAACCCTCACCCCCTCCCCCTCCCCCTCCCCGCTCGCCCCCCCCACTCTGACATTCCACTCCTCCAACCACTTCTCCACCCCCCTCAGCCGTCCCTTAACCCCCGTCCACCCCGCATCCTCCCACACCCACCCCGTCAGCAACCCCAGCAGCGCATCGACCCCATTCCGCCACGTCCAGGGGTCGAAAGCGCGCAGCAGTTCGGCGTTGACGTGCGCGACGAGGGCGCGGAAGTCGCCCTCGGGGAGGACCGGGTCGAGGATCTCCGGGTACAGGTTCGAGAAGGCGGGCGCTTGGTCGCCGGCCTGCAGCCAGTCGCGCTTGATTCGGATGATGCGCGTGGTGCTGTAGAGGGGGGAGGAGAGCGGGACGTGTGGGTTTGGGTGCGGGAAGCAGGGGTGGGAGGGGCCCCAGGCGTAATCGGAGGGGGGGTCGGGGGCGGGGGAGGGGGAGGGGGAGGGGGAGGGGTGGGAGCGGAGGGAGGGGTGGCTGTGGGTCGGGTAGGGGGCGCGGGGCGAGGTGGGGGGTTGATGGTGGTGGTGGTGGCCTTGCTCAAGGTCCAGGCTCTCGTCTTCTCGCGCGCGCGTGTGTTCTGTTCTTCTGCCGACGTCGTCGGTCCCCTCTGTCGTCCCGCCGTGGCTGAGATCCAGGTCGGGCTCGGTGCCTTCCATGCCGGGCCTGAGCCGCGTCTGTCGTCCCGTCGATCCCGGGAGGCCTACGCTCGTCCTACTACTGCTCTCGCCACCGCTGACGATACTCCGTTCCAAACGCAGTGGCTTCGGCGTGCTTTGCCGACGACTCCTTCGCTGCTCCGGTAATGTCAAGAGAGGATACTCGTCGCCTCCGTCCGGATATCCGCTTCCTGCGACCTCGTGCCGGTGACCGCTAGGCGCATGAGATGGGCACGGTCGGATGAAGGTGCGCGATGAGGTGTTGAGTGGGTTCCAGAGGCTCGAAGCCTCCGACCGTCGTGGGTTGGATGTTCGCGAGCCGCCGAAGAGACTCCGACGTGCACTCCAACGTCGTTGGTATCGCGGTCTGTGTTCGGGGCCTCGATGAGCTCGGTCGGGTTTTCGGGGGCCGCCGCCGGTGGTTGATATGTCAGAGACCGACTGCTGTGTGGGTGGCCTTTCCGTCGCGTAGGGTGATGGTGATGAAGACGGATGCTCCGCGGTCGCCGTGGTGGTGGAGTGGAGACGAAGCTGAAATTGCAGAGGGAGGTGGTGACGGTGATTGGTGAGGAAGTTTTTCGGCTCGAATGGGTGCTGAGCGAGGTTGCGTTGGGTTTAGCGTCGCTGCACGATACCGCCGCTGATGTGAGATGCATTCGGAGAACGGAGAGGATCAAAGTTGACGATTGCCATTGAGATTCGTGTCTAGGTATGTAAGGTTCGGAGTATGAATGAGTACGTTGTTTGTGGAGGCCAAATAGATCTCACTGTGCCCCAGCGGGAAACGGAGACGGGCACAGTCGACACTGCCCGTTTTCAACGTATTTATCGGTAGTAGCTATCCATTATAATTTATAAGGAGTCCCTGGAAGATGTATCATGCATCATGTCTATCCAGATGGTCTGTTGGGCAGCAAGAACGAAGCAGAACCACGGTTCATGAGCAATCTTCACGGTTCGGATCATGTACGGAGATGTATCTGTGCTCCTCTGTACGGAGACTTGTGTCCCATTGGTGTCTTGACCGGCAATAATGTGACTGTCTTGCATCTGGCCAATATTTAATATCGCTTGTTTGTCGAAACAACAAGGATCACGATCCATAGTAATCTCAGTCATATATCGACAGCATCCTCAGTTTCTGCCATTGATCTGCCCGATCTGCTTACTTTACTCTAACTTGCATATTTTGGTCTGCATGATGATCTCTGTTCGGGTCCGAAAAGATCTGTACCCGAACTTCAGAACATCGTAGCCATCGTTTCCGGCTTGGCCCTAAACTCTACTTCGAGATACTCTAGCATGCGCCTGCGGGTGGTCTGAGTGCCGTCCTGAAGTCCGAGCAGATGCCTACAAAATCAAACGACGCTGCAATCTACGACCATGGCCACTGTAACAGCCCATATAGCTTGAGTAGTGCTAAGCCGGAGGGTCTCTCAAAGCCAGAAGCGCTGTCAGTCGTCGAAGAGCAAGAAGGTTATCAGAAATTCAGAGAACGGTTTGGACTTGGAACATATTAGTGTACAGCAAGAACCCTTTACTGCCCAATCCCCCGCTCCGATACCCGCCAGAACAGAAGCGCCAGAACACGACGTGAAGGGAGATCCAATCCAATCCAGGGTATATATGTATCCGTCACCAAAGACACCCGGTCTAAATCATGTAAGCGGTAATATGTATAACGAAAAGAAAAGAAACGAAAAGATTGAGCGTGACTTGGGACTGACGCATCAGACGTGCTTGTTCGCACTGGCCTGCATTTTCCGGATTGCCTCCTTGTGTAGGTCCAGCATATCTCCTCGGCGCATGGCCTGGTCGAAGACACTATCGCGGTAATTGACAGCCATGGCTTGTTGTTGCTGGTTCAGACCCGACTGATACTTCTCCATCATCAGATCTTGACGGCGCGCGTCGACGCTGGAGTTCGGCTGCTGATTGAGAGCCAAGTCCTGACGGACCGAATGGCGCCATGACGCGAGCATTGCCTCCCGCCTGTCCAGGTTCGATGGGGTGGAGTAACGCTGAGGTTGATGGAAATCGAGGCATTGCCCTTGTGGTGAGAAGTGTGAAGGAGACTGTTGTAGCTGTCGCTGTTGTTGAATGAGTGATCTACGCTGGGAAAGAGACATGTTGTCATCGTCGTCATCTAGTGGATTGAGCTGACAGTTGCGGATTGACGCAGAGTCGTTCGGTGTTAATTGCAGGGAGGACGCCGCCGGTGACGGGCTGAATGGAAGTGATGAGTATCTGTTGCGAACGATGTTGTCGCGTTTGGCCAGGAGAGTGTTGCTCGGTATCGGCGAGGGAGTGAAACGTGATGGATAACTTGACTCAATGCCTTCCTCAAGTGGCGATTCCACGAGCGGCACACCGGTTAGCGGTGTTGAACTACTGCGGAGGCCCCGCGTGTTCAGAGCCAGTGATTGTTGGGGTCCTCCGGCTGCCAAGAGACTTTGTGAAGGTGGGATTGATGGGATGATCCCGTATGGAGTCTGAGAGAAGGATACTCTCGGCTGCTGGTCCTGTAATGACAACCTCGACGAGCTCCTGTCAAGAGCCCAGGGCTGCTGGTAGCCTTGAGAGGACAGCTGCGAGGACATTCGAGGTGCTGGGGGTGGCCGGGCATCTGATGCGGTTTGTTGTAGCTCTTCGATGTGAACGGGCACAGCAGCCTCGGCCTTTGGGTCGTCTCTGTTTCGCTCTGCAATCCTCAACTCGTCGAGCTCGGGCTTCTCAGCATTACTCAGATGTTTGGCCCACTCGTTCGTCCGATAGACCCTGGCCACTTTCGAAAGCTTAGTAGGTAGTTGCTCATTGAAACTTGCCCTGGATGAGCGCCCGCCAGATGCTTCCGTGGGCACTCTGGACTTGGTGGATTCTGTAGACTTCGGTGGTTGTTCGGCCGTATCGAGTTGTTGTGTCTCTGAGGACAAATTGGATCGTCTCACTGCGACAATATCTCCCATTTGTTCAATGCGGTCATCCTTCTTCGTATCCGTACTTAAGGTGAGGGATGTCCGTTGCGTAGAGTTTTTCGATACCTCACCGGGAGAGTGTAAAGCTGGAAGCTCAGAAGAACTTGTCGAGTTGAGATTGATAATGGCCGGTCGCTGTGCACCGAAATCGTCATCACTGCATTTTGGTACATTTTCACTGTTTAAATTTCCAGGCGTCGACATAATCGTGAAAGGATCCAGCACGTTCAATGCTGAGAAGGTTGGAAGTTCTGGTAGGCTGGTCTCATTTGATCGGTCAAGCCTGCCAGCTTCTGACTGCTCCCCTTGCCACTTTTCAACGGTCTCTTCCGGCTGTGGAGAGCCTATCTCCTCACCATCATCATCGACTGTCGCAGCAATGGAAGACGCCTGATCATCTTCGACATGCGGAATTACCAGCGCCTCTTCTGACCGAGAAGGCTCGAGCAATGAGCGTCCAGATAGCCTCTTCAGAATGGACCTGCCGGAGAAACGTTTTGCCGGAGTTGCGTGATATCCATCAGACCCAGCGTACGTCACTGCAAAGGAACGGTCGTCATCGTCAGACTCTTCGGCCACCGGTATCGTGAAAGGTAGCGGAATAACTTCAGGGGCCGGCGGCAAAGATTTTCGCTCAGACGTACGGGTAGGCTTTGGGTTGTTTCTCAGACCGCCAGCAGTGGAAGGACCTTGGGTTGGTACGTCAAGAAAGCCATCAAGATCGGACGTCCTCATCGAAGACCTTGATAACCGCTGATTGAGTTTGCTGTCGATCTCTCGGCCAATGTCTTGTACTTCGTGGATCTCGTCATCATCGGACACCAACATGACTGTAGGAGTTGCACTGTCCCTTGCCCTACTCCTACTTTTCCCTGCCAACTCGGTATGGCTAGCGCGCTTGTACCCATCCAGATTCTTCATCTCCATACCTTCGCCTGTGGAGTACCTGATATCCCTAGTATCAACAATGCTTGCTGAGACCTTTCTGCTGTCCGGAGCTTCAGTGCCCACCCCGGAGTCTGTCATATCCACATTGTCTTTTTCCTTGTCTCCATAAACTGCCTCCCACTGCGCTCGTTCCCGGTGGTTACCTTCTTCCAACCGCCGACCAAGATAGTCCTCCTCCTGCTCGCGTTGAAGTTCACGATCTCGGTGCTCTACCGCTTTCCTTTCGCGACGGTCTTTGATGACTTTCTAGAGTTTGGATTGTGAGAGGAGGCCGAGAAGAAAGAACAGGATTGTGCCAGCGATCTCCACGCGGATTCCACGGGTGAGAGGATATGTAGTGGTTCCTAGTGGAAAGAGATTGCCGTTCAGAGCTATATATCACCGTCAGCCGCAATGTCACTAGACGGATACATTTCCCGTCAATCGTCATGTGCAGGAAAGTACTCACACCAAAGGTAGACCCAGAACTCTTTCAGACCGGCTCGGCTAAAGCAATCAATTCCCAGAACAACCACCGTCGCCCCAGCAAAGGATGTAGACCCAATAAGCCCGTAAGGCCTTGTATAACGGCTGAATGACAACGCAAAGATACCGAGGCTGAAGGCCGCGATGAAGATGGCCTTTTGGGGAGTCGAAGATAAAAGACCACCGGGCTTGAGAACGAGAAACCACATGCTCAGGCAAAAACCACCCAGCAGACACCCTAGCCCTTCTGTAACTTCTGTAAAGAATATCGAGCCGGCACCGAAGATAATGCCAGTAACTAAGGCAGCAAAGAAGTACGCGCCTTGCACCGCATTACTGATCGGGGGGTTCATGACGTAAACAATCAATACCTGTTCTACCGTTAGCATCCAGGAACAATTGAGGAACGGTAATTTTACGGTGACCGCCAAGCTCGTCAGAAAAGCCGCAGAAAGGAATATATGGAGTCTATAAGGTGTCAGCCGATGCGCGCAAGAATACCCATGTGCGACTCACAACTTGTTCTTTATCCCAATCAACGCATATACGGCGCCTGCAATCATCATCAGGACACCAGCAATTGAGAAAGCCGGTGTGATTTGGGGTTGAAGAGGGAGGCTAGTCGGATCGGTATAGAGATTCCCTGGTCATGTCAGCAAAGTAGACAGGCGGTATATTGGAAGTACTGACCTTTGTAAGCCGACGGAGGAAGCTCGTTCAACGCCGTTGCTGTGGAAGGAACTGGTGTGCTTGTCGTCTCTGTTGACGACGATGCGGCAATGCCTGACGCAGCTGTGCCTGTGGACGATTCCAAGGCCACCGCACCGGATGTACCGGACGCTGAAGCAGTTGCCTTTGACAATATAGAAGATCCATCAGTCGAACTCGATGCTGTAGCCTTCGCATTGTTGCTCGAGGAGCGTGTTCCTGCGCTGCCGTCGCTAGTAAGGGTCGCCAATTGAGTTGCGCCTGGTGGTTGGGATGTAGCGACATCTTGACGACGTTGGACGGCTTGGAGTTCAGAGGTGACATGCTGCGGACACAGAAGACCGAATAAGAGGGCGTATGGAAGGGACCATCTCGCCCGCATGCTGCATTCGGTCGACCTTCGAAGCTCGAAGCTGACGGTGAAGGAACTGATAACGCTGCGGAGGGAGATTCAAGGTCAGTTGATGGGTCTAATACCCGGGAGTGTTCGAGCGAGGCACCCGCTCAATCTTCTTGATGTGCAGGGCTTCAGATAGGGCTCTAGGCAGACTTTCTTAGATACACATGAAATGCGACCAAGGACGGCAAACAAGTGAGCGTAGTTTGGAAGGAAGCCGGCAAGGTCGTCAAAACGGCTGCACAACGGATCGGCAGCGCTCAAGATATGGATTTGAAAGCTTGCAGGGAAGGTCAGGATGACGCCAACAGGACGATATCACTAGGTTCAGGGAACGAGTAGGGCGTGGCTCAATGGCTAATGGGAAGGTAATGCAGGCATGAGAATTGCGCGCGCTGGACAAGGCTCCAACAGAACAGAGGTGAACACCGCGAAGAATCTTAGAAAGGAAAAGATATCTAGGTGAGAATAACCCCCTGAAGAACCATGAGAACGCATCGAATCGAATTGAGTCGAGTTAACGCAGTCAAGTTAAAATTGCAATATTGAATCATGTCCAGGATTAATCATTGGGGCGCGCCGCTCGACGATGCCTGCTTGGGCGGAGAAGAGCCCGGAAGGACGAATAACTAACTACATGTAGCATGGACGTTAGCTCTATAAGTTAGGAGGATGCATTGCCGGAAGCTCTGAAAGTCAAAGAAAAGTCAAAGCTACCTTACCTTGACTCCCATCTTGTCCAATGCGGTCTGCAACAAAATGACAACATGATGTAAACTTACACCATCCACGAGGTTGGTTGGCAGACACATGGGCACAGCACAGCGAGTCGAAACCACTGAGCCGGCCGCCACGTCAGTAATGTACCAAGTACGAACCCGGAAGTAGACGATACCTTAGGACATGGGAGCGCTCCAGCGGGCTAGGCTAGTGGCTAGGCTACTGAAAGGCCCGGGAGATTACACCCACACACCGCCTATACCTTAGGCAGTAAGGTACAGGTACACCCGGATTCTGGCGAATCGCTTGCGTCTACCTTACAGTAGGGTGATGCCTGTGCAGGAAACCGGTAAATGCACAGAAAGACAGCAAAGGATCGGCCGTTTCACAACTTCTTTTGTGCAAGCATTCTCATGTCAAGAATAGCATATTTCGCCACTTCCATGACCGAATCGCACGGTAAACTTCTATATCGCCATCAGTTCATAGAAAACTGCGATTTCTGAGGTCGAATCACGAAGTCCACCTTTCACCTTGCGCATAACGTTATGGGCCCCTCGCCGCTGTGGCGACCTTTGCCGAGTCGGCAGATCTTCAGTTGCCCGCACCTGACTTTGGCTCCGACTCCCATACAAGCGTACTCTTGGGTCGCGCTGTCTCTTCGACCCAATACGCTTCGCCAGCTACCGGGAAGCCGAGACTTAGTTGACTGTGTCCAATCCACTGTCTTGGATACCGAAGGCGTTTCCGAGACCACTGTAGGGGCGACCTGTCGGAAAGCTTGAAACCTTGAGACAGGCAGAGAACATAACGCTCCATGACACGTTAGCAATCATGCCCATTAAGAGAACAGGACCCAGTTGCCACAAGCGTCCCCTTGAGGTCACCCTTGGCTAAGGCAACAGGAGCCCGATTTGGCTGTCAATGCTGCCTAGTCTTCTTCTCCTGTACACTGGATCGTGGTGCTACAATTCCATCAGAATTTGTATTCAAGACTTCCTGTACCCCAGAGTCAATGCATTTACGTGTCTATCCAAGTCCTCTCATTGCTCTTCACAGCAATGTTCCACAAGCCTATCTGCCAACCTGGCCTCGATCCAGTGGTAACTGCAAAACCAACCCTCTCTCGCCCTTGACCTCGTCCACCAAACACTTCGGTCGGTCTCTCAATATATGGTCTCAAGAGAAAATATCCTAATTCCTCCGATGCCTCCTCCTCTACACACTGCCACCACTCCTGAGGACGGCATCCAAGCAAGTGACCGCGTTGTCGTGATACCATCATTTTGCGCAAATGCATACATAGCACATGCCTCCGCTCTGCGCCTGCGAAGATTTCTTGCCATTGCTTACGACGCCAGATTGAGTGGGGCCTGAGGCGGTTACTGGGCTTGTGAACTGGTCGTGGTAGTGCCAGTACCATCCCCAGACGGGTGTGAGGACTCCTCCTGAACCGGCGCGTAGCTATTTGCCGGCGTCGGCGTCAGTGCCAAGATGAATGGCCACCCACTCACTTGCACGAAGGTAGCTACTCGAAGCGGGTTGCCAGATGCGGTCGACCGAGCATTCTTCGCCAGCAATATGTTCTCCTAATCATTGGAGACAAAACTGGTGACGGGGACAATGAAGAAAGGGCTGCCCAACGTGGCAGAGCGGAATGACATTCGAAAGGAGATGTGCCAACAACCTGGAAGATTGATATAGTTTGGACGAAAGTCAAAGCTATCTGAATGGGCAAAGCTTTCTCCATGCGATCCGAAAACATGGTCAACCCTGATGGTGAAAAGTGGTCTCAAAGTCAACCCATGCCAGCCAAGATAACTCGACGTTAATGGCAACCGCATCAACCACCGAGGGTTTGCGCTCCTGAACGAAGACAGTTGGTTTGTCCGTAGCCAAAATGCCAGACAGTACCAATCAGCTTATGCGCAAGCACCAAACACCAAACGTCGAGATCCAGACTGGCCTGACCCGGAATGAATGGAGGTCCAGCTCACCATGAGATGATTACATTTGTTTTCCTCGTAGTCTGTGAGATGTGGAAAAGGAAACTGTGGTTCCCAAACACAGCCGTGAGGCTGCAGGGTAAGACAGTTGTTTTGAGACACGAAGTATCACGTAGGTAATGGAGTAGATGAGAAAGAGTCAAGTAGACAGCTGAAACGGCATCTTGGATACCAACCGTCGAAGCAACATAAATCTGATCCCCTCATCCGTCCAGCTCACCATGAGATGATTACATTTGTTTTCCTCGATATGAAAGGTACGAAATACTTCTAGCGCAGATCTGGAAGCATTAGCCGACTACCTTACTCATCAACATGCTACGCCACGTGACCGGACCCCTAACCAAGCTGCACGCCGAATCCGCAACTGCGCGCACACTAACCCATCACCACCACCACCACCAGACGACCACCACCTCCCACATCACCCACCAACGTCACCCAACCTTCACCCTCGATCCTAAAACCAACCCACCCCGCCAAACCCCACCCGCAACCTCCACCCCCCATTCCCTCCTTCAAAGCCGCAATGGCCCTCCACCTCCTCCGCCGCCCTCTCCCGTCCACCCTCACACACACCCTAACCCGCACCTTCACCACCACCCCCGCCGCACGCATCGCCAAAATGACCATCATCGGCCGCCTCGCCGCCGAGCCCGAACTTACCGCCACCAGCACGGGGCAGGAGATCGTCAAGTACGCGGTCGGCACCAGCCACGGCCCGCGCGACAACCGGCAGACGAGCTGGTTCCGCGTCGCCAGTTTCGTCGAGCCCGGGCCGCGCAGGGATCATCTATTGGGGTTGGGGAAGGGGTGAGTGGGTTTCTCCTTTGGGCGCTTGGTGGTTGTGGTGGGTTTGGTTGAGTGAGTTGTGGGCCTGAGGGGGAGGTTGGGGTTTGGTGGGGAGGAGAGAGGGGGTTGGGGGTGAAAGGGAGAGGGGGAGGGGGGGGGAGGAAGAGAGGGGAAAGAGGGACGGGATGGAGTTGGATAGGATTGTGCTGATCATTGTGTGGTGGGTGGTTGTAGGACGTTGGTATATGTGGAAGGCGACGCGCAGATGCGGCAGTACGATGATGCCGAGGGGAAGAAGCAGTCTGCGTTGAGCGTTGTGCAGCGTGAGTTCGACTGCTCCCCCCTGCCCAATGCCTACGAGACGGGGTGGTTGCGTCTACCGTGCGACTCGGCTGAACCCACCGCGCTACAGGCAATCTCGAGGTCCTGAAGCGACCGGATCCCAAGTCGGACGGATTTCCCGAGCAGTGAGGCTACATTGTGGGAAGTGTAATATATTGAGGACAAGGGAGTTTGGGCCTTATGGGTTTCAGTATGGTGGGGCGGAAGTCGCAACTCTACTCAACTCATCGCTACGGACTTTCGCATCGAGGTTGTATCCGGCTGTGCTGGGATGCGGGGGTTGAGGGTCTACATGTATAATTAATCGGTGGTGGATTTATGAGGCTGAGGGGCGGTGATCAGTAGATAGGGAGAGCTTTGAATGACCCAGAGTCAACCAGTAAAATGGGACATTCACATATCACTTTGAACGCTTCAATTGAGACTATGTAGTGCCACTCATGGCTCGGTAAACCAAGAAACAGAAAAGACACAGGAAAAGAGTCGGGATCAAATCTTGAACCGCATACGCTCCTTGTTACGAGACGTATCATGAGGGAGTGATTGGATATCAGACACGAATATTCCGACCTTGGCTGATCCGAGCTATAGCAAACACCAAGCTCCTCGACTCGTGTCAGACTTCCGGGTGCTCATAGTCCACATGTACCACGCTCGACACAACTTCAGGAAAGAAAACTCGATTCAAATTCCGCATATGTAACTCGCCTAAAGTGAAACAAGGGAAGAATCCAGAAACGTGGGAGAAGACCCCACTCGTCGCTCCAACTGTGCGGCTTGATAGGGTTGCACACGCACGTGACAGTGATATCCGGAAAAAGTCGTTATTTGTACTACGCCCAGTCGACGACATGAACCTCGGTTCTGACGGTCCACATGTACTTCGCCTCGGTCGGCGCGAGTATTCGGCGTATAACCCCAGCAAGCCACGTTCTCCGGCGGCTGCGTGCCTTACTTCTCGCCATAATGCTCGGCAATTCGTTCGAGCTCGTTGGTGACTCGCGCCTTTCCAGGCTGTAAAGGCGAGCCGCATGCGTTAGCCGAGTTGACGTTGCGGCTCATGCTCCCAGGGTTCGGTCCGACTACCTGGGGCTTGTCGAAGGCCCCGACTTTTGTGGTATCAGCCGCGTGGGATGGCCCATGTGCCTCGCTACTCCAGTGCTGTTCGTTCGTGCCAACCGGATAGGGTTGAATCGTCTTCTCGTATTCTTGTAGATGTGGTGACGAAGAGTATGACTCGGAAGGGGTGGACTGCCGAAAAAAGGTCTTCTTAGGGTCAGAAGGAGACGGAGTGACAACCTCAGTCGCGACAGAGCCATGTCTGTCCTGGAAGCTGCAACAGAATTTATTAGACATTGGGAATAACGAGCGGAAAAGGCCCGACTCACTATGGCATCTCCAATTGTCCGGACCGCTTCCTGCTGAAGACCAGCCTCACCTTGCTGCTGAAAGATCCAAGTCTGCTGAACGATCCAAGTCTGCTGCTGCGGGATGATGGAGTTGTCGAAGTTCCACCATGTTCCTTCAAGCTTGGAAAGACTTTGCCAAAGCCAAGTTTGAGAAGCCACCTCCGGTACATTTTCGTTGCATCTTTACCCAGACCGAAGAAGAAGAAGACCAGGAAGCCGCAACCGAGCCAAATCCAACGATCGAATTCTACGATGCCGCCGGTAGGAACCATGAAGATGCGCCACCATTCTGGACTGTGTACCAGGCTCCAAGAGTATGGGAGGTGAGGAACGGCGCAGTTGCGGTAGAAGACATATAGTTGAACCGGTAAGCATACGATGATGAAGATCAAAGCGATCAGAAACAGCCGCATGAAGCGGGATTTGGTGAGATTGCTACCGGAAGAATTGAGGATGTCGGCGAACTCTCGGCGATATTTGTGAAGGCGTATAATGACCAGGACTGAGAGATGTATTAGTGACGAGATTCTGAAGTCTTGGCTCAACAGCAGAGCACTTACTGCAATAGTACACAGCAAGAAAGCAGAGGATGGGAGGCCACATGAAGACCAAGACGATACTCGGCCAGCTGTTATCGTAAGACGCAGTACATCCAGAGATCGCAAAGATATAGTAGCGACTAGGCTGAACGACGTAGTGGATTGCCATCAGATATGCGGGACATCCAAAACACAGAAACACGTTCACGGCCAATTCTCGTTTCTTTTGGGCCAGGCTTGACCCGATGCGAGTGGTGTCCATCACCTGGGCGAGATTCCGCATGATGCAAGCCATCGAGCCAGTCAATCCAGCTGTAGCTGCGAGCATCAGTTTGATCTCGATGTCGCAGAGGACGGAGCCGTTCCACCAGGAAGCTGTATCGTCGGTCGGCCAGATGAGTGCGTTGACAAAGGCGAAGAAGTTGTCTAGGGAGATCCACAACACCAAGCTTGACGCTGCCATGTTGCCATTCTTGACGTGCCAGATGAAAGGAGGGAGACATAGAATGATGGCGATGATTGACAACGCAGGGATTGCTACCGCAAGAGGCGACCGATCAAAGTTAGTGTATTCCATGTCGATCTATCTGAGAGGGACTTGAGGCAAGGTCTTGCAGTGATGTCAGACTGGCCGTGGGTTGTGAGCGCTGATGAAGTGAGTTGTAGTTAAGAGAAGAGATGATGCCTGCCAGAGGCTGAGGCTGAAGTAGGACTTAGTACGGCAAGCGCTGAGTTCGGCTCGTCCTCAGCTCCCTTGCTTGAGTAACCGTGACAGTATGGAACAAAGTCTTCAGTCAGGAAGGCTGAACAGGATAGAGTAGGAAGAAGTTTGAAACTGGCAGAGGATTGAACGTCTGAAACTAATAGGTTGTGGAAGGAAGGCAGGAAGGGTATGTGCAAAGGAAGTAGAAGTAGACGTTGTATGTGAAGTGAGTGAGACGGAGGAGGTCAGTGTCGATGAGAAGTCTAGGAGCAGAAGAAGTCCAGGGCGCGATGTGTCGATTGCATCCATACTGGCAAGGTAAGAGTCCAATAGACAGGGTCGATGCCAATAGCCAAGACGATCATCCAGGAGGGCGCAATGAAACCCCAATAGGCTCTTGACCTCGGCAATTGACATCCAGCCGAGCGAAACGGTGCTCAACGGGTGGCTATTGACATCCTTTTGCGTTGAGGTCATCTTGTGCTGTTCCAATGGGATTGTGGTTGACAATCTCCGCTTTGGGGCTTCAATAAGAAAATCGCCGTCAATAAGATCTTACGCGAAGAGCACAGTCACAGCAAGGACCAAAACATGAGCGCACCGGCAATCGAAACAATCCTGAGTCAACAAGAGATATCCTCCATCATACAAGATGTCATACAGTATCTCGTACAGCATCCAACGATCAATTGGAGTTGAAACGCACTACCATGTTCGGTGACCTCCTGGAGCCTGTGGCTCTCCGACCATGGGTACTCTACACGTACGGTATTCATCGAAATCCAGGCGCAGAACATGAAAGACAAGGTAGAATCTCACGCGAGAGTCGTAGCTTGCTCCAGCCATGCCGTGTGACAATGCAATATCATACCTTATATAACCTTACGATGAGGTTCGCTCTCCAGGGATGGTGAACATCGTCCGAGCTTACATGCTTACTAAGCGCACGTTACGTGAGTGAACCTTAAAGTTTGGCAAGTTTGCTGTCATGCCCTTTGAGTTAGTGGCATCGGTAAGGCAGCGAATAAATGCGGTCATCAAGTTACCTTATGGATCAGAACGCGCCGGCGGCAGAGTTCCACCGCTTGATCTGCGAAACGCTCTGTGCATCTTGAAGGCTTGATCTACTTATACTTACTGTACGGTTCAATATTCAAGCTTGAGTAGCGGAAGTAGGTATATGACATGATGGCGGAAGATAAAGGCTCAGCACCAAGACCTCATGCCTCCAGTACTGGCACGGGCATCAGTGCCCAGTCTTACCTACGACAAAGGCCTTCAAATCGAGCCTCTAATTCTACCGACATGTCTTATCCATCAGGTCGCAGACGAAGTTCGATTCTCTCGGACTCCATTGATGGAACACAGCAATCGATTCGGTCTTCTACCGATGATCTTCTTCTGCCCAAAGCGCAGGGCTCTCGGTATAGTGCAAGCGAGGAGCCCTCACATTGGCATTCTGCGCCGCTTGCCTTGGCATTGCTGCCAGCAGTAGGCGGCCTCCTCTTCAAAGATGGCAGCGCGGTGGTGACAGATGTGACTCTACTGGGGCTAGCAGCCGTGTTCCTGAATTGGTCTGTGAGGGTTCCATGGTGAGATTCCTCAGTGGCATTGTGGTTAGCCGATGGGATGCTGACCATAGGAACAGGGACTGGTATACCTCTGCTCAATCAGTTCGTCACCAGGACTCGGTGGCTTCGGATGACTTTTATGCTAGTGATGCAATAATAGAAGAAAGTAGTGAAGACGAAATCGAGAAAGAGCCATCGCGTGACAAAGCCAAACCAAAATTGTCACCAACCCAGAAGCGTTTCCGTCAACAATCTACTGCTCGAGACTCTGCCAGCAGAGAACTTCGCATACATGAGCTACTCGCTCTTCTTGCTTGCTTCCTCTTCCCAGTTTTGGGAGCTTGGATGCTACACGCCATCCGTGGCAAGCTTTCCCGACCCTCCGAGGGCCTCGTCTCCAATTACAACCTGGCCATCTTCCTACTAGGCTCGGAACTTCGACCCATCATCCACTTGATCAAATTGGGACAGTCACGGACGCTTCATCTGCAGCGTTTGGTGAACGCGAATCCTTACCAAGAAGATAAGCCCGACCAGGAAAAGGTATTGGATCTAAGCAAGAGGCTCTCAGAGCTCGAGGCCCACATTGCTGGGACAGGCACCGAGACCGGCACAGGTGGCGCGAGTACTAAATCTACAGCCCAAGGCACCGCTGAAGTCCGTCGTGCGCTACAGCCGGACTTGGATGCTCTCAATCGCGCGGTCCGGAGGTATGAGAAACGAGCGACTATCCTCACGATGCAGACAGAGTCCCGGCTCCAGGATCTCGAGGCTCGGATGAACGATGCGATAACGCTCGCTGCTGCCGCTGAACGAAGCAAACACGATCCGGGACAAGGGTTTGCTGCCATGCTGTTCCAATGGGGCTTCGCTGCAACGGTATTGCCAATTCAAGCGTCGTGGGAGTTTGCTAGTCTGTCCGTGAGACTTAGTAGCAAAGTTCTCGCTGTGGCGAAAGGATTGGTTGGCCCCAAAGTAGAGAAGGAAATGAGAACAGCTGGAAGACATGGCGAGCCCGGCCGGATGACGGGATTCAGAGCTCCAGGAAGAGGTGTCAAAAGATCAGTATAAGGGTCTTGGCGCGGCTTGGTCAAAAGTCTAGTAGCTGGGCGTCAAATTTCCAGATGGCTCTGGGCGTGCTACACTGGCCAAGGGAGCGTACGTTCATCTTGGCGTTCAGGCGCGAAACGCTTATCGGGCAACGGCGGACTAGCTGTATTGACTCGGGTAGATAGAGCGGCTTGCCCTACATCTAAGCTTTTAAAACAAGATCTCAGCACATATCCAGCAATCAAATTTCAAGCTCTGTTCCAATGGGACAACTACTAATCCAATTGCTACGCTGTCTATATGGCAATCCACAATTACTATGAGTAACGGGTAATTCTAATAGTGGTGGAGGTGAAGCCTCTACCACTACGGTAAGCTAACAGGAGGCAGACCATTCCAGGTTGTTGGATCTTATCATTGCTAAGTTAGCGGCTTATGTACCGAGGTATTCGGCTTGGAGCTCGTGGCGACTAAAGTTTCCACCCCGCTATCTTCGGGGACATAAGCAACGATACATACCTTAAGGTATTGTGCTGTAGAGGGCGCGATTGATGAATTCAGTCCCTCTTCTCTACATACCTTGCTTAAAATTCAGATACCCGACATCGAACGCGTTCTGCTTATTCAACTCAATTGAAATCGCCTCTCTCCAGTCATCATGTCCCTCCAAAGCGACATCACCATTGACGCTTCGAAGTTCGACCCGAAGTCCATCACGAACGCGACCCACGCGCTGAATGGCCACCTCATGGACATGATGAAAGGCGCCCCGAAATGGTACGAGGTACTCCTGAGCGCCCCGACCCTAGTGTTCAGCCCATTGCCCTAATCGGCGTCTATGCAGGTCGGCGCCGAGAAATACCGGCAAATGCGTGTAAACGGCGAGACACCGTTTCCGCCGCGAGTGGTGGTCGAGTCCGGCAAGCCGTTCTCCATACCTAGCCGAGATGCGGGGAGAAAAATACCGTGTCGGGTGCTGCGGCCGGAGCACGGTGGACCGGTCAAGGGCGTTTACTTGCATATCCATGGTGGGGGCTGGGTCTTGCAAACTGAGCAAGAGTGAGTGGCGCGGCTACTCGCATCCATCGACCTGGCTGAGGGTATGCTGATCGGACTGATGCCGAGGTAGCCAGGATCCGATGCTGATGGATATCGCGGCCGGCGCGAACGTGGCCGTCGTATCGGTGGGGTACCGACTTGCGCCCGAGCACCCGTTCCCGAAAGGGCCGGAAGATTGTTTCGATGCGGCCGAGTGGCTCGTGGAACACGCGAAGGCTGAGTTCGGGGCCGAGCTGAAGTTTATGGGTGGAGAGGTAAGCTCTCCCTCGGCGTACTGCTCGCCAACGGCCAAACGAACACGATACTCACAGTCTCCAGTCCGCCGGCGGCCACCTGAGCGTCCTAACCCTCTTCCACCTCCTATCCGCAAAACCCACCTTCCAATTCTCCGGCCTCGTCCTCAACTTCGGCGCCTACGACCTCTCCTTCCTGCCCATGGCCTACAACTTCCGCAAACCCGTCCCGCTGATCCTCGACTTCGACATCATGACGCACTTCATGGAAGCCTTCCTCCCCGGCCGGACGCCCGATCAGCGCAAGGATCCGTCCATGAGTCCCATGTACAAGGACCTGACGGCGCTGAAGCTGCCGTCAGCGCTTTTCACGTGCGGGACGGAGGACTGCTTGCTCGACGACACGGTGTTCATGGGCGTCAAGTGGCAGATGGCGGGGGCCGAGGCCGTCGTCAAGATCTTTCCGGGGGGGCCGCATGGGTTTTGCATGTTCCCCCCTGCGCAGGCGGAGGTGGCGAGGGAGGGGATGGATGTTATTAAGCGGTATTTGGTTTCTAAGCTTGGATGATGGGGGAGGTAGATTAGACTGGATTTATATCTTGTAGAACGTTATGTTACAAGAAGCCGAAACTGTAACATGTGTGGTCTACTTTAATCACAGTGTAGTTTGCATAGAGTTGACGTGCAATGAAGCGAGTATCTCCGCAGACAGTTTGACTTGAATCTTTGCTTCTACTCACTCGGTCTTCTGATCCTTAATACGTCAGGGGACTAGGACCACATTGTTCAGATATTCGTGCTCTTGGTTCCACAGTGACTCGTCAATTCGTTGTACATCAAGAAGAAATGAGACCACAGAACATTCTTGGATATTGGCTGAGAGGGTGGCGATGATACTAAAATGCCTGACGGTGTATGAGCTCAATCAATGCACCAATTCTGATGCACACTTGTCCAATCAGCCTGTAGCACGGAGTAACAGCCATCTATGATCAAGCCATTCCCACAAGTTATCTTCCCTTCAGCAAACTCATCTTCTGCCATAGATTCTTCCTTGTATCTTTGCTTTCTATCATGGTAGACGCTGGGCGTATTGCGATGTGTGAGCATAATCAGCAAGCCAGTGTCGCTCCAGAATGGTGATTTCCCACCCAAAGCAAAGCCTGACTGACTGACTTCATTCCTTTTGCTGCTCTTGGGGAAAATCGTACTTTCTGACTACTCCGGACCTCTTTGAAGATCTCAGACTTGCCCCCAGATTCGCCTCAAGCTCCTGGACAAGTCGTCATGATCGCACAACTCTTGCTAGGTCTTGTCGTGGCCTACCTGCTATGGAGCCTTGCCGCCATGGAGATCAATCACCGGCGAGCCTCTAAGATGGGCATCCCTCTGGTTCGCCTGCCCGTCGATCCTCTGAACCTTCCCTGGCTCATTCTAGAGCCACTGCTTTGGCGTCTTCTAGACCGGCTTCCATTCGACTGGGGCACGTTCGGTCGCTATTCTCGCCGAGGATGGCACTTCCACGACAAAGCAGAGTCACACTTACACTATGGACCTGTCTGGGCACTGGTCACTCCCCGTGACATCTATGTTTATGTTGCTGATCCTGACGCGATTCATGACATTTTCCTCCGTCGAGCGGATTTCCTCCGTCCAAGCAAAATGTATAGTAAGTGCTTGCAGAATCCCAGCTCTGTGATTGATCTAATTGCGCCATAGAGCTGCTCGAAGTCTATGGACCATGTATCTCTACTGCGAGTTGGGCGGATTGGCCACGCCACCGGAAGGTTCTCGCCGTGCCCTTCAATGAGAACATCATGCGATTCGTTTGGAGCGAGTCCCTCAATCAAGCGAGGGAGATGCTGCAATCGTGGACCAGCGGTGCCGACCCTGGGCGATTGAGTGTTGCCAAAGACACCCGGACTCTTTCTTTGAATGTACTCGCAGCAACTGGTTTCCGTCGATCATACAAGTTTCGCAGCTCCAGCCAGCCGGAGACTGATGAAGTGCGGACCTACCGAGATGCGTTGCAGACGGTGTTGGACAACGCCATACTCCTGATGCTCCTCCACCCTCGACTGTTACAGCTTCCATTATTACCGAGGTCATGGGCACAGATAGGCAAAGCCGCTGCTGACTTCAAACAGTATATGATGCATATGTTGGATGAGGAAATGTCGCTGCTGAACCAGGGCAAGATGGGCACCGGAAGCTTGATGACTTCGTTTGTGCGAGCGTTGAACACTCATCGAACGGAAGAGGCAACTGGGACGAGCAACGCTAATCCATCGCCTTCGAAGGGCCTCACAGTGGACGAAATCTTTGGGAACATCTTTGTTATCAATTTCGCCGGTCATGATACTACCGCCAATACTCTGGCGTTCAGTATGCTTCTACTTGCAGCAAATCCGGAAGTTTAAGACTGGGTTTCTGAAGAAGTGCGAGAAATCACGGGGAATGGTGACAGCGAAAAGTGGGATTATACTGAATTGTTCTCGGACCTGAAGAGGTGTCAAGCTGTGCTGGTATGGCATCACTACCTGAATCCGAAACTCGAAGCTTATGTATGTAGCTCGAGACTCTTCGCCTTTATCCACCGATTCTGGCATTACCCAAATGGAGCAGTCAGCACCCACAAGAGCTCCGGATCGGCGAAAGAACAGTGGTGATTCCGCCGCAAACGGGAGTCATGCCGAGCCTACTCGCGGTCCAGACGCATCCCAAGTATTGGCATGATCCTCTTCTCTGGCAACCGTCACGATGGATCTCCGTGTCCCCTCCTCCACAATCCAACGAGCCCGAACTGGACTTAGCCAGCCGACTGCGTCTAGAGGTAGTCGTTACTCCCGCGCAGAGCACGTTCTTCCCCTGCTCCGACGGCCCACAGAATTGCCCCGGTGCGAAATTCGCTCAGGTCGAGTTCGTTGCCGTACTGGCGTGCTTGTTTCGAGATCATCGAGTGGGGATCGTTCCGGCGCCCAACGAGAGCTTCGCGAATGCGAGAAAACGAGTCTTGGCTATGACGGAAGACTGTGACTTGGAATTGCTCTTACGGATGCGCAATGCAGACAAGGTTCGATTGGCATGGAAGCGGGTATGAGCCATGAGCATCTGAAATAGTCACCATGGGAGATGATTACACCCCGAAATCTTATTCATACCCTAGTCTAAATGTAGCACGTTCATAATCACAACTGACCGCAGATCTTCCACGCCATCCCTTCCACGTTGTCTGCCGTCACTGAACCCGCCTCACTGTCTACGGCGAAGAGTACCTACACCCATTTGTCCCCACCGGTATTCATTCTCCTTGCCATTCCGCTAGAATGATCGCCATCCTGGCCTCCGGAGGCATCGTGATGCCCATGAACTGGAAACGAGGATCAGCCTTGGAAAACAAAGAAGCCCAGGTCTCAGGGTCCCGCTCTCGGGCATTGTTGAAGGCCTTCATCGAGATATCCATGAGCCTACAATTCCGTCAACTTGCAAAGAACCTGTGTGGTGTGTACTCGACTGTATAACATAGTCGACGTGATGTGCAAAAATAGGATTAACCGACCTTAATGATCGGTCCGCAGAAATGCCGAGCTGCCCAGGTTGCGGAATGCAGATGTCGCTGATGACGATCTTTGCCCCTTTTTTCAAGGCTGGAATCAAAGACTGCAGCATCTTGACACAGTATTTGTCGGACCAATCGTGGAGGATCCAGCGAAACAGGTAGATGTCGGCCTCCTTGACGGGCTGAGGCGTCAGAAAGTCATAGTCCATGCCGGATATGCGGTCTTTGAGGTCCTCCGGCACTCGACTCCCAAGACCGTTGATCGTGTCCGGTAGATCTTGGACGATGCATTTGACGTCTGGAAATCTTCGAGCGATTGCGATGCTAACTTGGCCGTGGGAGCCGCCGACATCGAGGATCGTACCGTGGCCGATGGCCCCAAAGTCGAAATTATCGATCAAGTGGTTCATACTGTAAGAGGAGTGCAGGTGTGAATAGCTCATCGCATCGATGAACTGCTGTTGCCTCTTCGGGTCTTTCTTGATCACGTCGAACGGATTCTCGTTGGTGTTGTGCGACAAGGAATAACCCTAATGGAACACCATGAGCAATGGCTCATCGGGGATCCACTGCTCACAAACTTACCGATTCGTTTGTTCTTCGGATTCTGGCCACTTAACAGTAGCATCTACCATCTAAAGAAATACAGTCAGTATGGCACGAAAGAGAGGCGACGGGATGACAGACCCTGGCCAACGAAGGCCAGAATTCTTCGGCAATGTTGAGGATCCAAGCTTCCAGCATCGGATTGTCCACCAAAAGCCTCGACGCAGCCGTATGAGCCATTGACCCTGTCCGAGACTCCTTGAAGACGTGGCGCGCTCTAGCAACCCGAAGGAAGCGCTGCACGTCGTTGACCTCGAGTCCACAGTCACGGGCAATCTCTTGGAATGTTATTTCTCCAGCATCGGGGACATGGTGGGCTATTTTGGTCCGGTAGATATACTGCAAACTGAGCAGTAGATATTGCTGAAGCATATCAGCCTTGATGCAGCAAGCGTACGCACGGGAGTAACCTACATCTCCGGGCGAACTGAGAAGAAGTCCCAGCGGGCCGAGGAGAAGATGATGTAACTCATCAGCAGCTTCAATTTGGACATCAATCCATATCCGCTCTCGCAGCTTGACAGTGCGGAAGAACGAATGGTATGCCTTCTGCGCGACATCGGCGAGGTACCCAAATCCATACTCTTCGCCAAAACGCCTCGTCTACGCATCCCAGGCTACAGCTGGGCGCCGGCGTCCTTCCCCCGGCAGAAAGCCTACGCCCAGCAATCCGTCACCGTCTGGGCCGACGGTAGTTCGCTAGCAACGATCGGTCCAAGCGGCGGATTGATGGCCACTTATGGCGGCTTACGATTCCGTCCGACGATTACGGCCCGGGCGAATACTTGGTATCTGACGTTGCGAGGTGATGAAAACAGCAAATTCTCGGCGTTTGTGGAGTCCCGTTCGGAAACAGAAGCCCTCACGCTGGAGTCTGGGGATGAATACGCTATTCTGGCAATGGAGCCACTTGATCCTGAATTCGTATATTTTGGTGCGTTGGTCGTGTTTTGTCATTCATCGGCATCAGAATGTCTGAGAGCGCGCTTTGTCCGTCTTCTTCTCTTTCACCAGGTAGCTGATGCAAAAGACGGACATTTTGAAAGTGCAGCTTTTACTTATTTGGATGAGGGAGAATTTCCACCGGTGAAGGCTATGTGCGACCTAGTGGACGAAAACCAGAGTTGGTGTATCGAATGACGGAATGGGATATATGACCTCGTCTTCTTGAAAGTGATTCAAATGCCTTGAGATTCGGCTCCGATGCTAGAAAAGTTTCCTCCGACTGCTTCGACGAGCGACCAAGGAAATCTTTCCTAAGCTGAGTCATCTGACGACCTATCATGTGATTGTTTCCCGCGACTGATAGACGAAATCTATCAAGTGTCACTAAGTTACCTGGTAGTGTTTCGCAATCTCAACACAGCTGATAATGAAAACGGCAGGATGCACCCCACACTCGCTTGTCAGTCTCTTTGATACCTAATGTAGGACTGGTAAAGCACCATACTGCAGACAATAGCCTTTATCCAGTAACTGCTGGGAGAGTCATCCTGAGAGCTACATGTGGGGAGGTGTTGATCTGGAAGACAGACAGACTTCTCTCTGTTCAAACTTTTGATGTTCACGCATTGCAGTCCCTAGTGCTTAGAAGCCTTTTACAGATGAGAAGAAGGCTACACTTACTTGGGGCTTGTTGCGGTACTTTGGGTGCTCAGAAACCATTACGTCTAGTGGCATGGTGACTGCACTTCGATTGTGAGCTATAACTCGCTCTCGCTCATAGCCTTCATTGATCTAGCGTCTATCCCGGATCAACTCTTTCCAATCGAAGACAGTCGAGCTCCGCTCTAGCCAATGGCAATGGCAATGAATAATCCATTGGCAGCGGCGATATCCTCTGACAAAAGCACACCGGGCGATTAACGAGCATTACCCTTCTCTATCTCGCCAAGCCTATCGGGCCCGCGACCTCCATCATGGCCTATGCGCTCGTGCCGTAAAAGGCGCGGTGGAGAAAGTCTTCATAAGCGTCCCCCATGCAATTTCCAAACAGGTCGGACTGTGTGGAATAACCTGAGGAGATCATATCTTCTCCCAAGTCCTGAGGCGTCATGACCGTGGATGGAAGCGAAGGATCGGTTGAATGATCGGTCTCTGTGTCTGCGTAGGCATGAAAGTCGAGTGTTCTTAGAAGTGGAGATCGGATGACAGGAGCATGTCGGCTTATATTGCTGGCGAACCTAGTAGGAGGTTCTCGCCGCGTGATTTTCACCTGAATCTTCTTTGCTTCTGTTTCCATCACCGGCGCTTGTAAGTATCCGATGTAAGCGCGCGTGGTTCCGACACCCAAAGTATCGGTCGGCTGCTCTTCTTTGGGCAAGGGCAAAGCCAAAGCACGACTGTGGGCAGCCGTACACTGCTTCCGTGATCGTGGAGAGGCTGGTGGCAACGTCTGCTTGTGGAGGTTGTTTTGTTTTCGGCATTTGGCAGACCATCCCTCAGGATAAGGACCACTGTCCAAGTCTTCCGTCTCCTTCTCAACTTTAAGCTGCCTCGCAGCTAGTGACTCCAGTTTCCGGAATTTCCGAGGTCTTTCCTGCTCTCTTTGCTCCGTTTGCCCGCTCCCTGGAGTTTTTCGCTTTCGCGGGGTCTCCTCCTGAAGCTTCTGCCGCTTTGGCAATCCAGTATCCCTACGTTTAGCTGTTCTGTCTTCTTCCACTTTCGCAGTCTCGATTGTTCTGGCTTTGCGTTTACGTGATAAGGGTTCACTTACTCCCTCCGCCTTGTTGACTGGTAGGGTTTGGCGATCACTTCCAGTGCGCTCGCCCAAGATCCTCCTGTCCCCTACATTAAGCTCTGCATTAGTCTGAGTTCCTTTCTTTTCGATAGCTTGGAGATTACCATGTTCCTTCTTATTCATTGCTCTCCTCGTCGTCCCTTCAGATCTTCGTGGCGGGATGCTCAGGATAGACTTGGGTTTTGATTCCCTTACAACAACAACAACCGTATCTGCTTCCGCCTTTCGTTGTTTCCGTGGCTTCGTCCACCTCTCGGGCACAAGGACTTTCGCGCAGTTCAGTCCCGCATTCGGATCGATCAAACCAGGAGTGAGGCCACGAGTAGTGTTACGAGCGGGATCAATACCCGCTTTCCGCAACAACCTCTCGAACGCCGCATCTCGAGTCCGAGTGCTGACTCCCTTCGACGTGGACCACGGTCGCATGAAGAAGTCCTCGCGCTGACGAACACAATCCATATTCATCGTGTTCCACTTGGGACGGGCACTAGGCTCGATCCGATCTGTGATGTCCTCCCATCTGATCCGAGAGTCGAGACGGAACCAAGCTTGAAGTAGCCAAGGCTCGACGTTGGATGAGATCCGGTCAGGTAGGACGTCGAAATCTCTCAGAACCTTGTCGAAGATGAGATAAGGCTTTAAGCCAACCTCGCCAGTGCTGAGATTCGCTGCGGTGGGCTTCCACTGATAGAGAATATCTGGCATATTGTGGATTGTCCACGATACTTGGCTGGGCATGTGCGAGGTGAAGTCATGTTGGTTCGCTCCTCGCAGGCGATTCGCAGCTTGTCACCGTTAGCCACGTCCAAATACGTGGTGAATTGGGTTGACTTACCAGGTCGCGGTGTTGGGCCTGTGTTTGCAGTGGTAGACAGGTGCGCTGGGGTTACGTTTGTCGCTGCCATGGTTTGCCTATCGTTGCTCCGTCGAGAGCTTTCAGAGTTGCTCCGTCGAGAACTTTCAGAGTCACTCCGCTGCGGACTTTCAGAGTTACTCCGTCTAAAACTTTCAGAGCTGTCACGAGGGGAGCGAAGAGTCTCAAAGTGTATGAGATATCCAAAGCTTGTCAGGAAGCGAACGACGAGTGCCTATCAGATGAATGCCTTCGTTTATCTCTTCGGAAGTCAGAAAGTTATTGCGCGTTTATCGACGCTTCGGAGGTGAAGTTGAATGTTATTGTGTTGAGGAAAAGCTGATGTGCACAATAATCCAGATGAGTAGTAGATCTCGTACCTCGAACGCAACAATATTCACTCGTTATTGAACTAACGAGGTCCCTCTGCATAACACATCACGCTGCAACTCCAACCTGAGCATATGAAGCGCGCCCTGGGCGTTATTCCTTCCACGGTCGTACTGCCTATAGATGCATCAGCGGCCCCGGGCCTAGGGCAAATGGATGCCCTCCTCAGATCTCGAGGATATGGAAGTTGCAGATTGTGGTACAAGACAGGACTAAAAGCGTTGGCCATCTGGGGAAAGAGCCCGATTCCAAACACATTCACTTCTCTGACCGTCAGATCTCTCGGATATGAATATTACCTTCGCCGTGATGGCAGAGCGGAAATATAATTCGCGCCTGGAGGAAGAGGAACCGTACTTTTCCGAAAACTCCTAACAGCGACAGATTGATTGGCAAATCTTTGCTGCAATCGTCAACTGTATTGCCCTCTCTGTGACCTCATCTTCCCTCCACCAGGACCGAACACGTTCGGTACCAATACAACCAAACCAGCTTTGGAGTAAGGAATGGACGGGACTGCACGAATTGAGCTGGGCCGCTGAGTTCCCGTCTTCTTAAATTTCCTACGCGGATAATTTCGCCCCCCTTTCGGTGACATTTGCACAGAGTCCTCCATCCACGTATGGACATCACTTCGTGCAAGTTCCCTCGAACATCTGGGAGGCAAACAGGAAAACCCCAGCGCCTCCTATCCGGCCACGTCCGGAGATCGTTCACCTCGACTGCTCCATATCAGCAGACTGCAACGGCTAACGAACAGCACTCGCTAAGCAGGCAATAAGAGATACTAGTCCATGAGACACAATGCCTTGAAACCCTCAGAAAGGGATAGCAGGAAGGTATAGCAGGAACGCTCGGACGGAAAAACAAGCCGGTGACTGCTGGTTCTCGACCTCAATCAAAGACGTAGGACGACTCGACGCAGCTCCCTTCGGACCCCGCGACCAATGCCGGGAGCCCGGATTACTGGCACCTTGTTCGATATTAGATACCGCGAGACTACAGCAGTGAGCGCGTCCTCGGACCGTGAAGAGCTGAAGCTGTCGTAGGTCGGCATATAAGAGATATGGTCGGATGGCTAGCAGAACACACATTGTTCCTATTTTCGTTGGCAGTTCTGTGCGCCTTTTGGGCTCTCGAGAACCTCAGGCAGTCGTTTTGTTGCCACGGTTCTTATCCGGCGCGTACTGTATTGTACAGAATGCCAGTAACCGTCTTGCGGCGTCTGTGCCGGGTAGTGGTCTGTTCCTCTGGGCGACCCGCTCCAAGTGATCTACGTGACCCCAATGCTCTGCCGCAGCGCTGCCCACACGGCAGGACAGTAGAAGTACGGCAGCAGTCAGAAGGGTGTCGGACACTGCTCACGGAGGCACGGACGCGACAGTGGGCGCTGACTAGAATCGCTTGTCTCCGGGCCGACGAGAAGGTCTGAACTGCGCGATGATCAGCTGAAGTGGAGTATCCCTTCGTTAGCAACATTGAGGAGATACATCCGGGTTGAGGAGTCGCAGACAGACACACGCCACGTCAGTATCACTCAAGCACTTAGCAATGACGTGACAAAACGAACCACATATTCCATTAGAACCACTACCTACACGCTCCAATCCGCGTTACCACACCCTCTTTCCCTCCTTCTCTCGGTCCCCCACTTCGCCCTTCCCCACACCTTCCTCACTTCCCGCTCTACCACCCACCCCGGTGACTATATCAAAGCACGAACCCCCCCAACCCAACACACCCCCACCCCCTAACGGGTCTCGTATCCTCCAGCTCCACGCACCACCACAACACCTCCTTCGCCCTGTCTACCTGCCCTCCCTCCTCATACGCCCTCGCGAGCGCGAACCACGCCTCGGAATTGTCCCAACCGCTGCCGAGTTTGGTCAGAGATGAGAGCAGGCCGTGGGCGCGGTCGCGGGCTGCGAGGCGAGCGAGGAGGTTGGTTTCGTTGTGGAGGGTGGTTGGGGGATTGGTCATCGTCGGCTGAGACGGGTCGTGCTGGAGGGGGGGCAGGCTGTTCATGTTGGTCTCGTTGTCGTTGTCGTCGGGGTCGAGGGAACAAGAGGTAGGGAATGAAGAATCGTGGGGATACGGGGCGGAGAACGAATTGGATGTTGCGCTCCTGGCTGGGTGCTCGGGGCTCGGCGCCGTCTGGGTATAAACATCCAACAAGAGATTCGCCAGCGCGACCGTAGCAGCAGGATGATCGACGCAGTGGAACAGGGCTCGCTCGTAGTATTCCGTGGCTTGCTGTGGCGCTGCCAGCGTCTGCTCGAGATTCCCACGCTCGGTGTAGACGTCGCCCCAGAGCTCGTCAACGCTCCTGCAACATCCCCAGTGGCGTTCTTCGAAGGCCCGACTGCTGCTGGACGTCTGAGCCGCGACTTCGGCTTCGATGGTCTGCACGTGCGTGAAGGCTTCGTCACATGCGCCTCGGGCATCGTCGGGCATGCCGGCGCGTCGGTAGAGGCTTGCTATCAGTAGCCAGATCTTTACGAGGAGGCTGAGGGCGTGTCGTCGTTCGCGCGCTTTCGGGAGACGAGGGGCAGGTTGAGTGGATGAGGTGTGGGGAGATGTTGTGGGGAGCCGGACATCTTGGTGCGGTGTTGGGTGCTTGTGAGCGAGCGGTAATGGCTGCTGTCGAGGATGGGAGTTGTGCGCGATACTCGAGAGATGTTGTGTGGCGTTTGGTGATTCGTTGTGGGCCTCGCCTGGAGGAGGAGCCGGAGGAGGAAGATTCTGTGCCATGGCTGCACCTACAGCTCGCGGTGGAGTCGATGTGGTTGCAGGATTTGTCGCTCGTTGGTTCTCGTCTCTGACGGTATAATCACCGATCGGTCTTTGCCCAGATGCACTGACTTTGTCCTCTTCGGCGACTTCCGGTACGTCTGAGTGAGCACGGCTAGGAATGAGAGCAGAGTTCGTTGAACTCGAACCTCCTTTCCTCCGAAAGCTTCCAAAGCTTTTCTTATTATTCAGACTTTCGCTTCGCTTCTGTAGTTTCTGTCCATGCGAGCCAGCGTCATGGTGGAATAGGTGGTGATGGCGGTGATGGTGGTGAGGTTCTAATTTTGATACCTCTTCGACGTCACCAGTCACTTGAATCATTGGAGCTGCGGCGGCATCATGAGAGTGCCTGGCAACGTTGGATCCAATAGTACCGGGATCGACTGTGGAGCTCACGCTAGTGTTGGCCTTATGGGTCTTCTTATGTGAGGTCTTTGGTCGACCAAACAGGCTCCCCCGCAAGCTTTTAACAGTACCGCTGGAGCTCTGGGGCGGAGCGGCGGCCTCTTTTTTGAATTTCTGTGGTACCAGGACCTCGAGATCTCTGAAAAGTCTCGTGAAGAGGGCGAATAGTTCATCGCAAGCGTTCAAAGCCGCCTCAGGGCCCTCAAGTACTTCAGTGAGTGCCAGCTGCGTCATCTTGACCTCAACGATGCCATACTTCTCGTAAAGGTCCATGTTATCCACAACACCGCTGCCCGCACGATGTAAGTCGTCACGCTGATTCGAGCTCGTAGCGGCGTCTTCGTATTCCCTCTCGGATATCAAGAGATCTTCCGCCCCAAATAGGCAGGACGGATCACCAAACTGCTCAAACGCGGCAGCACATGATTGCACTGCATTCGTCCATTCTTGTTCTGCGCTCATGAGTAGTGTCAAGAGATGCCAGAAAGGAATAAGCCTACGCTGTCGTATGATAATATTCTGTGCAGGGACTGGCCCAATCAGTGCTTGCTTCTCCGTCAGAATGTCGTGTCGGCTTGAACTTCGTGAAGTTGAGGATAGAGCACGCTTCACAACTTGTATAGCTGCGCCCAGATCTCTGGTTTTTGCGGAGAGCATACCAAGAGCGAAGAGTGTCTCCAGGTTTTCGGAGTTACCCAGTCCTGGTGTAAGCGATTTTTGCAGGTTTTGCAGGGCCGACGCCTGGATCTCCGCGCGTGTGGTCGCTTCGTACGTCATCTCTGCCCAATGTGCTTGGCTAATCCCAATCGCACGATATGCTATTGCCAGGCCTTCCGGGGAGACGATTGACCTCTCCGAATTTTCCTCGTAAACAGCCGTCGCCGAGTCCTGTCCATTCGGTTTCTTCTGAAGAGGACTGCCCAGGTTATATTCTTCGAGCCATTGCTCAAGCTTCCTACCCAAGTCTCGTGCCTTCTCTACTTGCTCTCGAGAACCAAAGCGGCAGAGGATCGAGATACCCTCCGCTGCAGTCCTTATCGCCGTCTCATCATCATCAAGACTGCTCTCTGGAATGCCCGACTTCTGAACACGAGACCTACCCTTCGTGACCATGTCGAGGTACGTATCCAAGGCTTTGAACCCTGTGTCGAATTCGGCTAGAGAGGTATGTACTGTGAAAAGGTACCTCAATACAGCTGTGGAGTGGAATGTTTTCATGGCTGCTCGGTAGAGTATCTAAAAAGAAACAGAATTAACCATGGAGACAAATTGAGCGGCTGGAGAGAACTGATACACGGATGATAACATAGGCTTACATCTAGGACATTTCTGCCTGCAGCTTCCTGTCCGCCCTCTCCCAGCTCCTCGTCGTGCCACGTCGGTCCGCAAAATACCCTCCAATTCCGCATCACCTGCTCCGCCCATTCTTCTACCTCTTCATTTACCTCGTCTGCCTTAGGGAAGCGTATTTCTTGCAACATCAGACCTTCATATGTGGTTTCCACGCGCTTTAGTTCAGCTCTTTGAAGCATTCGCGTCGCAACAGGTTGATTTGACTGTTCACCCATAGCTGCCAACGGTGGTTCATATCGCAACCCTCGCTGTAAGATGATAGATAATATATCGTAATAGGCCTTCCAGATGTGCCGGCGCAATATTCCAGACCCGACTTTGGGCCCATCGATCTCGGTCATGCCTTGACTCGGCCTACCCTCCCAGAAAGTCGCCCAGGCACGAAATGCCAGGAGGTCGCTGGAGGGGATGGTTTGCGAAGCTCCGAAGTCGGATACTATTTGGCTTGATAGTACGCAGAACCTTGCGAGCAGGCGTTCAGTCCATAATCGCTGCTCTGCGCTCAGACTAGATGCATCCGTATTTGGGAGAAACGGGAGGATTGCCGTGAAGGTCTCCAATGCTTCTTTGACGCCGAAGATCTTCTCCTGGGAAGCACCTGGACGCGATCAAAATCGCGCATATGTGGCCTGAGGTTCGGGAGAATAACTAACCCCTAATGAACGCCCCTTTGACTGCACAGACGCGCGTCCACCGTGAGGGTTCCCTCCCTTCTTCCGAAAATGCTAGGAGAATACGTCCATGATCTTTCGGCAACCGTGATATAGCAAGCCCTGGCTCGCCCAAGGCCCAATGCACCCAGCCTAAACATACTTGCGCTTGAAAGGCATCTTCGGTGAGTGTACTCTCATGCTCAATAGCTGTCAACAAGGGTGGGATCAGCTGCGACAAGCTGTGGGAAGCGGTTGAGGACGAGGTCAATGGCCGTCTTGAGGATTGTGAAACTATCTCGAGCTCGGAATGGGCGACCAGAATGAGACCTATAGAAGAGCATAGTCAGATGCCGTGCACAGCGCCGATTTCCCGCTGCGATGAGAGAGAACCGCCGAGCCATCACTCTCGTACATTTTCTTTGCGGCGCATGTTTGCTGACCTTCCGTACAAGCTCTGGCACATCTTGCCAGTTACCGTTACATCGTGCGCTATCCAACTGATTTATGTAGCGCCGTGCTTTATCTGAATCTCGATGCTGTAAGGCAAGTTAGCACTTCGGTCTCACAGCTTCGGATTTGCTATCGAGCGTGTTGTTACAGCCAAGTGAAATACTAACACTACCCATCATATCAAGTCCGGCTCTCCAGAGTCCTCCTCAGCTATGAGAAAGGACAACATCACAGAATCCAGTCTGAGAATCGTTCAATTGGAGTAAAGACCTGGAGCTCGCCGAATGGATGGCCATCGATGCATTTCTTAGCGTCATAAGGGCGTTGTTGTTCATAAGGTAAGCATAAGCTTTATGAATAAGCGGATTTTATGCACGGTCTATAAGAACAAAATTCTTATTCCCTTCCCCAGATCGATAACTTAATACTCAAGCTCTGTCGCCAGCTGCGTAACACTCTGTTTATAATATGAATGAATTGGCATAGTTTTGCAGAAGAAAAGAAGGAAAAGTGTTTCCACCGTTGCTATGGCTCCTCAGATTTTTGTTTCTGGATTCTCTCCACTGCGGGTGGTGACCCAACGGCTCAGCTCGACTCCAACTAATCAAATGGCCCGAGTAGCTCCATCTTTGGCGGCTTCTATTATAGACTGCAAGGCGGTTTTGTCGACATCGGCGAATCATGGAGTCGGCCGAGACGCTTCGGAGACCTCAGTGTTAGTGCACAAGTTCAAAAGTCAACTGTCAGCACTCTTGCAAGAGAGGGTTGTTGAAGCGCGCTGGGCGGCTGTGGTCTTGATCAAAGCAACGATAGAGGTTGGGGCCTGGGAGGTTCTGCGTGGTTCCGGTGCTTGGATTCGAGGTCTCTTAGGGTTACTCGGGGTACGTCTGAAAATGTCGAAGTGTCCAATTTGTTCGGCATAGCTACATATTCTTCTTGCTTAGGGGCAACAATAGCATGAAGCCATGTTCTTTCCTCTCAGTAGTATTGTTGCTTGCTCTGCGTCGTCGTATTCAGATTTCTGCTTGTCCGAAGCCTAGCTTGTTCCTATAACCCCAATTATGTTGGCCACACGTTGACTCAAAAGTTATAGAGACCCGATCCCATAACGACTAAGAAGCTTTGCATCATCACAATGACTAAGATCTTCCTTCTGACACACGAGTATCAAACCTTGGTACGAGAGATTACAACACCACACCTGTCTTCGTTCATCACTACATGTTTGACAATTGTGTCGCCGAGATCCTCTTCAAGAGGACATTCAGCGTCTGCTAGAGCTGAACTATTAGCGACAATTCTAGAGGCTTTCTGCCATCTATTGCCTCGTCATCCAACACTCTTTCGACCCTTTACAGCTCGATTCCAAGCTTTACTGCTTCCTTTATTAGCACCAACCCCGTCAACCATGTTGCCACTGCACGAGCCTTCGTCCTTGTCCCTGGGGCTCTCTTCTGTTTCCGCAGATCTATTGGATACGGCACAGCGTCTCTTTGTCCTTTTGCACTGTTGTGCACCCAAGAATACGTCTGGCGAGGAATGGCGCAAGGCAATACGGACTACCATAGCCGACATCCACCACACTGGTAATAAGGTCTTTCGAGCCGTAATCGAGGACTGGGAAGCCACAGCTGGGTCGATCGACCAAGGCCCAGAATCAAGCAACCTCGGAGAGCAGGTTAGTGACATGAATGAGGACCTCCTGGGTTTGCCGAGTTGGCAAGGAATATCCGCTGGACTTGAACGACTCTGTGGTCTTCTTGCTTTGCTGAAAGCGTTCATTTCTACCCTAACGTCCTCAACGGTATGTTTTCCACTCGGACCACTTATGGATATGCTCGCGAGAATCTTCTCGCTCGTGGTCCCCTCAAAGCAAGCTTCGGCTGACCGGTTCGGGGGGCCCCGATTGAATCCAGAAACCGAGCGAGATGAGCGAGAGGGATTGTGGGCAGGATTACCCCACATACATGTGGCCGCTCTCAGTGTTATATCCGCTCTTGCCGTTCGATTGAATCATGCCTTCGCACCACTTGCCCAAGGAGCTCTAGACCAGATTACTTGGGTCTTCGCTGCCGAAAAGTTCAATGTTGACATTCGGATAGCCACATATGCGCTTGTGGCGAGACTCCTCAAACTCATCGGGCCATCATTGACTCGATCTTCAGTGTCCGCTCTTGTGGATATTGTCAAGGCTTGTTGCGATGAGCTACTCCCATCGTCAGCGGCTACCGTTACAGCAGTAGCAGCTTCAACTTCTCAAAAGGGCAACGGACAGACGAAGGGTGCATCTACCATTGACACTGATGCCTTTTTGACTTCTTCGGACGCAAAAGTGCAGTCCGACCCAATTTCGGTATCTATCTACCACGCGGCTTCAACTCTGTTGCAGTTATTTCTCACAGAGATTTCTTCACACAATCTACTCTACCCGCTTCGTGTACAGATTGATCGTACGGCAGTCCTCACCCGGCACAAGCATGCGATGATAGCCAGCGTCTTGAACCCTCCTCCAAACCGAAAAGGTACTAGGACCAACAAAAGTATATTGCCACTTCTTGTCCGCAGCTTCGGAACCGATTTAGAGGTAGAGGGTTTGCTAAGACCTCGAATGCCCATTATACAAGTTGGTAAAGACGTCGATGAGGGAACGGACTGGCTCGAAGGCCACAACGATGAATATACATCACACTCCATGGGTCTTGAGGATAACCATGCAGATGCTACGACTGAAACCAAAAAGGAAAATTATCCTCCGGACCTACCGACACTCGTGGAACCATCGGCTAGGCGCTCAGAGCCTACAACTCTTGACCGAGGATTAAGTACGGCGGCAGAAATCGGCGAGGATGTCACCAATTTGACCAATAAAACAGTGCCTTTCGCTCAGTCTTCTGATACAGACCTCTATAACGGTTCGCACAAGCGACACCGAGAGCTTGCAGAAGCCGACATTACGACTACCACGTCCGGGCAGTCCATTTCAGCGGATAATTATAGTCGGGATGCTCCGAGCCAGAAGCGTGTGCGATTGGAAGATGAAAGTACCGGTAGATCATCAGTGCAGGTATCCGACGTAGAAGTTGCTGCTACTCGGGCGCCAACGTCGTACGGAGAGGAAGTGACTCATCCAGATGTGACATCTAGGAATCTACCAGTTTCAGCATCTTCCACAGCACCTGGTTTCGGTGGTGGAAGTGACGATAGTGACGACGATATCGAAATTCCACCGCTTGTCATGGATTCGGATACAGATGAGGGCGAAGATGAGGAGGAAGGGGATGGAGTCTAGCTTTCAAGATGGACTATCATATATGCGAGGAACGTGGATTCAAAACATGGTTCCATGCAGCTCCATTTCAAGTATATAATATGCTAAGGTTGAGAGTTGCGAGTTCTTCACAACCATAAGGCTCCCACATTTGTCTCGTACCTTAGTGTCCTCATTCAGAGTCTTGGATTAGTCAGCATTGTGTAGAAACACGTCCTCACCCTGTCTACCTCCTATGTTCACTTGTGATTGAACTTGGTGTAATGGTACGACTAAGATTGAAGCATAGGTAACTCAAACACTGACAGTCCACTACTGCTAAGCTTGTGGTCTGCTGAGGCTTGATACTGGCCAAGCAAACACTTGGTCAGGACGCAGCAGCGGCGAATGGATCTTGCGGCATACACGATTTCTTCTTTGATCACAGCGCGCAGACTGCTCAACGACATCAAGTATTATCGCTAGCAAACAGCTCATACATGTTGGTCATATTCTGCTTTGTCTATGATGCTGTCAGCCGAGCTCAAGAGATATAGAAGCGTTTCATTCACAGCCACTGCTCAGATTTTCCGCCTTTCCAGATAAACATCCACTTCAAGTTATCTGTACGGCTTGCTCCTCTACTAATCAGCCAGAAACACTTATTTTCCGGAAAGTTGTGCCTTCACACGAATAGCAAGACAGAGCAACCCACTCTGGGGGCCACAAACATGCTTACGCCGACATACGTGAACCTGAATTATTTCTTCTACCCTATCGGCAATACTCCGGCTGTCAATTTCCTCCGCGATCAACCCTCGTGCGAGGCCCGGAGCAAGGAACTGCAGGCTGTAAAGCTACTGTCCATTGCGTGTGGCGATCCCCGGAACCTGCTCTTCTCGTTGTGGTGTGAGGATGGGAAAGGCGAGTGTTCACTTCCGCTTCCATTACCTGTTATGAAGCTAACAAGAGAGCTTGTAGATGCCAAGTGCACGATTGACTTCATGTGCTGTGACATCGAGCCTGCGGTACTAGGTGCGTGAGCCGGAGTTGTTCCTGACGAGGGTACTCATTATCTATCTCTGGATCTGACTCCTGATATTCGATAGCTCGAAATGTCGTACTCTTCACCCTTGTTGCCGACCAGGCCCAGGCAGGTAGTACTTCCGGCCAGGTCCCCGAGCAAGTTGCAGCCATTTGGCACATATTCTACCATTTCTACATTTTGGAAAGCCATCTGCTTCTGCTTCAAAGTCACGTGAAGAAACTTCTGGAACATTCAAAGTCTCTGGAGGCATGGGCATCGTCGCCGTACGGCAGATTGATCTGCTTTCTCAGCCAGGATACCCTTCATCAATTGCGTAGAGTCTGGTCACTCTATGCGGAGACTAAGAATCCTACGCTTCCGCGGACACAGAAGTATGAAGCTGACACAAGGGCTGCCATTTCCGCTATTTATGATGAGAAAATCGGTCAAGCAGGTAACGCACTCCACGGAGTACGCTCAGCTGGCGTTTACTGGGCTAATAGCATCTCAACAATGTCTGCCACCTTTAAGCGATACTGGAAGACCGGAGTAGCAGGGGGCAACCGCCAAGATGTACTTGCGCTGAGCAGCAATGGCAAGGGTAGGGTCAATCCAATGTTTGCCATCTCGTCCGCTCCTGCGGGTGGTTTCGCTGTACACTACGGGAGCGACCCGTTGCTTGGCTTCCACTTGGCGGAAGCTTTGGATAAAGACATAGCCGGAGACGGAGAGAATGCGATTGACCGAGTCGTGAGGCTTGCTAAGACTCAATTCCAAGAATGGTGTGAAAGCCTTGCGAGGTATATCAAGAACGATTGCATCCGCATTAGCATGCACTCTGGAGAGGCTATTAGACTATGCCACGAGCTGCAATCCTATGGCCCGTGTGGTCATAATTCTGGACGATTCACACGACTGTATGTCGCGCCGTGGACGTCGAAGCTACTGTCTCTTGATGGACTCCAGCAATCCTCTTGTCCGGCTGTCTTTGATGTAATCGACACATCCAATCTCGTTGACCATGTCGGGCCACTCAACGTACTTCCTGCTGTTGTACCTTTGCTGAGACGTACAGCATCCTCAGTATTATACACCGAGAGTTTGCTGCAGGCCTCGGAGGAGACAACTTCTACTCTCACCTCAATGCTTTGCTCTGACGTTACAACCATGTCGCTCATGATTGGAGTTACTCCTATCGGACACTTACTTGGATATACTACCGACTTTGTAGGCACAGAGACACTTCTACAAATGATGTCCCAAGGGATGACTGGGAGGCAACGTCAATACCGGATGCGAGTCCCATGGAAGTCGGCCCAGCTTGGAGACATGCACGTGTCAAGCTTAGTGAACGGCAGCACCGACCCCTGCTATCAGGTCAGATCCGATGCTGAACAACTCGCTGAGTATTTCTTCACCGTATACCATAAGATGTTCGCTTTTGAAGACTTATCGGCGATGACGTCAGGAGTGGGTGCGGCTTCTGTCCACCGTCAAGTCACATCTCCAATGGCGGCTGATCTTCGTTACTACACACGAGTGAATCTAGTCGTTCTATTACGTCTTGCAAAGCGAGCTGTCCTCACTGACTGGCAGAAGTGTATCGAATGCTTCATTGACAAGGTGACTACTGACCGCCAACTACTGGTCGGGACGAACAGTCTACAGGAATTATATCTTCACCTCCATCTCTTCGGGCTATGGGATAGCGAAATGTTGATCAGACCTCCTAGGGAACACAGAATGACACCTTATGGAATGCTGAGACCCCCAGCTGTTGATCCTGGTCTCTTAGGGCAGCAAAATGTTCCGTCGGTGGTCTTCGTGGCTCTTGTCATTCCGCGGACGAAACTTGAAGTATTTACAGGCAAGCCAGCCGAGCCACTTGGGACCCCGGGCTTGCACATCTCGATCAGCAACCTAGAAGTAGGCTTCGACAACTCTTTCTTCGCTCTGCAGTGCGCTTTTGGCAAGCTCAAGTCACAGCCAAACGACATTGGAATTCCTTACATCGAAGAAGATGACCGTGGATGGATGGGCACGGCGGATCTGATTGCGACTTGCCCTGTCCCAGCATACATGCTGCTTCTTGGGACTCGAAAAGGAATTCGAGTTGGCTTAACGGTTAACAGCTCTCCATCCACGGTACATTTCATGACCAAATTAGGGATGCACATGACTGTCTTCCAATGTGGTCTAGATGATGAGAAACAAGTCAGTATCCTCAGAGAAGCTCCCGGCACCATCAGCCGCGATGGAGACTTCTCGCACAACACAGAACGGAAGCCCTTGGCCGATACGAATACTTCAGTACCGTATGTGAACTTTCATAAAGAACCCCGGGTTGTTGATCTTCAAATCCACACGGATTTCCTTAAAGAGTCGGCCGAGTCAAGATCTCTAGTCGACGGTGCAACGGTCTCAGTGGTCTCAAGCTCACCTTGCACGGTTCTCCTCAGCATCGGAAATGCTACAGCACGCCGCCTCGTATATCCGTTTCCCGTCAATGGTGCTTTGCCGAAAACTAGGATTGCTCGTAAAAGTTCCTGGGTCGAGGTGCTTGTTCCCCTAGCTCCAGCGCTCTATCCAGGTGGCTACAACTTAAATCCATTTCCTACCGTCTTCGACGGCGCTGAGCTCTTGACATGGGCCATCCCGCGTATTAGACTAGACCAACAGCCTCTGATTCCCATTTCTGGAGACTTTGCATGGCTATCAGGATACATGGGTCTCACCCTTAGCCAACGCGAGCGTGCCCTTAACGCTCTCGAAGACGATAGTAGACCACCCAACGGGTTGCTGGGTCTAAAGGAATCTATCAATGCAATATTCCAAAGCTTTGTCGGCATGAACCAGAACTACGGCAAGATCACGAATTTTCAGCTCACACGCAAGGACATGAACGGCGACTCCGACACCATGCTCTTCGCCTCGAGCCTTCGCCACGACCGCGACTCGGGCTCTCTCGTCATGGATGCCTATGTCATGCCCCTGACCCACGCGCGGATCACCAAAGTTCTCCCGGCCCTCCAGAATTATGTCAAGGCCAAACCGCTCAGCATCGTCGTCTCCAAAGAAGAAAGCAATCTTTGGAAACACCTCCTTCCCGCAATCGCGGAGCGATGCCGCCATACCTGGACACACAGTGATACCTGTGAATATCGAGTGCAAGGACGGATCCCACTATCAACCACCCACGGTGAGAACCCATTATGCTCATGCGGCGAAGGACGCTCGATCGACTCTTTCCCAAAACGCACGGAGTGCAAGCCGTTCGCCAAATACGTGACGCGCATCGCCATCTCGCCCATCTCTGCTGTGCCCTATGTCGAGTCACTGAGTCTACCGGACCTGAAAGAGAAGTCGGGAAAGAGCGGACCTCTTCAGACGCGGCAGAATCGCCCGTCTGCTTCGAACGTACCCTCTTCGGCTACGCCGACGAAGTGCAGCAATTGTGGCAAGGGAAAAAAGGATTTGAAGACTTGCGCTAGGTGTGGAAAGGCGAGGTATTGTGATCAAATGTGTCAGAAGGAGGCGTGGGGGTCGCATAAGAGGGTTTGCGGTAATTAGTGAGGATTTAACTAGCTTCATATCGGACCTCGTGCGCCACAGCGGAAGGTGAAACTGTACAGCGCTGTGGGTACATCTGCAATTGATCTGAGCGAAGTCGAGATTGCGGGACGAATATCATGCCAGAATGATAACCGCCGAGAAGAGAATTCAGGTCAGAGAGCGGACGGAGTTAAATGGAGTTCCAGAGAGAAAAAAGGAAATAGATGCCCTAAACCACTTAGCTACTGCCTCCTCCGTATGCAACGTCCACAAGTTAACGAGATGCTCGTGCCAAGACCATGTCCTCATGCTCACACTCATAGAAGTCTTTAATTTCTATAAGTTCTATTTGATATGTGCACCAGAATTATTTCAGATGAAATCCAGGAAGCGCCGAAGAACATGCCTCAAAAGTAGCACTTGGTCCGGACCACGAAAGGTCAAATCTGGGTGTGCTTCGCACACCTTCGGTCTGAGACGCGCTTAACCTGCCTGTGAGATCCACTCGAAGGAAGGGGACTGGACTGTGGCTTGCGGACATCGGAACGGTGGAGAGATGTATGTCTCATGCTTTCCGTACTCTGGTCCCAGTCGGTCTCTGGGTCAACTGTAAAGGTCCGGTTTTGCAGAAGTTAGTACATAGTGACCCACGGCTAAGAGCTTCGGTTTGAACTTGTAGATAATAAGGGCTTTGCCCTTGAATTCGAGCTAAACCTTAGGCATGAACTGTTGTATGTGGGTTGTTGTAACTAGGCATTCGGTGAGTAGATCTACCGTCTCTGCGATATTCCGAGCAACGTAGATTATCCCACTACCATCTGCCAACCGAAACAAGTTGATGGAATCAATGCTCTACATCTCTAAATGTCTGACGCCCAACCAAGGCCCGAGTCCATGCGCCCCAACCGTCTAAGCGGCTACCCATCTACCGAAGCCCTTGACGAGTCTACTTACCCAAACCCCAGCAACACCCTATTGTACTCCGTATCCTCAGAACGCCACCCCGCTCTCCCACCACCTCCCTCCCCTCCACCATCTCAAATAAACCCTCCCCCACCGCCACCACCCTTCCCCCCCTCCCCCAAACCCCAGAGCACGCACCACACTAACCGGCACCGGCTCAAACAACCACACCCCACCCCTCGCAAAATCATCAATAAGCAACGGCGCCGTATAATAGAACCAAACATGCACATAGACGAAATTCCCCAACCGCCGACCCCATCTCGGAAGCCTCTGCGTGACGCCCACATATCTTAACCCCTTAGCGCCAAGAACCTGCCCCAAAATCCCCCAAGTCTGCACGAAGAAAAACAAAAACGGCCCGCGCACGGGCGACGTAGCCGGCCACATCGTGTAGCTGCCGCAAGCGTGCAGGGCGCCACTGATAGTGAAGGCAAGGAGAAGACGGAGCGTCTTCACCCGGGCACCTTTCCGATCCCAGCGCAGGCCCGCGACGACGCGGTCCGAGGCCGAGTCGAAGGCGAAGCGGAAGGTCTGGTGCCACCAGCCGCCCCACCAGCCAGCGAGACCCTTCTCGAAGACAGTTGCGTAGCTGCCGTAGGCGTCGGCGTACATCCAGGGGTCGGCGCGGGCGCCGATGCGGGCGGGGCCGATGAGGCCGACGAGGAAAAGCGGGGGGATGGAGAAGAGGAATTGGAGGGAGGCGTAGATGAGGAGGAGGATGAGGGTGAGGCGGGAGGCGCGGAGGAGGGTGGAGGAGGTGGCGATGGGAGCGGGGAGGTAGGAGGGTGGGGGCGCGGTGAAGACGCCCCAGAAGTAGGGGTCTTGCGTCGTGAGGACTTTGCAGGCGTCGAGGGTGAGGTAGCTGAGGGTGAAGGCGAGGAGTTTTCGCGAGAGGAGGGCCCGGGTCGTCTGGTAGCGGAGTTTGCCGGTGGGGCTGATGTGCGTGTCGCCTTTCTCGGGCGTTGTGCCGGTGTTGAGAGAGAGTTGGTCTTGCACCCAGGGTGGTGGAGGGGGTATGCCGGAGATTCGCCAGTTCCAGCCCATGCCTCGGAAGTTGCTGACGAGATCGGAGACCCAGTCTATGCGCTCGGTGAGGGACTCCGGGAGACTCTGCCACGAGAACGAGCCGGACTTGTGCGCAAAGACGGGACGTCTTGTATTGCCATTAGAGCGCTGCGTGCCGAGGCTTCTCTGCCTGTCAGAGGAATTGGTCCGGGCAGTCAATGCTGACTCCGCCTGGGTTCCAGTGGTCACAGCACCATTCGCTGTACCAGTGGCAGCGACAACAACGGGCTCGTGCGCACCCAAAGAGTCATCTCTTCTCTCAATCCGCTTGAAATCCCGTCTCGCATCATTGAATATCATTAACGTCGCAGACCACAATATTGACCATGCAGATAAGATTCCAATCGCAAAGCCAACAGCAGGATCAGAGCTTCGGCATTTCCTGATTGTATATATAGAAAAGTATGTAATATACGCAAAGATTGGGTATTTCAAAAAAGTAGCCACCTTGTCTGCTCTACTTGGAATCATCAAATACGTCATGAGCAACAGTCCGCCCAAGGATGCCTGAGGGTACACGAATGGAACAGCTGTCCCCGCTGCAACGGCGGCGTCATATTCCGTTCGATACTGAGTAAGAAGATCTTGATAGGATATTGCAACAGGAGAGCTCATTGCAATAATCGTGTGTTTCCGATATCTAGTATTGTCTGGGCAAAGACCCATAAGTAAGTAAGTAAGTAAGTAATTTATTCCGCCCGGAGGCACTACGCCTAAAGGGCTCTAGCGCTATCATCCTGTCAAAACTATTGCTATGTCCATGTCCCACGAAAAGCCCTTGCTGAAACGTCT